>VFSW01001369.1_pt1 | contig 37198 bp, 39 predicted proteins | sample 5358111 | NCBI WGS metagenome assembly VFSW01 (sample SAMN11554181, study PRJNA540505) | mine drainage metagenome | isolation source: sediment from site ElyBrook_90M | place: USA: Ely Copper Mine, Vershire, VT | collected 2017 | reverse complement strand
ACCTCCGTCAGAGTTCACGTCAGGGACAAGCCGTCGCTGTGCAACACGCTCCTAGAGCGGGGTGCTCCGGCCCGGACAGCGGTGCATCCTCCGCGACTTAAACCCTCGTGGAGGCGGCGGAACACCCGACCCGAACCTCCCTGTCGAACGAACGTGCCCGCTCAGGCTATGCCGGTTCGGGAGCGCCCAGGCGCTCGGGCGGCCCCCCACGTTCCGCAGCGACTCCACGAAGTCCTCGCGTCGTTCGGCTGCGGCACGCGAGGGCAGCGCACGTCACGCGTCTCGGCGAATTCGCGCATCCCGATGCCGTGGTTGTAGAGAACCTCGAGATGGTCGAAGACGAAACCGAACGAAACCACCCGCACGGAGGGAGAGCCGCCCGCTTCGCCTCGCCAATGTGCTCGGTGATGTCGGGGTTGAGCCACGACCCGGCCGTGTGGCCCGCACCCTGAACGCGGGTCGAGGCGTGACGGGGTCCCGAGGTCGACACGAGAGGCGCGCGTGGCCGCCCGACGACCGCGCTCGAGCGCGGCTCGGCACGGTGCGAGGATCCCAGCGGAGGCACACAGCGAGAGCGGGATCCTGACGAGCCGGTCGCCGCCGTCTCGGACGACCCCGGGCCCGACCTCCGCACCGTTCGGCTTCGGTGTCTCATTCCAAGCGAGACGGGCTCCTCGTCTCCGTCGGAGGCGAGACGACGCGAGCGCTTCTCCCGCAGCGATCCGACGATGCGACGGGGGCTGGCCCATCGATGAGGGCGAAGCGCCGACGGTACTCCGCCTCCTTTTCCTCGGTCGGTGGATGACCTATCCCATCGACGGGACGCTCTCCGAACTCCTAGGGCCGGCCGGCGCTGCCGTACCGCATCCAAAGGACCGCCCACGCTACGCCGCCCGTCGCCGAGCTCCGACGGACCCCCGGCGCCGGCCATGCCCGTGGACGAACTCGACGAGCGCCTCCACAGCCTCGGGCGGAGTCTCGGGCAGGATCCCGTGGCCGAGGTTGAAAACGTGCGCGCGTCGATCCGGGATCTCGTCGAGCACCTCGCGCGCGGCCGCGAGGTACCGCTTGCGCGGACCGAGGAGGGCGGCCGGATCGAGGTTCCCCTGGAGCGCAAGTCCCGGGACCCGGGCCCGAACCTCCCCGAGGGGCACTCTCCAGTCGACCCCGAGCGCGTCCGCACCGAGCTCGCCGAACGTCGAGAGCAGGTGGGCGGAGCCGGTCGAGAAGTAGATGGTGGGGCATCCGGTCGAGCGCATCGCTTCGAAGATCCTCTGGAGGCCCGGACGCACGTGGCGGACGAACTCGCCCGGGGGCAGGAGACCCGCCCAGGTGTCGAACAACTGGAGGGCGTGCGCGCCCGCTCGAGCCTGCAGGGTGAGATAGCGGATCGTCATCTCCGTGAGGGTGTCCAGCAAACGGTCGAAGCGCTCGGGCGCGGAGTACAGGAGTCGCCGGGTTTCCGGATGCTCCCGGGAGGCACCGCCGTCGACGAGGTAGGCCGCCAGCGTGAACGGCGCTCCCGCGAAACCGACGATCGGCCGCTCGCGCTCCTCGGCGCAGAATCGTCGGATCGACTCCGCCACGAATCCCACCGAGCGGGGGTCGAACGGTGTGAGCCCACGGACGTCCTCCTCCGAACGGATCGGATGCGGCACGACGGGGCCCTTCCCCGGGTCGATGCGGAAGTCGACCCCGAGGCCCGTGAGCGGAAGGCTGATGTCGGCGAAGACCACCCCGGCGTCGAGGTCGAAGAGGCGCAGGGGTTCGAGCGCCGCCTCTGCCGAGAGCTCGGGAGTGCGCGCGATCTCGAGGATCGAGTGCCGCTCGCGAAGCGCCCGGTAGCCCGGAAGGTATCGCCCCGCCTGGCGCATCAGCCAGATCGGAGTGGTGTCGACGGGCTCGCCGCGCAGCGCGCGGAGGAAGCGCTCGCGCATCACGCCGAGCCCTTCCTGCTCGCGCGGAACGCCCTGCGGAACGCGGGAACCGCCCGATTGATGTCCCGGGCCGTGATCGCCATCGACACGAACGTGGTCTCGAGGGGCGATGGGGGAAGGGCGACCCCGCCTCGGAGGGCGGCGTGGAAGAATCGCGCGTAGCGGCCGCGATCGACCCGGCGCGCGCTCGCCTCGTCCGTGACCGGGCCGTCGGTGAAGAACAACCCGAGCATCGACCCTACCCGCTGAATGCGGAACGGCGTCGCCCCCTCCTCGGTCGCCATCGATTCGAGGCGGTGCGCAAGCTCCTGGCTCGTGCGCTCGAGGCGGAGATACCGGGCCGCTCGCAACTCGTCGAGCATGGCTGCCCCCGCGGCCATGGCGAGCGGGTGGCCCGAGAGGGTGCCGGCCTGGTATACGTCGCCGAGCGGAGCCAGATGCTCGAGGATCTCTCGTCGCCCGCCGTACGCACCGATCGGTAATCCGCCTCCGATCACCTTCCCGAGCGTCACGAGGTCGGCCCGGCCCCCGAGGCTCGATATCGCGGCGCCGCGACGCAGCCGGAATCCCGTGATCACCTCGTCGGCGAGCACGAGGGCCCCGTAGCGTCGGGCGACCCGTCCGAGTCCGCGCAGAAAACCAGGGGCCGGGGGAACGACCCCCATGTTGCCCGCGACCGGTTCGACCAGTACCGCCGCGATCTCTTCGGACCGGCGTTCGAAGCAGGCCGTAAGCGCGTCGAGATCGTTGTACGGGACCACGAGCGTGTCGCGCACGATGCCTACGGGGACCCCGGCCGAATCCGGCAGGGACGCGGTCGCGGGCCCCGAGCCCGCGCTCGCGAGCAGGCCGTCCGAGTGCCCGTGATAACCACCCGCGAACTTGACCACCTTGGGGCGGCCGGTGAATCCGCGGGCGAGTCGCACCGCCGACATCGTCGCTTCGGTTCCCGAGCTCACGAAGCGGAGCCGCTCCATCTCGGGGATCGCCGACCGGATCCGTTCGGCGAGCTCGTGTTCGAGCGGTGAAGGGGCGCCGAAGGAGAGCCCTCGCAGGGCGGTCCGCCGCACTGCCTCCACGACCGCGCGCGGGGCGTTCCCGAGCAGGTTCGCCCCCCAGGAACCGACGAGGTCGAGGTACCGACGACCATCCACGTCGTCGAGGTAGGCTCCCCGGCCCCCCGCGAAGAACACCGGGGTTCCTCCGACGGCGGTAAAGGACCGGACCGGGGAGTCGACGCCGCCGACGAGCACGCGCTCGGCCCGACGAAAGAGCGCGCGCGATCTCGGGCCGGCCGAGCCGATCGTCACGCGATCCCCTCGGCGAGCTCGATCAAGCGCCGAGGTTCGACGTGCGAGGCCGTGAAGATCGGGGTCTCGGTGAGGGTGTAGCGACTCGCCTCGGAGGAACGGAGCGCGGCGACCAGGTCGAGAAACTCCGCGACGGAGTCCGTCTCGAACGCGAGGATGAACTCGGCGTCGTCGATCCCGAAGGAGTAGCCCGTGTGGATCTGGACCTTCGGGAACCGGTGGCCGATGCGGAAATGCTCGCCCATGATGCGGCGTCGCTCCTCGAACGGGAGCCCGTACCACTCGCGTTTCTTCACGAGCGGATAGATGACGAGGTACGGCAGGTCGTGCGGGCGCGGACGGCTCGAGCCGCCCTCCTGGCCGTCGTGGGCGTGGCCGCGAAGGTACTCCGAGCGCCGGGCCATGCCGAGGTAGGAATACGCGATGTCGAGGTAGCCGCCGACCGCAGTGCCCGCGACGCGGGCGTGGAACTCCTGGATCGGCTCGAGTCGGGGCGCGATGAGCCACAGGAGCATCTCCGCCCGGGCCGTGGTGCCGACGAGCGAGTAGGTGCGTAGCAGCAGGTCCGGTGCCGGCGCCTCGAGAATCCGCACCAGCGCCTCCCGGCCCTCGGCTCGTTCGGACGCCGGGAGCCGCCGCCACTCCGGTCGCAGGTGGAGCAGGGTGTACTTGATGAAATCCCGCGGCCCGGACGCCTCCTCCCGACCCGATCCCGCCGGGCCGCTCACGGCTCTCCTCGTTCCCACGCCGCAACCGCTCGGGCGAAGTAGGTCACGATCAGGTCGGCCCCCGCACGGTGGATCGCGCCGAGCGATTCCCGGACGATCGCGGGTTCGTCGACCCAGCCGCGCGCCGCGGCCGCCTTGATCATCGCGTACTCTCCGCTCACCTGATAGGCCGCGAGGGGGGCGTCGAACCGGGACCGGGCCCGCGCGAGCACGTCGAGCGAGGGGAGGGCGGGCTTCACCATCGCGATGTCCGCCCCTTCCTCGAGGTCGGTCGCGATCTCCCGGAGCGCCTCCCGCGCGTTCCGAGGGTCCAGCTGGTACCCGCGTCGGTCCCCGACGGCAGGGGCGGAATCCGCGGCCTCGCGGAACGGCCCGTAGAAGGCCGACGCGTACTTCGCCGCGTAGGCGAGGATGGCCGTATGCGAGAACCCCTCGGCGTCCAGACGAGAACGGATCGCGGCGACCTGATGGTCCATCATCGCGCTCGGCGCGACGACGTCCGCCCCGGCCCGGGCGTGCACGAGCGCCACCCGGGCCAGAAGGGGCAGGGTGGCGTCGTTGTCCACCTCCCCGTTCCGTAGCACGCCGCAATGACCGTGCGAGGTGTACGCGCACAAGCAGACGTCGGTCGCCACGATCGCCCCCGGCCGTGCGTCCTTGGTCGCGCGCACCGCTCGCGGGACCGCCCCGTCCGGCGCGCTCGCTTCTCGGCCGAAGGCGTCCTTGTGGCGCGGGAGACCGAAGAACAGTACCGCGCCGATCCCGTCGTCGACCGCGGCCGTCGCGAGACGAACGGCGTCCTCGACGGATCGGCGTTCCACGCCCGGCATCGAGGGGACACTCTCGGGGGGTCCCCGCCCGGGGCGAACGAAGATCGGGAACACGAGCTGACGGACGGCGAGGCCCGACTCCGCCACCCAGTCCCGAAGCGCCGGCGTCCTCCGGAGACGTCGCGGGCGGTCCGGGCGCCCGCCAGGCTCAGTCGCCATGGGCCATCTCCGCGAGGAGGAAGTCTCGGACCGCCGTCCCCGATACCTCGGGAACGATTCGGACTCCGCGGAACCCGTGGCCCCGCGCTGCCCGGGCGCTCGTCGTGCCCAGAACTACGAGTCCAGCGCGACGGCGCAGCTCTCCGAACGCGGACGGCCCGAGGCTCCGCCGCAGATAGGAGAGCGCGGACGGGCTGGTGACCAGCACGCATCGAGCTCGGCGGAGTCGCTCGGCCATCGGCCGGGTCGGCCGTACCACCGGGGCGACCCGATATGCCACGAGGTCGAGAACGGTATGACCGTGACGCCGAAGCCGGCGCGCGAGCGACGGGCCGGCGCGGTCCGAGCGAGGATAGACGACCCGCAGTGGCGGTCGGTGCGCGAGCGGCTCGGCCGCCGCACGGCCTAGACCTCCCGCTGCCCGCCACGTCACGATCCGACCGAACGCGGCGAGGGCGCGGGCCGTCGCCGGTCCCGCCACGAAAATCTCGGGATCGTACCGAACCCGGCCGCGGGCCCGCAGAACCCCCAGGCCGGCCATCACTCGGACCGACTCCTTGCTCGTGAGGAGCAGCACATCGTACGGGCCGAATTTCGCGAGGGATCGGCGCAGCGGAGCTCGGGGAGTCGGCACATACCGGAACACGGGGATCCGGTCGACCCGGATCCCGCTTCGTCGCAGACCCCGCTCCGCACCCAAGAGCGTTTCGGGGCTCCCGATGATGGCGACCCGACGGCGCTGAGTGAGGACCTTCGGGATCTTCCTCACCCCCGGGGTCGCCGCGCGAGTATCTCCGCTCCGCCCGCCGCGAGGAGGTCGCGGGCTAGGGCTCGCCCCACCGCGGCGGCGGAAGCGGCGGCCCCGCGTCGCTCCCCGCGGACGGAGCGGCGACCCTCGGGAGACAGGAGCTCGGCGCGAAGGACGAGCTCACCGCGCGAGAGCCTCGCGAGGGCCCCGAGCGGGGTATCGCAATTCCCCCCGACCCCCTCGACGAAGGCCCGCTCGGCTCCGACCGCCGCTCGGGTCGGGGAGTGATCGAGCGCAGCGACCTGCGATGCGAGCGCGCGGTCCGAGGCACGGGTCTCGACCGCGAGCGCCCCCTGACCGGGGGCGGGAAGAAAGGCGCGCCGGTCGAGGAACTCCGTCACCTCCGCCCACCGGCCGATGCGGGAGAGGCCGGCGGCGGCAAGGATCGCGCCGTCGACCGCGCCGCTCCGTACCTGGGAAAGGCGCGTATCGACGTTCCCTCGGATCTCCACGACCGCGAGGTCGTTGCGCGCCCGCAGAAGCTGCGCCCGTCGCCGAGGGCTGCTCGATCCGATGCGCGCGCCGGGTGGCAGGTCCCGGAGCCCGGACGCCTCCCGCAAGACCAGACAGTCTCGGGGGTCGCCGCGAGGGAGGAAGGCCGCCACGCGGACCTGACGCATCGGCCGGACCGGAAGGTCCTTCGTACTGTGGACCGCGATATCGACCTCGCCCGCCTCGAGCGCTCGGTCGATCGCGTCGGTGAAGTCGAGGTCCCGGCTGCGACGTTTCGTCCGGTCCCCTTGGGTGACGATCGGGACCGCGCGGAACTCCGACCCCGGGAACCGACGACGCAGCGCCGTCACCACGATCTCGGTCTGGCGCAAGGCCAGTACGCTGCCCCGCGTACCGACCCGGATCGTCTCGCTCACGACCGCGGGGCGCAGGCCCGTAGAAGCTCCCACGCCCAGCGGCGACGTTCGTCGCCCTCGGCCCCGGGAGGGATGGCACGGAGTCCTTCCGTAGGGCCCGCGAGAAGTCGCGCCGCGAGACGTCGGGTGAGGCGCTCGACGGCCTCTCGCTGAGAGGGGGTGAGCTCGGCCAGTGACCGTTCGGACTCGGCGAGCAGCTCGCGACGGGTCCGTTCGGACCCGCGGCGGAACTCGTCGACCCAGGCCTCGAAACTGGCGGCTGCGACCTCTCGGTACGCGAGCGCGGCCTCCGACGCGACTCGCTCCTCCACCTCCGTGAGGGGGGCCGGCGGGCTCCGGGCGCGGAGGCCCTCGAGGTCGACCAAGCGCAACGCGCCCTCGTTCCGCAGCGCGGGGTCCACGTTCCGCGGAAGTCCTAGGTCGATCACGACCAGGGGACGTCGGCGCGAGCCGAGCTCGGCCGGCCCGAGAATCCGCCCCGCGGTCTTCACGGCGGTGACGACCACGTCGGCGAGCGGAAGCTCCTCGGGGAGGCTCGCCCACGGGACGGCGCGGGCGTCCGTAGCACGGAGGAATCCGGCGTCGGGGGGCCGAGTCCGGTAAACGAGCGTCACGCGCCCGTAGGGGGCCAGCTGTTCCGCGACCCCGCGCCCCACGATGCCACTCCCCACCACCAGAACCCTCGGGAACGGCTGGGCCGCCTCTTCGAGCACCCGCGCGGCCGCGAGTGCGGCGATGGAACGGTTCTTCGGCACTCGCGGCGCGGAGGCCTCCGCGGCCGCCACCGCCCCGAGGAGGAGAGGGCGAAGGACGGGACGAGGGTGTCGACTGTAGACATGCGCTGCCGCGGCACGGACCTGATCTCGGACCTCTCGCTCCCCGAGAGCCGTCGACTCGAGACCGGCGGCCACGCGGAAGAGGTGCCGCACGGCGTCCTCCGCGCGTCGAACACGCCACTCGGCGCCCGGATCGAGCTCGGCTCCGAGCCGTTCCGAAAGCCTCTCCGGCGCCGAACTCCAGCAGTACAACTCGAACCGATGGCAGGTCCGCAGTACGACGAGCTCCCCGATCTCCGCCGTACCCTCGAAGAACCCCGACACCCGTTCGGGAGCGAAGCGCGTGTCCAGCGACTCAAGGGCGTCGAGCGACGCGGTGGCCAGCGAGCACTCGAAGGCCATGAGCTCGGGCCGGTCGGGCGTGGCCCGTGCTTTCGCCCCCGCAGCCGGACGTCCGAACCGGCCCACGGTCTCGACACCGATCGTGCGGGTCTTCGGCGCTTCCCCAGAAGACATGATGGAACGGACCGCGAAACGACCCCGCCGGGAGTTTAATCGCGTTGGTACGAACCACGCCCACTTTCGAACCCGAAGGCGGGAAGCGGGGCACGAGCGGGGTCCCGGGGGAGATCACCGCCCACGTGCCGGCACGCCCATCGCTCTCGAGCCTCGGGAGAGCGGCCCGCGGGTCCGGTCCGAGCGAGCCCACCGGTCGTTCCCTGGTCCGGGCCGTCCGAGAGAGCCCCTCCGGGAGGGTAGGCCTCCGGTACAGGTCCGAACCCTTTTCAACGGTTCGGCGTCCTCCCGAGCCCCCCGCATTCGGACCGATGTCGCTCCTCGTTCTCGAAGGAAAGGACGTCCGGGAGCTCCTGGGATTCCCTCACTGCAACGATAGGATGGCGGAAGCGTTTCGCGAGCTCTCGCGGGGGACGGTGACGCGACCTCTGCGGAGCGTTCTATCGATCCCCGACCGCTCGGCCCTCCTAGGGAAGATGCCCGGCGGGTCGAAGCACCCCGAGATCCGGGGAGTCAAACTGATCACCATGGTCCGGGAAAATCGAGAACGAGGCCGACCATCCCACTAAGGCCGCGTCGCCCTTTTCGACCCGGTCGAAGCCACCCCGGTCGCGCTCCTCGATGCGTGCGCGCTCACCGCGATCCGCACGGCCGCGGTCAGCGCGCTCGCGACGAGAGTCCTGGCCCGGCCCGACGCGGTCACCGTGGCCCTTCTCGGCAGCGGCGCGCAGGCGGAGGCGCACGCGCGCGCGATGCCCTGCGTGCGAGGAGCGGTCCGACGCCTCCTCGTCTGGGACCGAGACCCCGAGCGCGCCCGCGCGCTCGCGGACCGCTTCGGAGCGCCGGTCGAGATCGCTCTCCGTGCGGAAGCCGCGGTCCTCGCAAGGGATTCCGTTCTCGAGAAGCCTCGGAGCGCCACCCCCAGAAATCGGGGGCAGGAAACCGCGCCCCTGGCACCAATCCGGGGCTCACGGAGGTCGGAAGCGGTTACCCGGATGTGCCGGCGACTTTAAGTTACCCAAATTAATTGGATAACTCAAGGTAACGTCAATGACCGACCCGACACGATCCATCGTCCACCGATTCCCGGGCATTCCGACCCTCGAAGGCGCCGGGGTGCGTCTTCGGCGCTCGTTCTCGAACAACGAGGTCCCGCTATTCGACCCGTTCCTGCTTCTCGACCGGTTCGGCTCGACCGATCCCAAGGACTACCTTGCGGGGTTCCCGTGGCACCCGCATCGTGGGATCGAGACGGTCACCTACGTGCTCAACGGGAGGGTGGCTCACGGCGACACCCTGGGAAACTCCGGCGTCATCGACTCGGGCGATGTCCAGTGGATGAACTCGGGGAGCGGGATCATCCACCAGGAGATGCCCCAACGGACCGAGGGGACGATGAGCGGCTTCCAGCTGTGGGTCAATCTTCCGGCGAAGGAGAAGATGAGCGTGCCGGCCTATCGCGGCCTGACGGCCGGGGAGATCCCCGAGGTCACGACGGACGCGGGCGACCGGGTCAAGGTCGTCGCGGGAACCTACGAGAAGGCCGAGGGACCAGTGCGCGGCCTCTCGGTCGACCCGACGTACCTCGACGTCCGCGTGCCCCCCGGCGGTTCCTTCGAGCTTCCCACGGCCCCGGGGTTCACGGTCTTCGCCCACGGCATCGAGGGGAGCGCTACGTTCGAGGGGACCGACCCGAAGCCGGTGGCGTCGGGGGAGACGGTCCTCTTCGGGCCCGGCGAGGAGGTTCGGCTGTCCGCCGCGGACGCCGGGGTGCGTCTCCTCCTCGTCTCGGGCCGTCCCCTCCACGAGCCCGTCGCGTGGTACGGACCGATCGTCATGAATCGCCCGGACGAGCTCCTCCAGGCGATGCGGGAGCTCGAGCACGGCGACTTCCTCAAGCACCCTCGACCCCTCCTCGAGGAGTGAGCGCGCCCGATCTCAGTCGGACGAGGGCCCGCGTCAGCACCGCCACCGAGCGCTTGAGCTCGCTACGCGACACGAACTCCCGGTCCGTGTGATCGAGCCGGGCGTTCCCCGGACCGTAGGCGGCCGCCGGGACTCCCCACGCCGGCGCGGCGAGGTTGAGGTCCGAAGTGCCCCCCTTGCGCCAGAGCATCGGACGTGCCCCGAGGTCGCGGATTCCGACGACCAGGCTCTCCACGACCGAGTTCGTTCGGCTGACCTCGATCGGTTCGACCCGGACCCGGACCTCGATCGACGGACGCCCCGGGTCCCGAGGGAGCGAGCGGAGGACCTCGTCGGTCGCGAGGCCGGGGGGAAGGCGCAGGTCCACCGTTACGGCGGCGACCTCCGTGCCACCGAGGCGTCGGCTCTCCATCCCGACGACCTTGAGGGTCAGCGAGCGGAACGGCGATTCGCCCGCATGATCCGCGGCGTACCTCCGCAGGAGACCGACCCAGGCGAGGGCGAGGTCCGACGCGGTCGGAGATGGTGAAGAGTGGTGGGTCCGCGCGGCCCGGAACGTCGCCGTGAGCTCGATCTCCCCCTTGTATCCGATCGTGACGCCATCCCAACCGCTCGGCTCCCCGACCAGGAGCGCGTCGGGTCTCGAGCGCCCGAGGAGATGACGAGCTCCCCGGCTGTCCGTTTCCTCGCCCACCGCGGCGATGACCCGGTACTCGCCCGGGCCGGGGTCCGCTCGGCCGGCCAGAAGGGCCGCGGCGAGCGGCCCTTTCGCATCGACGGCGCCCCGTCCGTAGAGGCGGTCGCGGGTTCGTCGGACCGGCAACTCGCCCTCCACGGTGTCGATGTGGCCCAGGAATAGGACCTTCGGCCGTCCACGCCCCCGCCACGCGATTCCGTTTCCCGCCGCGTCGACCTGCGCCGCGTAGCCGAGCGTCCGGGCGAGGCGAACGAACTCCCCGACCGCCGGGGTCTCCCGCCGGGAGGGACTGTAGCGTCGCACGAGGCGTTCGAGCACGTCGAGCTCATCCATTCCCGACCACCTCGAGGATCGCGCTGAGCCCGTCCGCCCAGTCCTCCTCGGCGATCACGAGCGGCGGCAGGAGCCGTAGCACGGTCGCTCCCGCCGGCAGCGCGAGGAACCCTCGCGACTGGAGGCGCGCGAGGTACGGGGCGACCTTCTCGCGGAGCTCGAGGCCCAGGAGGAGCCCGAGGCCACGAAGCTCCCGCGCCCGCTGCGGGACGAGCGAGGAGAGCCGTGCGAGCGCCTGCGCGCCGAGCCGCTCCGCCCGCTCGGCGAGGCGCTCCCGGACCGTCGCCTCGAGCGCGGCCAGGCCGGCGGCGCAGGCTAGGGGAGTCCCTCCAAAGGTGGAGTGATGGGTGCCGCGGAAGCGCGCAGCGACCTCCTCGGTGGTGACGGTCGCCCCGATCGGAACGCCCCCGGCGAGTGATTTCGCGAGGAGGAGGAGGTCGGGCACGACCCCCGAGTGCTCAAAGGCGAAGAGGCGTCCGGTCCGCGCGATCCCCGTCTGGACCTCGTCGAAAGCGAGGAGCGCACCGGTCCGCTCGGTCGCCGCGCGGGCGGCCGCGAGGAACTCGGGCGAGGCGACGTGCACACCGCCCTCGCCCTGGACCGGCTCAAGAAGCACGAGCGCGGTCGACCGATCCACCGCTAGGTCAAGCGCGGCCGGGTCGTTAAACGGGACGTGGACGAAACCGGGGACGAGGGGCTCGAACGGCTCGCGGAGCTCCCGTCGCCATGTGGCGCTCAGCGCCCCCATCGTGCGTCCGTGGAATCCCCGCATGGCGGCGACGACCTTCGGCCGACCGGTCGCGCTGCGAGCGATCTTGAGTGCGGCCTCCACCGCTTCGGCCCCCGAGTTCGACAGAAAGACCCGTGCGAAGGAGTCGGGCAGGAGGGAGAGCAGCCGGTCGAGGAAGGCGGTCCGAACCGGGTTCGCGTACCCGCTTCCGAGGTAGAGGAGCTCGTGGGACTGCTCCGTAATCGCTCGCACGACGTCGGGGTGGCCCGATCCGAGGCTGCCGGCCCCATGGGTCGCACCGAGGTCGACGTACGCGCGACCCTCGGCGTCCCAGAACCGCGCTCCCTGGCCCCGCACGAGCGCGAGGCGCGACTCCTCTCGAACCCCGAACTCCCGCGAGGCTCCCGCGGGGCGGCCGCTCACTCGATCACCGTACCTTCGCCGCGGAGCGCGCTCTCGACCGGATGCGGCGCCCCCGACGGACCGATCACCACCGTACGGACCCCTCCCTCGACCGCCTCCCGTGCGGCGAGGAGCTTCTTCCGCATCCGCCCCTCGGCGAGCGCGAGCGCCGCCTCGACGTCCGCGCGAGGGACCCACGGGATCACGCTCGCGGGGTCGCGGAGGTCCCGCAGGAGTCCCGGGACGTTCGTGAGGAGGAGGAGCGCCTCGGCGCCGAGCGCGACCGCGATGCACGCAGCCGCGCGGTCGGCGTCGACGTTGACGATCTCTCCGGAGGGGGTCACCGCCGGCGGACCGACGACGGGCGCGATACCCGCATCGAGCAGCAGTCGCAGCAGCGGCACGTTGACCGACTCGATGCGGCCCGACCGGTCGTCGGCGAGCCGGACGACCCGGCCGTCGATCCGGGCCCGGGCTCCCGCCTTGGGCTGGGCGCGAAGGAGGCCGCCATCGACCCCCGAGAGGCCGACCGCCACGCGTCCGTGTCGGGCGAGGCCGGCCACGAGCTCCGTCTGCACCTTCCCCGCGAGCGCGAGCACGACGACCTCGAGATGCGCCGGGTCGCTCCGGCGCGACACGACCCCGCTCGGGGAGGTGTAATACTCCGAGGGGCGCCCCAGCGCCGCTCCCAGGCGGTCGACCTCGGCCGACCCGCCGTGGACGAGCACGAACTCCGGCCGGGAGGCGAGGTCGGCGAGGACCCCCTCGACCGTGTTCCCCGTGGCGCCCCCGACCTTGACCACGACCGTCATGGAGCGCCTAGATCGGGTGCAGCCCGAGGAATTCGAGCCCGGTCGTCTCGGGAATCCCCGCCCGCACGTTGAAGCACTGGACCGCCCCGCCCGCCGCCCCCTTCATCAGGTTGTCGAGCGCGCCGAGGGCGACGACCCGGTTCGCGTGCCGGTCGACGGCGAAGCCGATGTCGCAGTAGTTCGTACCGGCGAGGATCTTCGGCTCCGGCTGGCGGTAGAGACCCTCCGACTCGTGCACGATCCGCACGAACGGCTCCTTCCCGTACGCCGCCCGGTAGGTTCTCCAGAGCTCCTTCTCGTCGACCGGTCGGGAAAGGAAGGCGTGGGCGGTGGCGAGCACCCCTCGAACCGCTTCGACCCCGTGACAGGAGAGGGCGATCTGCATCCCCGTCTCTTGCTCGATCTCGGCGGTGTGCCGGTGGCCTTCGGGCGCGTACGCGCGCATCACCCCGGCGCGTTCGGCGTGCCGCCCGGCCGGGCCGGCGTCCCTGCCGCTCGCCGAAGAACCGCTCTTGGCGTCGACCACGACGGGGGTGGGGGCGACCATCCCCGCACGGGCCAGCGGCTTCAGCGCGAGGATCGCGGCGATCGCGATGCAACCCGGTACTGCGATGAGCGCCGCCGTGCGCAGACGCTCGCGATAGACCTCGGGCAGGCCGGGCACCGCCGTGGCGAGCAGTTCGGGGTGAGGGTGCTCCGCATGGTAGTAGATGGGGTAGAGCGCCGGGTCGCGAAGGCGGAAATCCGCCGAGAGATCGACGACGAACCCCCCGCTCGAGAGCAGCTCGGGAGTCCGCGCCATCGACTCGCCGTGCGGCGTCGCGACGAACGTGGCGTCGGCCGCGCGGAGCTCGGAGTGCCGAACGAACGCGAGCGGAGCGGCCTTACGCAGGTTCGGGTGCGCCCGGCCGATCGGTTTGCCGGCCATCGAATCCGACGTGACCTGGACGACCTCCGCGGCGGGGTGGCGCAGGAGGAGGCGAAGTAGCTCCCCGCCGACGTACCCCGATCCCCCGACGACCGCGACCTTCATCGCCGCCCGACCGCGAGAGCGTAGTCGACGATCCTCCCCGCGATGTCCACCCCGGTCGCCCCGGTGAGCGCCTTGAACTCGGGGGTGGGGTTCACCTCGTGGACAACTAGCCCACGGGGGGATTCCATGAGGTCGACCGCGAGGACGCCGCCTCCTACCGCCGTCGCCGCCCGCAGCGAGAGCTCGGAGAGCTCGGGGGTCAGCGGCGCCGCCTCCACGGTTCCGCCGCGCGCCGCGTTGGTGCGCCACTCGCTCGAGCGGCGGTACATGGCGCCCACCGCTTCCTCCCCCACGACGAGAACTCGCAGGTCCCGGTCCGGCTTCGGGACGTACTCCTGGACGTAGAACACCGAGTGGATCGGCGACGCGAGGGCGCTCTTGTGCTCGATGACCTGGAGAGCCTCCTCGGCGTCGTCGACCTTCGCCATCAGCCGGCCCCAAGACCCGACCGCCGGCTTCAGTACGGCGGGGTAGCCGACCGCCTCGACCGCCCGGAGGGCGGCCTCCGGGGACAGCGCGACGACCGTGCGGGGGGTGGGAATGCCGTGCTCCGCGAGGCAGAGGGACGTCCGGATCTTGTCGCCCGCGAGCTCGAGCACGGCCGGAGGACTGATCGTGGGCACTCCGTAGTGCGCGAAGCAGTGGGAGGCGTAGACCGCGCGGGTATGGCTGACCGACCGGTTCAGGAGTACGTCGGGGAGACCGGGCGGTGCCTCGAGCCCGAACGTCACCTCGCCGTCGTCGAACCGGACGACCCCGACCCCCCTCGCCTCCGCGGCAGCGAGGAGCCACTTCTCCTCGGGTCGCACGATGGTGTAGAAGAGCCCGAGGCGGAACTCGTCACTCACCCCAGTCCTCGGCCTCTTTCGGGGCGGGCTGCACGGTGAACGGCACGCTCCCCGTGACCTCGAGCTCGGTCCCGCAGTCCTGGCACGGGAAGATCTCTCCCAACACCATCGCTCGGCTCTCCACGGTCGCCTCGCACTCTGGGCACTGCGTCATCGCTGTTCCTCGCTGAGTAGCTCCTCGATCAACTCGGCTTGGCGGTCGAGGGAGGAGAGGAAGTCACGACCGGCGGCGAGCGAGGCCTCGGCCGCGGTGATCTGGCGCGCCACCTCGATGGGTGCGGGGCCCCCCGCGGAAGCCCGGCGGGCGAGAGCGTGCGCCGGGTCGAGCCCTTCCGCGATGACCTCGACGGAGAGGCCCAGCGCCGCACCCAGCGTCTCGCCCGTCGGACGGCTCGGGGGCGAGTAGACCGATCCCACGGCGGCATGGGCCGACCGGAACGGCATGCCGCGGGCGACCAGCATCTCCGCGAGGTCCGTCGCGAACAGCTCGGGGTCGCACGCGGCCGCTCCGAGTCGCTCGGGCACGAACGCGAGACCCCGGACGAGCTCGGCGGCGGCGTCCAGTACCCCGGTCAAGGTGGCGACCGCGTCGAGCACGGGCCACTTGTCCTCCTGGAGGTCGCGGTCGTAGGTGAGGGGAAGCCCCTTCAGCGTCGTCAGGAGCGCGACCAGGTCTCCGATCACACGGCCGGTCTTGCCGCGCAGGAGCTCGGCGACGTCCGGGTTCCGCTTCTGGGGCATGAGGCTGCTGCCCGAACCCAGCGCCGCGGTCCGCTCGAGGAACCCGAACTCCTTGGTCGCGAACAGGACGACCTCTTCCCCGAGGGCGCTCGCATGGACCGCGAGCAGGCTGAGGTCGAAGAGGAGCTCGGCGAAGTAGTCCCGATCGCTGACGGCGTCCATCGAATTGTGAAACGCGCGATCGAATCCGAGACGCTCGGCGACGGACCGGGGGTCGACCGGGAGGGTGGAGCCGGCGAGGGCGCCCGCGCCGAGCGGAGAGACGTTCGCCCGCGCCGCCGTCGCCCGGAGTCGGTCCAGATCCCGCTCGAACCTCCAGAAGTGGGCGAGGAGCCAGTGACCGACCGAGACGGGCTGGGCGCGCTGAACGTGCGTGTACCCCGGCATCGGGGTCGACCGCTCCTCCCGGGCCCGGGCGAGCAGGGCCGATCCAAGGTCGAGCAGCCGTCGCGCAAGGTCGCGGACCGCGGCCCGCAGGTAAAGTCGCTCGTCCAAGGCGACCTGGTCGTTCCGGCTCCGCGCGGTGTGCAGCTTCCCTCCGACAGGACCGACGAGCTCCGTGAGGCGCGACTCGAGGTTCGTGTGGACGTCCTCGAGCTCATCCCTCCAGGGGAAGGTCCCGGCTGCGACCTCGCGACCGAGCCGACGAAGCCCGGCCACGAGCGCGCCCACCTCGGCGGGCGCGAGGAGCCCGGCCCGACCCAGCATTTCTACGTGGGCGACGCTGCCGGCCAGGTCGTAGCGTGCGAGTACCCGATCGACGGGGAGTGACCCGAGAAAGCCGACGCTCGGAGCACGGACGTACGGAGGAGGGGCGAGGGGTTCGGACATGGTAGGGACCGGGCCCCGTCAGGGGCGCTGCGCGGCGGAAGCGATGCGCGGGGGGGCGGCCCGGGCGCCGATCGCGGCCCAAGTGCGGGCCGGCAGTCCCCAGACGTAGATGAACCCCTCCGCCATCTGCCGCCGATACTGATCCCCGGTGGAGTAGGTCGCGAGGGCCGCCTGGTAGAGGGCGTTCGGGGAGCGACGGCCGCTCACCCGGGCGGACCCCTTGAACAGCTTCACCGCGACCTCCCCCAAGACCCGCTCCTGAGTCGCGGTGACAAACGCGTCGAGCGCTTCGCGCAGCGGAGTGAACCAGAGCCCGTCGTAGATCAATTGAGCGTAGCGCTGCTCGACGCCGTGCTTGAAGTCGAGGAGGTCGCGAGGGAGGACGAGCGCTTCGAGCGCCTGGTGGGCCGCGAGCAGCACGAGGGCGGCCGGGCATTCGTAGACCTCCCGAGACTTGATCCCAACGACCCGGGACTCGAGGTGGTCGATCCGGCCCACCCCGTGCGCCCCCGCGGTCCGATTGAGCTCGGCGATCAGCCCGTGGAGGGGGGTCCGGCGGCCCCCCAAGGCCACCGGGGTACCGCGTTCGAACGTGATGGTGACGTACTCCGGGGCGTCCGGCGCTTCCGCGGGGGACCGGGTCCATCCGTAGACCTCCTCGGGCGGTTCGACCGCAGGGTCCTCGAGGATCCCGCACTCGACCGAGCGGCCCCAAAGGTTCTCGTCCGTACTGTACGGGGAGGACTTCGTCGCATCGACCGCGACGCCGTGCGCCGCGGCGTAGCCGATCTCCTCCTCGCGGGTCATCGCCCACTCTCGAGCCGGGGCGATCACTTCGAGCTCCGGGGCCAATCCGGCCGTCGAGAGGTCGAATCGGACCTGGTCGTTCCCCTTTCCCGTACAGCCGTGCGCGACGAACGGCGCGCCTTCCTTGCGAGCGATCCGGACGAGGTGGCGGGCGATCAACGGCCGCGCGAGCGCGGTGCTGAGAGGGTAGACTCCCTCGTACAGCGCGTTCGCGCGCAGCGCCGGGCCGATGAACTCCTCTGCGAACTCGGCCTTCGCGTCCGCGACGTAGGCGTTCGTCGCTCCCGAGGCCAGCGCCTTTTGGCGAACCTGCTCGAGGTCGACCGGCTGACCGACATCCACCGTCACGGCCACGACCTCCGCGCCTTTCGTCTCGGCGAGCCAGGGGATCGCCACGGACGTGTCGAGACCTCCGGAATACGCCAGCACTACCTTCGCCTTCGTCACGCCTCGCTCCGCACCCCGTCCGGGGACGGGGCGGCACCGATTTATAGGATGTGACCGTCGCCGGACAGTTCTGGGCAGATTTGTCCGAAACAGAACATACATGCCCGATCGGTCCGTCGCCCAGCAGGTCCGCGAGTACCTGGACGGGCACCCGGTGCTCGCGGACGCGATCCGCCTGCGGATCGGCAATTACTCGGCGATCGCTCGGCGCATCTGCCAGGACCTCGGGCTTGCCTCGACCGACGCGGTGCTCGTCGCGTGCCGCCGCTATCCGCGGGGGGGCGAGGCGTTCCGGGAGACCGGCGTCCGCCGCGTGCTTCGCAAGAGCCGCATCGAGACGCGCACCAAAGTCGCCGCGCTGACGGTGACGCAGGGGGTGGACGTCCTCCAGCGGCTCGGAGACGTGGTCGAGGAGCTCCTCGACCAGAACTCGCTCTGCCGGCTGATCCAGGTGAGCCGCGGGACGGTCATCATCGTGGACGAGGACTCGGTTCCGCGCGTCACCCGGGCACTGCGGGAAGGCCAGCTCATCTCGGTCCGCAAGGGTCTCATCGAGGTCGCCGTGACGAGCCCGGAGAGCATCGAGGAGACGCCGGGTCTCCTCCGCCACCTGACCGGCGTCCTGGCGGCGCAGGGGATCAACATCGTGGAGGCCCTCTCCTGCTATACCGACACGATCTTCCTACTCCATCACGAGGACCTCGCCGCCGCAACGGCGGTGCTGACGCGGGCCGTGCAATGACGCGGTCGAGTGTGACGATTCTGGGGGACGACATAACGCTTATCCGAGCCGGCCGGTAGAGACGGACGTGGCGCCGCCGGTGCTCCCTCGGCCGAGCGAGTCCGCGGCCCCGACCGGACCGGACCGGGTGCTGACGCTGCGGGAGAAGCTCCTTGTCGCCGGTCTTTACGCGGGGATCGCGGCCGCGACCGTGGCCGCCTTCCTGTTGCTCCTCGTGGCGGCCCGGAACTACGCGCTCCTGTTGCCGTTGGGGGTCCTGAGCTATACCCTCGGGCTCCGCCACGGCGTGGACGCGGACCATATTTCCGCCATCGACAACACCACCCGCAAGCTCCTCCAGGACGGCGAGCGGCCCCTCACCGTCGGCACGTGGTTCTCCCTGGGGCACTCCACGATCGTCATTGGGATGATCGTGGCCCTCGTCCTCGCGTTCAACTCGGTCACCGGGGCCCGGGATGCCTTCACCTCCTTCGGCTCGCTCGCGGGAACGATCATCTCGGGGGCGTTCCTCTGGTTGATCGGACTCATCAATCTCGTCATTGTCATCGAGATCTACCGGATCTTTCGCGACCTGAGGGGCGGTCGACTCTCCGAGTCGCAGCTCGAAGATCAACTGAGCCGACGCGGCTTCATGAACCGCTACTTCGGCGGCCTCTTCCGGATCGTTCGGCGGCCGTGGCAGATCTATCCGGTCGGAGTCCTCTTCGGGCTCGGGTTCGACACGGCCTCGGAGGTCCTCGTGATCGTGGTGACCCTCGGCCTGACCCAAGGGGTCGCGCAAGTGCCCGTGTGGACCGCGCTCCTCATGCCGTTCCTGTTCACGTGCGGGATGGTGGCCGTCGACACGACCGACGGGATCGCGATGCGCTACGCCTACGGTTGGGCGTTCTTGAAGCCCATCCGGAAGGTCTACTACAACCTCACGGTCACGATCATATCGGTCCTCGTCGCCTTCCTGATCGGGGGGCTCGAGGTCCTCATGGTCGTCGCGACCGAGCTTCGACTGCACGGGCCGTTCTGGGACCAGCTGGGTGCCCTCAACGGGGAAACCGCTTGGCAGTACGTCGGGTTCGGGATCATCGCGCTCTTCCTCGTCACCTGGGCGGTGGCGATGGCGATCTACCGTCACCGCCGGTATGAAGAGACGGGGTTCGGCGGAGTGCCGGCCGGGCCCATCTCGGGGGCCGGACCGTGACCTCTCGGGTCGTCCGGGTGGGGGTGTCGCTCGAGCCCGAGCTCCTCGGGCTCCTCGACCACTGGGTCGACGAACGGAACAGCCCGAGCCGTTCGGACGCGATCCGCGCGCTCATCCGTAAGGAGCTGGCCGACCGGACGCTCGCCGACCCGAATGCCGACGCGCTCGGTGTCGTGGCGCTCCTCTACCGCCACTCGGCGCCCAACGTGCTGCAACGCCTGACGGCCGCTGAGCACCGCTGGGGCGAACACATCCGCTCGACGACCCACGTTCACCTCGAAGGGGACGCGTGCGCGGAAGTGGTCGTCCTCCTCGGCCGCCGCCGAGAGATCGAAGCGGCGGCGGTCGACCTCCGGGGCGTGAAGGGCATCCTCGAAGGCGGTTGGCTCGCCACCACCCCCGCCCTCGCCGGGGGCCGGACCGGGCATCGCCACCCTCACCCCTCTTCCGCCCCCCGCCGTTCTTCGGCCTGAGGCTCCCGTGCCGACCCGCGCCGAGGAGACGCTCGCTCGGTTCGTCCTCGACCGGGTCCTCCGGCTCCGCCGGGGCGAGGCCCTCACGGTCGAGTCCTGGAGCCATGCGCTCCCGTGGGCCCGGCCGTTCGTGGTCGAGGCACGACGCCGGGGGGCGGAGCCCACGCTCGTGGTCGAGGACGAGGAGGCGTTCTTCCGGTCGCTCGCCCTGCCACCTTCGCGTCGGATCCCCGGCGCTTCGGCGACGCTCGCGGACCGCGGGGGCGCCTACGTGTATCTGCCCGGTCCGGAGGCGTTCCCGCGGCTCTTCGGTCTTCCGGGAGAAGAGCTCGAGTCGGTGATCGCTCACCACGGCCCCTCCTGGTGGCGGTCGGCCCGCCGGTCGGGCCTGCGCGCGGCTCGCCTCGCGATCGCGTCGGCAACGCCCACGGCCGCCGCCCGGTACCGGGTAGACGCCGAGACCTGGCAGCGGGAGATCCTTCGGGCGAGCGAGGTCCCCCCCGAACAGCTCGCCCGGGCCGCCGAGCGGGTCCGCCGGGTACTCGCGCGCGTCCGGCACGTTCGGGTGCGTCACCCGAACGGAACGGACCTCACCGCCGAACTGCTTCCGCGGACCCCGATCGTCGAGGACGGACGCGTCGACCGGACCGACCTGCGGGCCGGCCGTGTCTGGACACCCGTTCCCACCGGGTTCGTCGCCGTCGCGCTGGCCGACGGCTCCGCGGAAGGGGTCTGGGAGGCGAACCGGCCGGTCTACGATCGCTTCGCCACCCCTCCGGTGAGCGAGGGCGCACGGTTCGTCTTCGCGCGAGGACGGCTCCGGGAATACTCCTTCGACCGAGGCGGGGACGCGTTCGCGAGAGGATACGCCCGTGGGGGCCGGGGGCGCGACCTTCCCGGGGCGCTGACCTTCGGTGTGAACCCGGCGGTCGGACGCGCCCCCGAACTCGGAGAGCTTGCCGCGGGCGCGGTCGGACTTCTGCTCGGGGAGAATCGCTCCCTCGGCGGAGGGAACCGATCGCGCTTCACCTACCTCTCGACCCTCGGCGGGGCGGAGGTCGAGCTGAACGGTCGCCGGCATTGGGTCCCGGGTTCGCCCGCCCGCTGAGCGACCCGGGCGCTCACGGATCCCGAGCGCCCCCCGCAGCCGTGTGATCGGTTCGGGCGGCCGCCGGTGGTCTCGCTTCGGGCTCTCGCGAGGCGTCCGTCGGGCCCATCCGTGAGGCAAACTCGCGGAGGAGGTCGCCGGCCGGCGCGAGGTGCCGGGCGGAGATCTGCTCGACGTTCACCCCCAACGGCACCTCGAACCCTTCGGTCGTGGCCGCGCGGAGGACCGACGCGTAGACCTCGAGGGCCCGCGATTCGCTCCGGCGGACCGATTCCGCGTCGTCCCCCTCGAGGATGGCCCGTTCGACGGGCTCGGGGATGTCCGCGCCAAGCCAGCGGACGAACTCGATGTCCTGCTCGTCCGCGAGGGGGGCGAAACTTAGGATCACGGCGGCCGGCGGGATCGCGGCCTGGCGGCAGAGAAGGTCGTACTGGCGGACCATCTCCACGACCTGTTCGGCGTCGAACAGGATCTGCGTCGTAAAGAACGCCGCCCCGACCCGGGTCTTCGCGAGCATCCGGTGCGGCTCGCCGACCCGCTGCGGAATCGCGACGTTGCCGATCGAGCCCCCCGACCGCCGGAAGACCGCGCGGCACGCACGGTTCGCCTCTACGACCGAGGGACCCGGGTACGGGATGTACCGACTGGCCCCCCCGACCAGCACGGCGAACCGCAGCCCGAGGGCCGTCGTCGCCTCCGCCCAACGTTCGAGCGACCCGTCGGGGTCGAGGTAGGCGACGATCTTGTTCACGATCACCTCCCGACCGGTCCGCATCTGGAGGGCTCGGGCGAACGGACGGACGTCCCCCGACCGGTAGTGGGGCCGGCCTTCGTGGTTCTCGTCCGCGAGCTCGGGCACGTCGATCGCATCGAGCCGCGGCACCTCCTCGACCAGCTGAACGACCGCCGCGAGACGCTCCTCGACCCGAGCGGGGTGGAGACGGGCCGTCGGAGGCACGGGTTCGAAGAATAGCGGGTGGTCCCGCAGCGCTTCGTCGAACGGTCGTCCCTTCGTCACGTTCGGTCCCACGGGAGCCCCCGGCTCCGACCCGGGAAGCGATAAATCGTTTCGTCCGGACGACCTCCTTGCGGTCGACGCAACGACCCTCCGCCGGGAGAAACCGCCCTGGGAGCACGCCGGCCCGCGGGGGTCGAGCGGAGGCCCTCCCCTAGGTTCAAACCACCCATCGCCCTGCCCCACCCGTGCCCATCCGTACGAGCCCGACGTCCCGGCCCGGGAGCCCCCGGCCCGGCGACCCGCGCGCTCGAGTGCACGTCGCGCCGGTCGGGTTCGAGGTCGAGCGGATCACCGAGCCGCTGCTCGCCGACCGAGCGGATCGAGTCTATCTGCTCACGCGGGCGGAGCGGGACGCCGCGGCACCGTTCGTCGACGAGATCTCCCGCCGCCTCGGCCGGGCCCGCTGGCCCATGGAAGTTCGGGTCGTCCGCACCGACCTGTGGGATGTCTTCGGCGCCCTCGAAAGCCTCCGGGCGATCTTCGACGCGGAGCGACGCACCGACCGGAACGCCTCGGACGTACTTCCCCTGCGCGTCAATGTTTCGACGGGCACCAAGATCACGGCCATCGCGGGCACGCTCTCCTGCATGCTGTGGAAGGGCGAGCCGTACTACGTACAGGTGTCGCGGGCCTGGTACTCCGACCGTACTCCGAAGGTCGCCGCGGTGCACGACGTGGTCGAACGGGTGGACCCCGTGAACGTCTACGAACTGCGCGCTCCGGCCCCCGAACTCGTTGCCGTGCTCGAGGCCCTCGACCGGCGCGGCGGCTCGCTGCGCAAGCACGCACTGATCCGCGAGCTCGGGCTCGACCGGCCCACGGCCGAGGGAGGGAGACCCGTCTCGCCGCAGTCGTCGCACGGGCGACTGCGGCGCCGGCTGGACCCGCGCGAGCAGCGGTGGGGATTAGTTCGGTCGGGGTCGGCGGGCCCGCGGGCACGGATCCAGCTCACGCATCAAGGACGCCTCGCCGTTCGCCTCTTCGGACGGGCCAGCGCACGACGAGAGTGAAATTCCCGTACGTAACGATTGTAACATTACAACCGTCAAGTAGTCCTCGGTGCGTAGGTCGCCTCGTGGAAGTCCGGAACGGACCGGTCGGACTTAGGGGGGAGTGTGCGTCCCTCCGAGTGTCGGCGTCCCAGGTGCCGAAGACGGCGCGTGCGCCGTGGCCGAAGGGACGTGCGATGGGGTGGGGCCGCGGTGCGCCTTTCGGCCCTGTTCCCCCGTTCCCCCACCCCCGGAGCCCGCGGCCCGCGCGACGCCCTCCTTCCGCTCGGCCGCGGCCCCCGGGTCGCGGAGGGCCCCGCGGGTGGGTCCGGCCGAACGACTAAAGTCGGTCGTACCGTGACCGGGGTGTGAGCGACCGTCGGATCGGTCCGATCCTGTCGTTGCTCCGTCAGGGAGCCACCGTCGGGATCGATTTTGGCGCCCATTCGCTCGAGACGCTCGTCCGGGTCGCCGAGACGGTCGAGGCCGGGGTCTACCGAGCCGGCTCGCTCGCCCGGACCGCGGACGGCGTCGGCTTCGTTCTGGATAATCCACCGCTGCGGGTGGGCGCGTTCTCCTCGGTGGCGGTCGCGCTGGATGGACGATCGGTCGCCCCGGAGAGCGCCCGGCTACGCGCGGGGGCTCTTCGGCCCTGGCGCGGATTCCACGAGGTCTCGGCCGACTCCCCGCTCGAGCTCCGCCCTGGGGTCCCGACCGAGTTCGCGGTGGCGACCGAGGTCGTTCCCTCGGAGCGGCGGCTCACCGTCCGTCTCGAGCTTACCTCGCTTGCGATCCCGCCGCTCGTGTGGATCGAGTTCACGGACGTCGTCCGGCCGGCGGAGCGCCCGTGACGTCACCCGCGACCCCGGAGGTCCGCGCTCCCGAGCCCGCACCCGTCCTGCTCACGAGCCTTGCCTCCTCCGTGTTGCTCGATGGGCGAGGCGACCTCGCGCTCGAGCGCGAGACCCGGGGGGCGTCCATCGAGTGGGGCGGAGTCTACGCCCAGCTGGTCCGCCTCACCGGGCCCTGGCGGATCGAGGTCGCGGTGGACCACGATCTCTACGAGCTACCGGCGACCCGGGTCGACTCAGCAGCATCGGAAGGGCGCTGGACGAGTCGGCATCGGCTCGGCCGGGTCGATCTCCTCCAGGAGGTGGTCGCCGTCGAGGACCCTCCCGGGGCGCTCCGACGCCTTCGTTTCGTCCAAGCGGAGGGACCGCCCGCGCGCGTGCGAGTGCTGAGTCGGTTCGCGCCCTACCTCTTGCCGGTGCTCGTGGAGGGTGTCCTTCCGACCTCCTTCCATCTCGAGAAGCGCTCCGAGGAACTGAGGGTCCGCCAGCACGGCTTCGCGCTTCGCTACAGCGCGACGGTCCTCCCGAGCCAGCTCTTCGTCAACCGGAGCGCGTGGGACGGTGGTCACTACGAAGGGAGGGTCGACGAGCTCGGCTCGGACCACGAGGTCGAGGTCGCGGTGGGAGCGCCGACGGAAATCCGCTTCCTCCTCTCCGGAGGTCTCGAGCGGGACGCGTACCGAACGGAGGAGCCGGGTCTCGCGCGTTTGGATCCGGACGCGCTTGCCCGGCACGCGGTCGAGGCGGAGACGACGTGGGCTGCGGCCGTGCCCGAGATGGTGCTCCCGGACGCCCCGGACCTCGAACAGGGGTATCGGCTCGCACGGACGGCACTTCACCGCCTGTATAGCGCGCCGGGCGACGGGCTCGTCGGCCTCGTGGCGGGGTACCCGTGGTACTCGGCCCTCTGGTGTCGCGACCTTGCCTGGATGCTCCCGGCCGTCGTCTGGCTCGGGGACTGGGAGTGGGCCGAGCGCTCCGTCGCGAGCGTGCTTCGTTTCCAGTCGCATTCGGAAGTGCCGATCCTCGGAGGGGAGCCGGGGGAACTCCCGATGCAGGTGGCCCCGGGGCCGCTCTTCTTCTACGGGACTTCCGACACGACCCTCTACTACCCCGACCTCGTCCGCCGACTCGTCCGGCACGCGGGCCGGTCCGATCTCGTCCCGGCCTGGGGAACCGCCGTCGCCCGGATGATCGCCTGGGGCCGCGCGCGCGCCGACCCCGACACCGGACTCGTGCGGAACGGCGGCGAGGCGGAAGCGATCAGCGCGGCGACGGGATCGCTCGCGCGCGTTCGCTACGGGATCGACTCCCCCGACACGACGATCTGGGACTCGACCGACCGCCGCGACCATGCGATCGATGTCCAGGTCCTCTGGTACGAAGCGCTCGGCGCCGCGGCGGAGCTCCTGGCGGACGGCCCCGAGGACCCGCGGTCCGAGAGCCTCCGTCACTCCGCCGCGCGCGTCGCCGACGCGATCCGCTCCCGCTATCGGTGGGTCGACGCGGGGTACCTCTACGACTCGCTCCGGGCGGGAGCGCCGGTCGCGAAACTGCGACCGAACGCGCTCCGCGCAGTGAGTGCAGGGCTCATGGATGCGGCGACCGCGCGGGAGATCGTCCGGCGCGTCGCGCGGGAGGACCTCTCGACCCCGTGGGGGGTTCGCACCCTGTCCGACCGCGACCCGGGGTACGACCCGCGCGCCTACCACGATGGCCAAGTCTGGACGATCGCCACGGCCTGGGCGGCGGACGCGGCGCTCGTCGCGGACGAGCGCGAGCTCGGTCGTCAGTACCTCGGGACGATCGCCGAGCTGATCGCGAAGGAAGGAGGGCTCGCGAACGAGTGCTACCGGGGGGACCGCGCGGAGCCGTTCGATTCCTGCTTCCTCCTCGGGTTCAGCGTCGCCCCGTTCCTGACGGTTCTCTTTGAGCGTCTCTGGGGGCTCGACGTCGATGGACGGGCCCCCGGCGTCGCGGTCCGCCCGAAGTTCCCGTCGGCGTGGCGTTCGGCCACGCTCGATCGGCTCCGGGTCGGCCCGGGGCATGCGCGGTTCGACTGGGCCCCCGGACGCCTTCGCGTCCGCTGGTCGGGGCCGGGGCCCCTCGAGGTCCGGACCGAGGGGGAGACGGCGACGCTCGACGCCGGGGGGGAGCGGGAATTCGCGCTCCCGTCCCTCGGGGGGTCGAGCGGGACCCCATCGCTTTCATAACCTTCCGCCCTACGACCCGACGATGCCCACGGCGATCGAGGTCCGGAGCCTCGTCAAGCGGTACGGTACCCTCGCGGCGATCGGCGGAGTGGACTTTTCGGTCCCCGCGGGAACGGTCTTCGCCTTCCTCGGTCCGAACGGCGCGGGCAAGACGACGACCACGGAGATCCTCGAGGGACTGCGCCGGCGCACCTCGGGCGACGTTCGTGTCTTGGGCCTCGACCCCTGGACCGAGGGCCGAACCCTCCACCGCCGGATCGGCGTCATCCCGCAGGACTTTCGTTTCTTCGAGAAGATCACGCCGAAGGAGGCGGTCGAGTACTATCGCACGCTCTTCCACACGGACGTCGATCCGGGCCGCCTCCTCGCCCAGGTCGAATTGCTCGACAAGATGCATGCACGCTTCGATACCCTCTCGGGGGGGCAGAAGCAGAAGCTCGGGCTGGCCCTCGCGCTGACGAACAACCCCGAGATCTGCTTCCTGGACGAACCCACGACGGGACTCGACCCCCATGCCCGGCGCGCGATCTGGGCCGTCATCCGTAATCTCAAGCGGGAGGGGCGAACCGTGTTCCTGACGACGCACTACCTCGAGGAGGCCGAGCTGCTCGCCGACCAGGTAGCGATCATCCACCACGGCCGCATCATCGCCGCGGGGACCCCGGGAGAGATCATCCGGATCCACGGCATCCCGCCTCGGATCAGCGTGGAAGGTCCGGAGGAGCTCGCCGGGTACCTCCGGGCCCACCTCACCGCCTCTGTCTTCTCCGAGCGCGGACGGGTGGAGGTCGAGCTCGCGGACCGCCGGGACGCGCTCAAGATCCTGAGCGCGATCGAGGAGAGCGGAATCCCCTGGCAGGCGTTCGAGACCCGCCAGGACACGCTCGAGAACGTCTTTGTCCGGCTGGTCGGCCAGATGGACGACGGGGCACTGAAGTCGGAGGCACCGGGATGAACCCGCGCCACATTGGGGCGGACTTCCGCATCGTCGCGCGCAGCTACTTCCGCAACCCGCTCGCGCTGTTCTTCTCCCTGATCTTCCCGATCATCCTGATCGGGCTCTTCGGACTGATCTTCTCCTCGACGGCGAGCGGGACCGTCTCGCTCGAGGTCCTCAACGAGGACCACAACTCCGCCCTTAGCATCCAGTTCCTCTCCGCACTCAACGAGACGCACATCGTCCAGGCCGTGGTGGTCGAGGATCCCTCGGTCACGCCCGCGAACTTCGCGACCTGGCTCGGTCAGAACGACCATCCGGTCGGGCTCGTGGTCCCCGACGGCTTCGCCGCGAACTTCTCGCGGAACCAGGCGGTCAACATGACCGTCTATACCAACCCGCAGGACGCCGCCTCGAGCGGGGAAGCGGTCTTCGCGGTCTCGGGCGTCGCGAACGGGTTCAACCTGCGGGCCGCGAACGGGACGGCGCTCATCCAGGTACCCCCCGCAAAGACCGTCGGAAGTCAGATCCTGACGTACATCGACTTCCTCATCCCGGGGCTCATCGGTTTCTCGATCCTGACGAGCCCCATGTTCTCGATGGTCGACATCGCCTCTTCCTACCGCAAGGAGGGGATCTTCCGCCAGCTCTCCTTGACTCCCCTTACCCGCGCCGAGTGGCTCACGAGCCGGATCGCGTGGTACGTCCTGCTGACGTTCGTGAGCGCCGGCATCATGATCGCCACGGGAGTCTATCTCTTCGGAGCGCATGTCGGCGTCACGCTCGGGATGGTGCCGTTCCTCGTTGTCGGTCCGTTCCTCTTCGTCTCGCTCGGGATGCTCGCGGGCTCGGTCACGAAGACCCCCGAGAGCGCCGCCCTGATCGGGAACATCATCACCTTCCCGATGATGTTCCTCTCGGGGACGTTCTTCCCGGTCTCGCAGTTCCCTACCGGGCTCCAGGCGTTCGCCCACGTGCTCCCGCTCTACTATGTGATCGACGGGATGAACCAGGTGATGCTCTTCTCGAACACGAGCCTCGCGCTCAGCGACCTCGCGGTGATCTTCGTCTCGGCGGTCGTCGTCTTCGCCCTTGCGATCCGTTTCTTCCAGTGGCGGGATGAGTGATCTCACCCCGATGCTCGGTCCCGCTCCCGTGGATGCTCCGACCTTCCGTCGGCTGATGGGCCGATGGGCGACCGGCGTCTCCGTGGTGACCGCCCGAGAGTTCGACGTCGATGCGGGCCTCACCGTGAACGCCTTCCTCTCGGTCTCGCTCGCCCCGCCGTCCGTCCTCATCAGCCTCGCACGCGACGCCGACACGACTCCGCTCATCGAGCGCAGCGGGCAGTTCGCGGTGAGCGTTCTCGCCTCGAGCCAGCGGGCCCTCAGCGAGCGGTTCGCGCGGACCGCGCCGCCCGCGGAGAAGTTCCGGGACCTCGGCTTCCACCGCGGACCGAACGGCCTCGCGCTCCTCGACGGCGCGCTCGCGGCCGTCGAATGCCGCGTCGTCTCGCATACCCCCGCGTACGACCACCTCTTGCTCCTCGGGGAGATCGTCTACCAGGAGCTCGGCACGGACGGCCTCCCCCTCGTGTTCTTCCGTTCGGGCTACGGCGAGCCCCTCGGGGCCGAGGCGGTCCGCCTCCCGCGGCCCCCCTGAAGGGAAGACCGCTCGGGGCGGTGCGGCTTTAACCTCCGCTCGGCTCGTTCGCCGCGATGGGCGCGTCGGAACGCTCGACCCGGATCGCCATCATTGGGAGCGGGGCCGCTGGCCTCACGGCCGCCCTCTACGCCGCGCGCGCCGAGCTCGCGCCGCTCGTGATCTCGGGCGTGCCCGCCGGCGGTCAGCTCATCATCACGACCGAGGTCGAGAACTACCCGGGGTTCCCCGACGGGATCCAGGGACCCGACCTGATCGACCGCATGCGACGCCAAGCGGCCCGCTTCGGGACCGAGTTCCTCGACGACCACGTGACGCGCGTCGACTTCTCCCACGCTCCCTTCCGCATCGAGACCGGCAGCCGGGGGACGGTGCTCGCGGATGCCGTGGTCGTGGCGACGGGCGCGAACGCCCGCTGGCTCGGACTCCCGTCGGAGCAGCGCCTCCAAGGCCACGGGGTCTCCGCCTGCGCCACCTGCGATGGGTTCTTCTTCAAAGGCAAGGACCTCGCGGTCGTCGGCGGCGGTGACACCGCGATGGAGGAGGCGCTCTTCCTCACGAACTTCGCGACCCACGTTACGGTCGTCCACCGGCGGGCCACGCTGCGCGCGAGCCCGATCATGCAGGAACGCGCTCGCACCCATCCGAAGATCTCCTTCCTCCTGGACGCGGAGGTCGAGGAGGTCATCGGCCGGGATTCGGTCGAGGCGATCCGGGTCCGCCTCCGACCGACCGGCACCGTGACCGAGCTCAAGGTCGGCGGGCTCTTCGTCGCGATCGGCCACGTACCGGCCACGGAGGTCTTTCGCGGCGCGCTCGACGTCGACGGCGAGGGGTACCTGCGCGTGCACGACCACACGCGGACGAACGTTCCGGGGGTGTTCGCGGCGGGGGACGTCCACGATCGACACTACCGCCAGGCGGTGACGGCGGCGGGCTCGGGCTGCATGGCCGCGATCGACGCGCAGCGCTGGCTCGCGGAGCACTCGGCCACGACGGGGCAGGCACCGGCCCCGACCCGGGGCGACCGGCCCACCCCTGCGTAGTCATCCTTTAATACCGTCTCCGCCCGGTGCGCGCGGAGGGCCCCTCGTGCCGAACAAGAAGAGCCTCCACATCGAGTCCTCGGGCCAGTTATGCATCTACTGTGGGGCGTGCGTGGGGATCTGCCCGCTCAATTGCATCTACCTCGACGAGACTCGGATCACGTTCGATGAGCAGGTCTGCACCCGGTGCGAGATCTGCGTGAAGGGCTGCCCCGTCGGGGCGATCGAGATCGGGTAGGCTCGGGGACCGTTCGAGGAGGGAACCATGCAGGACCAGAAGACCGACGTGCTCGTGATCGGCGGCGGTCCCGCGGGCAGCATGACCGCCAAATGGGCCGCGACGCAGGGCGCCCGCGTGCTGATGATCGAGAAGCGCCAGGAGATCGGCAGCCCCGTCCGCTGCGGAGAAGGCATGAGCAAGGAGTGGCTCCAGGACGTCGGGATCCGGGCCGGCCGTTGGATCAATCTCGAGGTCGAAGGGGCCCGGATCTACTCGCCCCGCGAGAAGGTCTTCGAGATCAACGAAAAGCACGCCGGCAACGAGGTCGGCTACGTGGTCGAGCGCGACGAGTTCGACAAGCAGCTCGCGATCGACGCCGCGAACGCGGGCGCCGAGGTCAAGCTCAAGACCGCGGCCGTCGCGATCCTCAAGGAGCAGGGGCGGGTCGTCGGGGCGAAGGTCAAGGAGTTCGGACAGTCCTACGAGATCCGGGCCCCGATCACGGTCGGCGCCGACGGCTTCGAGAGCCAGGTCGGCCGATGGGCCGGGCTGCCGACGAACATCGCGACCCGGGACATGGATACCTGCCTTCAGTACCGGATGACGAACGTCGACTCCGACGTTCGATACTGCGATTTCTACCTCGGCAAGTGCGCCCCGGGCGGCTACGTCTGGATCTTCCCGAAGGCGGAGGGGGTCGCCAACGTGGGGATCGGCGTCCAGGTCAGTCAGGTGAAGAACCCGGCCGACGCGCGTACCTACCTCGACCGGTGGATCGAACACCATCCGGGCTACGCCAAGGGCAAGAAGATCGACATGGTCGGCGGCGGGGTCTCGATCGCGCCGCCCCTCAAGCAGACCGTCACGGACGGGTTCATGATCGTCGGGGACGCCGCGCGCATGATCGACCCCCTGACGGGCGGCGGGATCGCGAACGGCTGCATCGCCGGCAAGATCTGCGGGACCGTCGCGGCCGCCGCCGTCCACGCCGGGGACCCTTCGAAGGAGTTCCTCCAGAAGTACGAGAAGGGCTGGCGCGCCCGCCTCGAGGAGAAGCTCTACCGCAACTGGCTCGCCAAGGAGAAGCTCGTCACGTTGAGCGACGAGACGTTCGACAAGGTGATCGACGCCCTCGACGGGGTTCGGCTCGAGAAGCTGAGCGTCCACAACATCCTGAAGGCGGTTCGCGACAAGTACCCCGAGGTCACGAAGGAGTTCGAGGCGTTCCTCTGAACGCCGCGCCGAACCATGCCGGGAGCCCCGAATCGACCGCCCGAGAAGCTCCCCGAGCTTCCGGTGGCCCCGCCCGTCCCGGTGACGCCCGAGCAAAAGGCCCTGCGCCGGCTCGCGCCGTCCCGCGTTGCCCTCCTTCTGGATGTGTGGAAGGGGAACCTGAGCCCCGAGCTCACGGGCCCGTACGAAAAGGCCGAGGAAGCGTTCGCGCGCCGCGAGTTCGGTGAGACCTCGAGCGCTCTCGACCTCCTCTCGATCCGCTTCACCGAGCCCCGATGGCCGTCCCTTCCGGAGCCGTTCCGCCGGCTGCGCGTCCCGATACCGGCCCCGATGCCGCCCCACTGGGACCCCGAACACGCGCTCACCGCCGCCGACCGCGAGATGCGACGGGCCCATCGGGCCGCCGAGGATCAGCTCGCGCTCGCCGGGGGGACCGTGGTGTGGGCCCGCGCCCACGGAGTCGCGGCCGACGACCTCGCGGCTTGGACCGAGGAGGCGAGGGCGACCTTTGGCAGCGAGGGCGCCTCGCCGGGGTTCTTCGAACGGATCGACCGGGTCTGGACCGCCGTCCGCGAGCGCACGCCCCTCCCGAAGTCCTTGGGCCGAGCCCCACCGGCGTCGGCCGTCCCCGACCCTGCGGACGCCTGACCCCGTGACCGACCCGCCACCGAGCCGGGCGCGCTCTCGCGTCCACCGGGACGAAGGCGAGGTCACCCAGTGGCCTCGGGGCCTCGTCGGGTACGTCCCGGCCGGCGCGGACGAGTCGGCCCCGTCGCCCGAGGAGGACCGCACCCACAATCGGCTCCTGCTCGTCGCGCGCCTCCTGGGCGTGCTCGCGGCGAACGGCGAGGACGTCACGCCCGAGCTCGAGCGGCTGCGGGCCGCCGAACGCGCGGAGGCCGCGCACGACCGCGCCCGATCGAGGGAACTGGTCGAGCGGTTGCTGGGCGATCTCGCCGCCCGGCCCCGGTCGCGGGCCCCGACCGAGCCGAACCGTTAAGGCCGCCCGGGCCGTCCGGCCCCCGAATGGCCTCGCCACCGCGGTTCGGAACGTTCTCCGTCGTCGCCTTCGAGCGGGAGACGGCCACGTGGGGGATCGCCGTTCAGTCGAAGTTCATCTCGGTCGGCGCGGTCGTCCCGTGGGCGGAGTCGGGCGCGGGCGCGATCGCGACGCAAGCGCTCGCGAACACCCACTACGGCCCCGACGGGCTCGCGCTGCTCCGCAAAGGGATCGGCGCCGCCGACGTCGTTCGGCGGCTGACCGCGTCGGATCCCGGCCGGGAGGAACGACAGCTCGGCGTCGTCGACGGAAAGGGCGGCGCGGCCTCGTTCACGGGATCGAAGTGCATGGACTGGGCCGGCCATGAGGTGGGAGACGGTTTCGCCTGCCAGGGCAATATTCTCTTCGGTCCGGCCGTCGTCCGGGCGATGGCTCGGGCGTACGAGTCGACCGGCGGTGACCTCCTCGACCGTCTGCTCGCGACCCTCGCCGCAGGCCAGCGGGAGGGCGGGGACCGCCGCGGGATGCAGTCCGCCGCGATCCTCGCCGTGCGTGCCGGGGCCGGTTATGGGGGGAACGACCGCTGGGTCGACGTGCGGGTCGACGACCACCTTTCCCCGATCGAGGAGCTGCGACGCGTATTCCAGTTGTACGACATGACGATGCTCCAGCGGGAGGACCCCGCGACGCTCGTCCCGATCGAGGGGGAGGTCGCGCAGGAGCTCCAGCACGACCTCGGCCTGCTCGGCTACTACTCCGGGCGCCTCACCGGCCGCTGGGATGCGGCGAGCCGGGCGGCGTTCGACCGGTTCGTCGGCGAGCACAACTTCGAGAACAAGCAACGAGAGGACGGCAAGGTCTGGCCGTCGATCGTCGACTACCTGCGTCGGCGCGCCGAGGCGGAGAGCGCCCGTCGGACCACGACGGCGCCGATCGTGCCGAACGCGCTCGACCGGGGGCCGGGTGCCGCGCCGCACGGAGGAGGACCATCACCGCCCGCGACGAAGAAGCGCTCCCGGTCGAAGTGACGGCGGTCGTCCGCCACGCATGCGCGAGCGCCCACGCTGCCGAGCGCTTGCGACGCGCCGTCGCGGCCGACACCCCGGACTACGTAGCGCTCGCGGTCGAGGGCCCCGAGCTCGTCGTCCGCCTTCGGGCCGCTTCGGCGGCGAGCGCCCGGGCGACGCTCGAGGACCTGATGGCCTGCCTCGCGGCTGCCGAGAGGACCCTCGCGACCTCACCCGCCGCCTAGCGACCGAGGAGCGGGGTGAGCCCCGCTACGAGGGGCGGAAGGACCGACTCGATCGGCCCGACGACGCCGACCGAGACGTCACGGAAGACGGGCGCCTCCGGGTCGCCATTCACGGCGAGGAGTGCCGGGGCGCGCCGCCAACCAACCATGTGGTTCGGCGAGCCCGAGACCCCGAGGAGCACCGCAAGACGAGGGGCGAGCTGGCGCCCCGTGAGCCCGACCTGGAGCTGGCGGGGCATCCAGCCCGCGTCGACGACTCGCCGGGTCGCCACGAGGCCCGCGTTCCACGGTGCGACGAGCGCCCGGACACGGGCGATCCCCTCCGGACCGCCGACCCCCATACCGACGACGACGAGGACCTCTCGGCGGGCGATCCCCTCGAATCCCTCCGTCTCCCGGCCCTCGGCGACCCGCTCGACCGTCGCGCGGAGGTCCACCGGCGGGAGCGTCCTCCAGCCGAATCCGTTCCCCTCGCGTTCGTCGGGGGGAGGCGCGAACGCCCCGGCGCGTACGGTCGCGAGTCCGGGTCGGCTCCGACAGGAGATCTGGGCCACCGTCCGCCCGCCGAACGAGGGTTTCGCCCAGCGCAGGGCGAGCGACGGCGGGGTGGTCGTCACCCCGACCGCATCCCCCACGAGCCCGAGCCCCCGACGCGCCGCGAGCTGTCCCGCGACCTCGCGGCCGAACGGGTCGGAAAGGATGAGGACGGCCGCCGCGTGGGGTCGGGCGTCGAGCACCGACCCTACTCCGAGCGCCACGGCGCGGGATTCCGGAGGGCCGTCCCTCGTCGGCACGTGGTAGCCGGCGAGCGCCCCGGCCCGCTCGAGGCGGAACGTCCCTGCTTCGCTCGGGGGTCGGCCGACCCAGAGGACCGAGGGCCAGTGGTCGGGGAGGGCGCGCCGTACCTCGGCGACCGCCGCGAGCGCCTCGCCGGCGAGATCCGAGTTCTCGTCGCTCGCCAGCACGAGCACCTCCCGATCGTCCCGTAACGGACGGGAAGGCTCCGCCCACGGGACCGGTCGCGGCCGCCGGGGGAGGAGGAACGGCGCGAGAGCGGCGGCTGCGTCGCGCACGCGCTCTGCAATGCTTCCCTCGGAGAAGAGCCGCGGCGACCGCGCGGGAGCGACCTCCTCGACCGACTCGACCACCGTACGGGAGCCCGCCGCCCCGACCTGGGTCGGGTCGACCCCGAGCTCCGCCGCGGAAACGATCTCGATGCGGGGCTCGGTCCCGGCCGAGCGCGCCTCGGGGGCCGCCTTGAGCGGCTTCGTGATCTTCTCCCCGACGCTGACGAGCAGCGGCGCGTGCGCTCGGTAGCTCGCCCAGCCGACCGGGGTGTCGACCGATACCTCGAATCCCGAACCCGTCGCGTCGCGCCGGACCGACCGCGCTTCGCTGAGGACGGGAACCCCGAGCAACGCCGCGACCTCCGGTCCGACCTCGCCGGTCTCGCTATCGGTCGTCCGGGCGCCCGCAAGGACGAGGTCGTGACCGACCCGCCCGAGCCCGCTCGCGAGCGACCGCGCCGTCGCGAGCGCGTCCGAACCGGCGAACGCGGGGTCCGTGAGCAGGAGGACCCGGTCCACGCCGAGCTGGCGGAGCTCGCCGAGCACCGGCCCGACCGCGGGGGGGCCGAGAGAGAGCACCGAGACCGTTTCGCCCGGTCGCCGGAGTTCGAGCGCTACGCGCACCGCACGCTGGTCGAACGGGTTCAGGAGGAGCTCGACGCCCTCCCGCACGACCGTGCGCCGGAGCGCGTCGTAGCGGATCCGGTCGGCGGGCGGCACCCCCTTGACCAGGACGGCGAAGTCCACCCGGATCCCTTCGGCGAGCGGGGAGCCGCGCGGGCGGATAAGTACGGCCTCCGGTTCGCTCCCCCATGGAGCCCGGGCTCCCGACGACCCGTGGAGGGGCGACCGCGTCGCTCGGCCGGTACGTCCTCGGGGTGGCGATCACGGTGGGGGCGATCCTCAGCCAGTACGTCGTTCCCGAGAGCTTCCCCTCCGCCCGCCTCCTGTATGGGAACCTCCCGGGCGACCTCGTGGTGGTCTACGGAATCCCCTCGCTCGCCTTCTTCCTTCTCGTGGGGACCGGGCCTTTGCGGGACGGCGCGCGGCGGATGCGTCTCGCCGCCCAAGAGGGGTTGCGCTGGTACGGCCTCCTTTCGCTCCTCTCCCTCCTCGTCGTGATCGTCCTCACGCTCGTCTACCTCGCCGTCGACCCCTCCGCCCTCGATCTCGTGCGCCGGCCGAACCCAGCGCTCGAGCAGGCCGCGAACGACCCCTGGTTCTACGTCGGATTCTCGTTCGTCATCGGGGCGTTCGAGGAGACGATCTTTCGGGGGTGGATCTTCGGCTACTGGCGCGACCGGCCGGGGTCGTGGGTCGTCCCCGCGACGTGGACGAGTCTCCTCTTCGCCGGGGTCCACCTCTACTACGCCGCGACGTACCTCGAGGCGGCCCCCCTCTTCTTCCCCGGCCTGTTCTTCCTCGGATTCGCCTTCGCGGCGACGTACCGCTATTCCGGCGGGAACCTGGTCGTCGTCGCGCTCCTGCACGGGGCGCAGGACGCGACCGCGTTCCTCACGATCGTCCCCGGAGCCGCGGCGACGCTCGGCGTTCCGCTCCACTACCTTGTCGTCTTCGCCGGTGCCGTCGTCGCCCTCGGCCTCTACGTCCGTCAGCGCGGACGCGGCCCGCGACCCGAGGCCCCGGCCCTCTTCCCGGATTCCCGCGCGATCGACCCGTTCACGGGGACGGGGAGAGGATGAGCTCGACCCAGAGGCCGTCCGGCCCCTCGTAGAAGGCAACGACGGGCTTGCCGCGGTAGCGGATCTCGTCCACCTTCCGGGCCCCGGCCGCGACGAGCTTTCGCCCCGCCTTCGCGAGGTCGGCGACCCGGAATCCGAGGTGGTCGAGCCCTTCTCCCGCGACGAACGGCGTCGCATAGCGGGAACCTTTCGGGTACCAGTTGAGCTCGAGCTGCTGGTGGGAGGACCGATCCTCGAAGAGCACCCAGGCCCCTCCGTGAACCATGCGGCCGCGCCGCGACTCGACCAGACCGAGCCCCTTCGTTACGAACCGCGTCGACTTCGCCAGATCGGTGACCCGCAGGCCGCAATAGTCGAGGTACATCTCGCCCGCGAACCCCCCCCGAAGCCTTAGCCCTTCGTCTTTCGCATGCCGCCCCCGCCCGTCAGCATCATGTAAGCGTCCCGCGTCCCCCCGGTCCCATGCACGCTATCGACCACGAGCTCCGTGAGGTCCTCTCCCGGGCGCGCACGATCGCGGTGGTCGGCCTCTCGGACAAGCCCGAGCGGGACTCGAACGAGGTCGCACGATATCTGAAAGGCCGAGGGTACCGCATCGTGCCGGTGAATCCGATGCTGACCGAGGTGCTCGGGGAGCGCTCGTATCCGTCCCTCTCAGCGATCCCGAAGGAGATCGCCATCGACATCGTGGACGTATTCCGGCGCAGCGACCAGGTCCCTCCGGTCGTCGACGAGGCGCTGGCGCGAGGAGTGAAGGTCATCTGGATGCAGCTCGGGGTAGAGCACCCGGAGGCGGCGGCGAAGGCTCGCGCGGCGGGCGCGACCGTCGTCGAGAACCTGTGCATCATGGTTCAGCATCGTCGCCTGGGATTGCCGCCGGTGTCGTGAGCGGAGGGCCGGTTCGCGTGGTCGTCGTCCCCCCGGCCCCTTCCGCCACGCTGCTTCCGGC
>VFSW01001368.1_pt1 | contig 37205 bp, 37 predicted proteins | sample 5358111 | NCBI WGS metagenome assembly VFSW01 (sample SAMN11554181, study PRJNA540505) | mine drainage metagenome | isolation source: sediment from site ElyBrook_90M | place: USA: Ely Copper Mine, Vershire, VT | collected 2017 | reverse complement strand
GCCATTTCGGCAATGCCGCCGGCATTGTCGGTGACCGGACCGAAGGCGTCGAGCGCCACGATCATGCCTGCCAGCGACAGCATGGTCGACACCGCGATGGCGATGCCGAACAGGCCGGCCAGCGAATAGGCCAGGATGATACCGACGCAGATGACCAGCGCCGGCATGGCCGTCGACTCCATCGAGACGGCGAGCCCCTGGATGACGTTGGTGCCATGGCCGGTGACCGACGCTTTGGCGATCGACTGCACCGGGCGAAAATGCGTGCCCGTGTAGTACTCGGTGATCCAGATCAACGCGCCGGTGACGGCAAGGCCCACCACGCCGCAGACGAACAGGTCGTTGCCGCTGAAGGAGACGCCGGTCGAGGTCGTGAGCACCGCATCCATGCCGCCGGGAAGCAGATAATTCATCAGCGGCCACAGCCCGATCAGCGACAGGACGCCGGTCGTGAGAACGCCTTTGTAAAGCGCGCCCATGATGTTCTTGCTCGGGCCCAGACGCACGGCGAACGTGCCGATGATCGAGGTCACGATGCAAAGCGCAGAAATGCCCAGTGGCAGCAGCATGAGGATCGATTTCGTGTCGCCGGTGAAATAGATCGACGCCAGCACCATGGTTGCCACCGTCGTCACCGCGTAGGTTTCGAACAGGTCGGCTGCCATACCGGCGCAGTCGCCGACATTGTCGCCCACGTTGTCGGCGATGGTGGCGGGGTTGCGCGGGTCGTCCTCGGGAATACCGGCTTCAACCTTGCCCACCATGTCGCCGCCGACGTCCGCACCCTTGGTGAAGATGCCGCCGCCAAGACGGGCGAAGATGGAGATCAGCGAAGCGCCGAAGCCCAGCGCCACCAGCGAATTCTCGATGATGCGGCCCTGAACTTCGTCGTTGATGTCGAGACCCAGGCCGTTGCGCAGGAATAGGTAGTAGCCGGCCACGCCGATCAGGCCGAGGCCGACGACAAGCAGGCCGGTCACCGCGCCGGAGCGGAAAGCGATCTGCAGTCCCGCGGCCAGACCCTGGCGCGAGGCTTCGGCCGTCCGCACATTGGCGCGCACCGAGACGTTCATGCCGATATAGCCGGCCAGACCGGACAGCGTCGCGCCGATCAGATAGCCGACGCCTTCCTGCCAGCCGAGGAACACCCATGCCAGCACGAAGATGATCACGCCGACGATGGCAATGGTCCGGTATTGGCGGTTGAGATAGGCCCGCGCGCCTTCCTGAATCGCGGCCGCGATCTCCTGCATACGGGCGTTGCCTGGGCTCTTCGCCAAAACCCAGCGAACCGTCCATCCGCCGTACAGCAGCGCTAAAACGCCGCAAGCCAATACAAGTTCAAGCTCCACGCTCATGGTGTCCCCTCGTCCCGATCCTTGGACCAAATTGAACGGCGTTCGGCGCCGAATCCCATCGCGGGCGGGAATCCCGCCGCTTCAAAGGCGGCGGAACATGCCAAATGAGACTGCAGGAAGCAACTTAGTGCTTTGTCCCGGCGGGGGGGTTAGATGTCGCGGGCGCAGACCCGGTGGCAGTCGTCTGTGCGGGTCCGTTTGTCGGCCCGGGAACCGTCGTGGCGGGCTTTTCCGGCAGATCGGGCGCCCTCTCGGACGGGGGCACCGTATCTAGGGTCGAGTCGCCCGGGTGAAGCGGCGCGAACTTGATGCTCGTGAAAACCATGCCCGCGACCTTGTCGCCGCCTACGATTCGCCGCGCGTCGGCGACGAGTCGGCTATTGAGCAGGGCACTGTCGACAACAGTCGGATTGCCGCTCTGACCGATCGGCTGCGCATTCACATCGCGCACAAAGGCATCCTGGATGAAGGCCAGCTTGTCGCGGATGGCGATCACCGCAGATTGTGACGAGGCCACCATCTTGCTTGAAATATACGAATAGCCGAGCAGCCTCCCGTCCTGGCTCATCGGGGCGATGAGGTACGGCATCTCGACATTGGTGCCCGGAGCGCCTTTGCCCGCGTCCGCCGCCAGGACCGGCTGCCTTGCGGCTGCGAAGGCAATGAGCAGAAGGGAAACGAAAGCTCGGCGCATGCCTGAGCCTCGCAAATCAGAGCTAAAAATGTGTAAATCCGGCGCGCGGCACGGTGATTTCCCGCCCGCCGGAATCGAGCAGCGCGACGCCGGAGCCCGCTTCCACCCGGCCGAGACGCGTCACCGGAACGCCGGCATGCCTTGCAGCCTCTAGAACGGCGTTGTCGGAACGGGCTGTAAAAGCGATCTCATAGTCGTCGCCGGAGGTCGCTGCACGGAGCCGCGCCTTCGGCGTATCGCCCCACAGCGCGCGCAAGGCAGCCGAGTAAGGCATGCGCTCCGCTTCGACGACGATCCGCACGCCCGACACCTCGGCGATATGCGCCAGATCGGCGATGAGGCCATCGGAAACATCGAGCGCTGCACTGGCGATGCCCCGCAGACCCTGCCCCAGCGCCAGCCGCGGCGTGGGCACGCGATAGCGCCCGGTCAACTGCGCCCGTTCGCTCGCCCCGAGAGCGGCGCCCTCCCCCTTGAGGATTGCCAGGCCGCCCCCGGCGTCGCCGACCGTGCCGCTGACGAACACGCCGTCGCCGGGCATCGCGCCCGCGCGACGGATCATCTTGCCGGCAGGCACATACCCCATCGCCGTGATGGCCAGCGTCAAGGGACCGGGGGTCGCCGTGGTGTCACCGCCGAGCAGCGGCAGGTCGAACGCCGTCTGGTCGTCGCCGAGCCCGCGCGCAAAATCTTCGATCCAATTCAGATCAATGCGCTCCGGCAGCGACAGCGCCAGCAGATAGCCAGCCGGCTCCGCGCCTTTCGCCGCAAGGTCCGACAGATTCACCCGCAGCGCCTTTTTCGCGATGCTGTCCGGCGGGTCGTCGGCTAGGAAATGGACACCTTCCACCAGCACGTCCGTGGTCACGACAAGGTCGCAACCCGCACGCGCCGGCAGCACGGCCGCATCGTCGGTCAGCCCGAAGGCGCCGGGCACCGAGGCCAGCGGTGCGAAAACCTCGGCAATCAGGGCAAATTCGGACGGTCTGTCGGCCATAGGGCGTGAATTCTCCACTCCCGGCACCATAGCACACGAGATATTTACGCTCCTGAACCCAAGATGAACCGCGGCTTCAAGGCGGGTTCAAGGTCCGTCAGCCAAGTTAGCGCATCGCCGTTGAAATGCTCCAGTGCCTGAAATTGGAGGTTCGTATGACCAGTCAATTCCATGCTGCCGCCGAGACGCCCGCCTCGCGGAAAATCACGGTTGAAGAAATCGGCCTTTTCCTTGTCGTCGCCATTTTCGGACTGCTGCCGCTGGGGCTCGCATCCGGCCTGATGCTGATGCAGATTCTGGGCGTCTGGGCGTATTAGCTCAGAACTCGTCGTCCGGCGGCGCTTCGCCGAATTCGGCGGCGCGTTTGCGATGCGCCAGCTTGTCCAGCGCCGCGTTCACGAAGGCGGGTTCGTCGCCCGAAAAGAAGGCGTAGGACAGCTCAACATATTCGTCGATCACCACCTTTGCCGGAACGTCCGCCCTGCCGACCAGTTCGAACGCGCCGCAGCGCAGGATGGCGCGCAGGATCGAATCCACTCGCGACAGGCGCCAGTTGCTGGCCAGACATTTGGTGATGGCGGCATCGATCTCTTCCTGGCGGTGCGGCACGCCGCGGACAAGATCGCGGAAGAAGTCTTCATCGGGTTCGCCCAGCGCCAGCATCTCCGCTTCGCGGCCGAAACGAAACGCGGCGAATTCCTCCGACACCGTCTCGGCGTCCTCGCCGGTCAGTTCCATCTGGTAGAGCGCCTGGATCGCGGCGAGCCGCGCCGCGCGCCGTGCCGCGGCGGTGGATGTCGGTGTGCTCACCGGTTGACGCCCAGGCGGTGTCGCAGCTCGATCAGCGACAGGCACGCCCGCGCGGCGTCGCCGCCCTTGTCGCGCTGTTCGCGATCGGCGCGAACGATTGCCTGCTGCTCGTTCTCGACGGTCAGGATGCCGTTGCCGATGCACAGCCCGTAATGGACGCCCAGGTCGGTCAGCGCCCGCGCCGACTCCCCGGCGACGATCTCGAAATGGTATGTCTCGCCGCGGATGACACACCCCAGCGCCACGAAGCCCTCATAGCTCTTGCCGCCGTGTTCGCCGCCCTTCACCGCGAACTGGATGGCCGGTGCGATTTCCAGCGCGCCGGTGATTGTAACGCGGTCGAAATGGGCTCCGCCTTTCTCCAGCGCCGCCGTCGCCCCGTCGAGCAGCATGCGCGAGATGTGCGGATAGAACGGCGCCTCGACGATGAGGATGTTGGGCGTCATAAGTCTGCGTCCTTTCCCTTGATGCCGTGCGTGCCGACGATGTTGAGCCCGTAGCCGTCCAGCGCCACGACCTTTTTCTCCGGCGTGTCGGTCAGCAGGATCATGTCCTTGATGCCGAGATCGAGAAGGATCTGGGCGCCGACGCCGTACTCCTTCACCCGTCGCCTGTCGATGTCGTCCTCCGCGTGCCGGAGCACCAGATCGGAGACGAAGGTTGGTCGGGCCTGTCGCAACGCGACCACCACGCCGCGCCCCGCCTTGGCGATGATGCGCATGGATTCGCCCAGCGTGTCGTGCGGGTAATGGACGCTGCCCAGCATGTCGTTGACGATGTTGATGGCATGCATGCGCACCAGGACCGGCTCCGGCGTCGTCACGTCGCCCTTCACCAGCGCGATGTGCTCCGCATATTCGACGGTGTTGATGTAAACCATCATTCGCCAGTCGCCGCCGTTGTGGCTCTGGAAGGTCGTGTCCACGGCGCGCTTGACGAAATGGTCGTAGCGGCGGCGATAGGCGATCAGATCGGAGATGGTGCCGACCTTCAGGCCGTGCAGCTGCGCGAACTGCACGAGATCCGGTAGCCGCGCCATCGTCCCGTCGTCGTTCATGACCTCGCAGATCACGCCGGACGGATTGAGCCCCGCCAGCCGGGCGATATCGACGGCCGCCTCGGTATGGCCCGCCCGCACCAATGCGCCGCCATGGCGGGCGACCAGCGGAAAGACATGGCCGGGCATCACGATGTCGGTCGGCCCCTTGGCCGGATCGATGGCGACGGCAACGGTGTGCGCGCGATCGGCCGCGGAAATGCCGGTGGTGATGCCTTCGCGCGACTCGATCGAAACCGTGAACGCCGTGCGGTTCGGCGTACCGTTGACCTGCGTCATCATTGGAATCTGCAGCTCGTTGGCACGCTCCTGCGTGAGCGCGAGGCAGATCAGCCCGCGGCCGTGCTTGGCCATGAAATTGATGGCCTGCGGCGTGCACATCTGCGCCGGGATCACGAGGTCGCCCTCGTTCTCGCGGTCCTCCGCGTCGACAAGGATGAACATCTTCCCCTTGCGCGCGTCTTCGATCAGTTCGTCGATCGAAGAAATATAATCGCGGAACATCGCTTACCCCTTCACCAGCCGGGCGACGTAGCGCGCCAGCAGGTCGATCTCCAGATTGACCTTGGCGCCGGGCTTCAGCCGGCCGAAGGTGGTCACGGCGGCGGTATGCGGGATAATGTTGACGCCGAAACGCGGGCCGTCCACGTCGTTCACCGTCAGCGATACGCCGTCCAGCGCCACCGACCCTTTTGCCGCGATGAAGCGCGCCACCGCCGCCGGCGCCTGGAACGTCATGCGGATGGATTCGCCGTCCGGCGCCACGCGAACGACCTCTGCCGTGCCGTCGACATGCCCGCTGACGATGTGGCCGCCGAATTCGTCGCCGACGCGCAGCGGCCGTTCGAGATTGACGGGTTCGCCGGCCTTCCAGCCGCCGATCGTTGTCTTGGACAGGGTCTCGCCCGAAGCGGTCACTGCGAACCAGCGGTCTTTGTCGGTGCCCTTGCCGACGACGGTCAGGCAGACGCCGGAACAAGCGATCGAGGCGCCGATGTCGATGGCGCTCACATCGTAATGGGTCGCGATGACGAGATGGGTGTCGCCGCGCTTCTCCACATGGCGTACTTGGCCGACATCGCTGACGAGTCCGGTGAACATGGGTTCCTTCTAATCCTCGGTCACGAAGCTTTCCAGAAGGTCCGGGCCCAGGAGCCGTCTGCCGACAGGTTTGAACCGCGGCGCTTCCCCCAGCGTCATCGTCGCAAGCGACTCGATCCCGCTCTGGCCGGCCGCCCCCAAAACCATGGGACTGCGGAAGATTTCCAGCCGGTCCGCCAGCCCACGATCCAGGAAACTCGCATGCACGCTGGCGCCGCCCTCCACCAGAAGCCGCGTTATGCCGCGCCTGCCAAGCTCCGCGAGCACGGCGGCGATGTCGGGCCGGCCGCGAAAGTCGCGTGCGACCTTCAAGACCTCGACACCGCACGACGTGAGTGCGCCCCCGCCTTCAACCGTGGTGAACACCAGCGTCGGCGTTGTCCCGGCGCTCTGGGCCAGCTTCGACCACTCGTTCAGCCGCAATCGCGTATCCAGCACGACGCGCAGCGGTGAGCGGTCTTCCAGGCCCGGCAGACGGCAGGTGAGTTCCGGGTCGTCGGCCAGGGCGGTGCCGATGCCGATCAGGATCGCGTCGTTGCGGGCGCGCAGCAGATGGCCGTATGCCCGGGCCGCCTCACCCGTGATCCATCTGCTGTCGCCCGACGCCGTGGCCGTTTTCCCGTCCAGGCTTTGCGCGATCTTCAGCGTGACCAGCGGACGGCTTTCGCGGACGCGCTTGAAGAAGCCCGCGTTCAGTTCGCCCGCTTCCCTGGCGCAGATACCGGTAACAACCTCCACGCCCGCGTCGCGCAGCATCTCGAAGCCTTTGCCGCGAACGCGCGGATCGGGATCTGCCACCGCCGCCACCACGCGTGCGATGCGCGCCATGACAAGCGCGGTGGCGCAAGGCGGCGTCTCGCCATGGTGGGCGCAGGGCTCCAGCGTGACATAGGCCGTGCCCCCGCGCGCGGCCACACCCGCCTGTGCCAGGGCCACCGTCTCGGCGTGCGGCCGCCCGCCGCGAGCCGTCCAGCCGCGTCCGACGACAAGTCCGTCCGTCGAAACGATCACGCAGCCGACCGCCGGATTGGGCGCGACCGTCCCCAGCGCGCGATCCGCAAGGCGCAGCGCGTGACGCATGTGGTCGAGGTCGGTCACCATTAAGCTCGATGTCATCGCCGGCGATTGCGGATCAGTCCTTCTCGTCGCCTTCCAGCTCACCGATAAGGTTTTCGAAATCCTTGGTCTCGCGGAAATTCTTGTAGACCGAGGCGAAGCGCACATAGGCGACCTTGTCGAGGCTCGACAGCGCCTGCATCACCAGCTCGCCGATCACCGGCGACGGGATTTCGTTCTCACCCATGCTTTCCAGCCGGCGCACGATGCCCGTGATCATGCGGTCGACGCGGTCCTGCTCCACCGGACGCTTGCGCAGCGCGTGGGTGATCGAGCGCTCCAGCTTGTCGCGGTCGAACGGCTCGCGGCGGTTGTTCTTCTTGACCACGATCAGTTCGCGCAACTGGACGCGCTCGAAGGTGGTGAAGCGCCCGCCGCATTCGGGGCAATGGCGCCGCCTGCGGATGGCGGAATTGTCCTCGCTGGGACGGCTGTCTTTGACCTGGGTGTCGTCGTGACCGCAAAAGGGGCAGCGCATGGGCGTCTCTTATCGATAGATGGGAAAACGGCTGCAAAGGGAAAGCACGCGCTCGCGCACGCTGGCTTCGACGTCCGGATCGCCGCTCTCGCCATTTTTGCCGAGCGCGTCGACGACCTCGACGATCAGTTTGCCGATCTCGCGGAACTCGGCCGTTCCGAAGCCGCGCGTCGTCCCGGCCGGCGAACCGAGCCGGATGCCCGAGGTGATCGCCGGCTTTTCGGTATCGAAGGGAACGGCGTTCTTGTTGCAGGTGATATTGGCGCGGTCGAGCGCCTTCTCCGCCGCGCGACCCGTCGTACCTTTGGGGCGCAGATCGACCAGCATCAGATGCGTGTCGGTTCCGCCCGAGACGATGTCGAGGCCCTGCGAATGCAGCGTCTCGGCCAGCACCTTGGCGTTCTCCACCACGGCCTTTGCGTATTGCTTGAACTCGGGCTTCAGCGCCTCGCCGAACGCCACCGCCTTGGCGGCGATGACATGCATCAGCGGGCCGCCCTGCAGGCCGGGGAACACCGCCGAATTGATCTTCTTGCCGAGATCGGGATCGCGCGACAGGATCATGCCGCCGCGCGGGCCGCGCAATGTCTTGTGGGTGGTGGTCGTCGCCACATGGGCGTGTTCCAGCGGATTGGGATGGGCGCCGCCCGCCACCAGTCCCGCGAAATGCGCCATGTCCACCATGAAAATGGCGCCGACCTCGTCGGCGATCTTGCGGAAGCGGGCGAAATCGATGAAGCGCGGATAGGCCGAACCGCCGGCGATGATGATCTTCGGCTTGTGTTCCTTCGCCAGCGCCTCGACCTCGTCCATGTCGACGCGGTGGTCCTGGCGGCGCACGCCGTAGGCGACCGGCTTGAACCACTTGCCCGACTGGTTGGCCGGTGACCCGTGCGTCAGATGCCCGCCTGCGGCGAGCGAAAGCCCCATGAAGGTGTCGCCCGGCTGCAACAGCGCGAAGAACACCGCCTGGTTGGCCTGGGCGCCGGAATGCGGCTGCACATTGGCGAAGCTGCAGTCGAACAGTTTGCAGGCGCGCTCGATGGCGAGCTGCTCGGCGACATCGACATATTCGCAGCCGCCGTAATAGCGCCGGCCCGGATAGCCTTCGGCATATTTGTTGGTCAGGACCGAACCCTGGGCTTCCAGCACCGCCCGGCTGACGATGTTCTCGGAGGCGATCAGCTCGATCTTCTCTTGCTGCCGCTTCAGCTCATGGGCGACGGCGTCGGCGACCTCTGGGTCGGCACCGGCCAACCCAAGATTGAAAAAGCCCGCATTTCCGCCATTGCCCGTCTTTGCGTCCATGTCCAACCTCGCTCGCAACACGCCACACCCATCCCGGCGCAAGCCTTGGTCGGCCATCGCAGCGCTCGGGGGTCGTACCCCTACCCCTTTACCAAATCTAGCGCCAGTGACACGAGACGCTTCTCTCGCTGTCCGGCGATCACATCAGGTCTGCGGAAAACGACTGCGCCTACCAGTTGAGGTAAGATTTCCTAGTCCACGCCAGATTGCAACTATTCCGCGCATGTGTGCAAAGTGAAAAGCGGGTTAGTCCAAATGTCCGCAGAGTTGATTATTGGCGATCTCTGCATTTTTCATGAATCGGACCACATGAACCGGTTGCTTTCCGTGTGCGGACGGGCAATACCGCTTCAACTATTTTCTTGTACAGACATGGTGCAATTTCGAGGCAATACAACATGGGTACTCACGACATGGAAAGCGCAGGAACCGACGATCTACTCAAACTGACGAGCGACATCGTCGCCGCCTATGTCAGCAATAACCCGCTTCCGGTCGGCGAACTCCCTTCGATCATCAAGAGCGTCTACGCGACGATGGGCGGCCTCGTCGGAACGAGTTCCGGAGACGTGGTCACGTCGCAGAAACCGGCCGTTCCGGTGAAGAAGTCGATCACGCCGGAATTTCTGATCTGCCTGGAAGACGGCAAGAAGCTGAAGATGCTCAAGCGCTACCTGCGCTCGCGTTACGGCCTGTCGCCGGATCAGTACCGCGCCAAGTGGAACCTACCGGCGGATTACCCGATGGTCGCCTCGAACTACGCCGCACAGCGTTCCGAGTTCGCCAAGAAGATCGGCCTGGGCCGCAGCGCCCCGGCCGCCAAGGGACGCCGGAGAGGCTGAGGGCGTCGGCGGCCGGACATGCAAAAGGCGGGATCAGGTCCCGCCTTTTTGCTTTTTCAGCACGTAAGCGAGCTTGGCGACGGCATTGCGGCTCAACGCCTCGCGCGGCGCGGTGGCGGGCCCGAAGATGCTGGCCTCGGTTCCGGTCGCCGCATCGATGGCGGTTGCCTTGACCAAGCCGCCTTGCACGACGAATTCGATGTAGATATCGGGCTTGCCCGATCCCATCAGGCCGCGCGCTGCAGCTGGTGCGCCGTCCACACCGTGTCGAGCGACTGGACCAGATGCTCCATCATCTCGTGGGTATGCAGGGGCGACGGCGTGAAGCGCAGCCTCTCCTTGCCGCGCGGCACGGTCGGATAGTTGATCGGCTGCACATAGATCGCGTGATCGCGCAGCAGCGAGTCCGCAACGCTCTTGCACAGCGCGGCGTCGCCGACCATCACCGGCACGATATGGCTCGGCGAGTTCATCACCGGCAGGCCGGCGTTGCGCAGCATCGATTTCAACCGCGCCGCGTTCTCGTGAATCTTCCTGCGTTCCTCATCGCTGCTCTTGAGATGGCGGATGCTGGCGAGCGCGCCTGCCGCGACGACTGGCGCCAGCGAGGTCGAGAAGATGAAGCCCGGCGCGAAGGAGCGCACGCAGTCGATTAGCTCGGTCTTGCCCGTGATATAGCCGCCCATCACGCCGAACGCCTTGGCCAGCGTGCCTTCGACGATATCGATGCGGCGCATGGAGCCGTCGCGCGCCGCGACACCGGCACCGCGCGGCCCATAGAGGCCGACACCGTGCACTTCGTCGAGATAGGTCAGCGCCCCGTATTTCTCCGCGAGATCGCAAACGGCGGAGGTCGGCCCGAAATCGCCGTCCATCGAATAGACGGATTCGAAGGCGATCACCTTCGGCCGCCCGAGATCGACCGAACGCAGCAGGTCTTCGAGGTGCGCCAGGTCGTTGTGCCGGAATATCTTCTTTTCCGCGCCGCCGTGGCGGATGCCTTCGATCATCGAGGCGTGATTGAGTTCGTCGGAGAACAGCGCCAGTCCCGGCAGCAGCTTCGCCAGGGTCGACAGCGTCGTCTCGTTGGAGACGTAGCCGGAGGTGAACAGCAGCGCCGCTTCCTTGCCGTGCAGATCGGCCAGCTCTTGTTCGAGCTCGACGTGATAGTGCGTGGTGCCCGAGATGTTGCGTGTGCCGCCTGCGCCGGCGCCCGTGCAGTCGATCGCCTCGTGCATCGCCGCCAGAACCTTCGGGTTCTGTCCCATGCCCAGGTAGTCGTTGCTGCACCAAACCGTGATCGCCCGTTTGGAACTGTCGGTATAGAGGTCCGCGGTGGGGTAGCTGCCGCGTTTGCGCAGGAGATCGGCGAAGACCCGGTACCGTCCTTCACGTTTCAACCCGGACAGGACGTCTTGGAAGCGGGAGAGGTAAGGAAACGCCATGACTGTTCTCTTTTCCCTGCAGATGATGTCTATAGCACCGTCGGCTGTTTTCCTAGAATAGTTCAACTTTGCGGCCTTGCCGCACGCGATTTGTCACAGGATTTGGGCCCCAAAGGTGGCGTCGCGTCAGTGTTTAAGACGTTCGGCCGGGCCGCGCTATCAGTAATATTGCCTAGCTGGCGCTGGCGACCGCAGCGTTAACCGCCATGGCGATCAGGACCGTGTTGAAAAAGAACGACACGATCGAATGGCCGCTCACCGCCCGGCGCATGGCTGAACTGCAGACCTGCACGTCGGAAACCTGCGCGGTCATGCCGATGACGAACGAGAAATAGAAGAAATCCCACAGGTCCGGTTCGTCCGTACCCGGAAATTCCAGGGCCTTTCCGTCGTCGGCGGAGAAATAATACAGGTCGGCATAGTGGAATGCCGAGATTGTGTGCAGCATGAACCAACTGAGTGGAGCCGCCGCCAGTGCCAGCACCAGCGACAAGGTGTCCGGCCGGTGTTGCTGGTTGAGCATGATGAAGATGTTGGCAATGTTGATCGCGACAACCAGCAGCGTGATCGCGATGACGATGGTGATGCCCTCGTCTTCCGTGGCGGCGCAGCGTCGCATGTCGTCCCGCGTCGAATTCAGCAGCAGGGTCGCGCTGCCGACGAGGTAGGCCGTGAAGAACGCATCCCCGCCGGCCGCCGCCGACAGGGGAATGCGCGCCAGCAGCATCGCCGCGGTGACGGCAAGGCCAAACGCGGCGGCGACGTAAAAGCGCCGGTGACGGCGAAGATGTCTGATCGGTTCCAAAAGCCATGCGACCGGTTGCGGGCTGCCCCGCAACCATCGCATGAGTCGTATCCGATTACAGCCGGAAGCGGACCTGGTCGATCCAGAAGCGTTCCAGCCGTTTCAGGCTCGCGTTCAGGGCGTCGAGATCGCTCGTGTTGACATTGCCCACGGGCTCCAGCGACCCCAGATGGTGATCGAACAGCTCGCGCAGCATGTCGCGCACGAACTCGCCCTTGCGCGTCAGACGTACGAGCACCGAACGGCGGTCCACTTCCGAGCGTTCGTGGTGGATGTAGCCGAGGTCGACCAGCTTCTTCAGATTGTAGGAGACGTTCGATCCCAGATAATGCCCGCGCGTGCGCAGTTCGCCTGCGCTCAATTCCTGGTCGCCGACATTGAACAGGAGCAGCGCCTGCACGCTGTTGATTTCGCGCTCTTCGCGCCGGTCGAGTTCGTCCTTGATCACGTCCAGAAGCTGGCGATGCAGCCGCTCCACGAGATTGAGGGTCTCGAGATAGTACTTGCCTTGCGTGCGCGCGCCGTCGTGCGCCGCCGCCGCTTGCGGTCTTGCCAATGCTGTCATCGTTTTTCCCCCCTTTTGCGGGGGGCCCACCTGTTATATGGGGGAAGCCTAGGCGCGGGCCGTTAAATCTGTGTAAAAATTGTCGGCAAACACCGTGCAAAATCAGGACGATTGCGCCTGGCTTGAAGTGCTTCCAAATACGCGGCTAACAAAGCGTAAAGCTGTGCCGCAACGGCACTGACCGGTGCGGTTGCAGGCCCTCAGAGCGGCAGTTCGTTCTCGCCCAGCGACTCGAAATAGGTTCCGACGGCGGCGTCGGCGACGTCGCGGAGCGCGGCGGGCCGCCATTTCGGCGACTGGTCCTTGTCGACGACCGCCGCGCGCACGCCTTCGTAGAAATCACATCCGGCGAGGATGCGGCTCGCCATGCGGAATTCCATGCGCAGGCAGTCGTCCAGCGTCATCCCTTTGCCGGCGCGTATTTCGCGAAGCACTATCTTCAGCGAGGTCGGCGATTTGGAGCGGATCGCCGCCGCGGTGTCGCGCGACCAGTCGTCCGTTTCCCCCTCCAGCGCCGCCAGGATTCGATCCACGGCGTTCAGCGAAAATATCCGGTCGATCTTGGCGCGGTGTTCGGCCAGCGGCGCGTCGCCGGGATGCTGCGCCAGGACGCCAAGAGCATGCGCCGGCGTTTCGCCGCCCGCGATCCGGTCGAGCAAGGCGTCCGACGAATCCGCCGGCACGAAATGGGTCGCCAGTCCGGTATACAGCGCGTCCGCCGTCTTCAGCCGCGCACCGGTCAGCGCCAGGTACAGGCCGGTCTCGCCGGGACAGCGCGGCAGGAAGTGGCTGCCGCCGACGTCCGGGAAGAACCCGATACCGGTTTCCGGCATGGCGAACAGCGCCGTCTCGTCCGCCGCGCGATATGCTCCGTGCACGGACACACCGAGGCCGCCGCCCATGGCGATACCGGAAATCAGCGCCAGATAAGGCTTTTTATAATGCTTGATCGCCGCGTTGAGGATATATTCGTCGCGCCAGAAGTCGAGCGCATAGGATGTTCCCGCCCGCCCGGACTCGGCCACCGCGCGGATGTCGCCGCCGGCGCAGAAGGCGCGTTCGCCCGCCCCGCGGATGACGACGCAGCCGACGGCGGAATCGTCCGCCCATGCGTTGAGCTGCGCCTTCATCGCCACGACCATGCCGTGGGTCAGCGCGTTGAGCGCCTTGGGCCGGTTGAGCGTGATCAGCCCCGCCGCGCCGCGCCGTTCGAAGAGGACTTCGTCCATTTACATCATCCTGAGGTGCGAACGTCGTGGGCACCGAAGAATCACTGCCGGAACATCTCGCGCGACACGATCACCCGCATGATCTCGTTGGTGCCTTCCAGGATCTGGTGCACGCGCAGGTCGCGCACATGCCGTTCGGCCGGGAAATCCTTCAAATAGCCGTAGCCTCCGTGCAGCTGCAGCGCGTCGTTGGCGATCTCGAAACAGGAATCCGTGGCGAAGCGCTTGGCCATGGCGCACAGCATGGTGGTGCGCGGGTCGTGCCGGTCGAGCGCGGCCGCGGCGCTGCGGATCATCAGCCGCGAAGCCTCCAGCTTGGTCGCCATGTCGGCGAGCTTGAAGGCGTTGGCCTGGAACTCGGCGATGGCCTTGCCGAACTGCTGGCGCTCGCCGGCATAGGTCTTGGCCTCCTCCAGCGCCGCGCGCGCCGTGCCGACAGAACACGCGCCGATGTTGATGCGCCCGCCGTCCAGCCCGCTCATGGCGATGCGAAAGCCCTCCCCTTCGCCGCCCAGCCGGTTGGCGAGCGGCACGCGGACGTTGTCGAAGGTCACGGTCGCAGTCGGCTGCGAGTTCCAGCCCAGCTTGCGCTCGGGCTTGCCGAAGGAGAGGCCCGGCATGCCCTTCTCCACCACCATGCACGAGATGCCTTTCGGTCCGTCCTCGCCCGTCCGCACCATGACGACGTAGACGTCCGACACGCCTGCGCCCGAGATGAACGCCTTGCTGCCGTTCAGCACATAATGGTCGCCGTCCTTCAGCGCGCGCGTCTTCAGGCTGGCCGCGTCGGAGCCGGAATCCGGTTCGGTGAGGCAGTAGCTGGCGATCTTCGCCATTTGGGTGAGCGCGGGAAGAAAACGGTGACGCTGATCCTCGTTGCCGTAGCGGTCGATCATCCACGACGCCATGTTGTGGATCGAGAGAAAGGCGGCGGTGGACGTGCAGCCCGCCGACAACTCCTCGAAGATGATGGCGGCATCCAGCCGCGACAGCTCCGAGCCCCCGACATCGCTCTTGATGTAGATGCTGGCGAAACCCAGCGCCGCCGCCTCGCGCATCGTTGCGACCGGGAAGAATTCCTTCTCGTCCCATTCCGCGGCATAGGGCGCGAGCTTTTCGAGCGCGAAACGCCGCGCCACGTCCTCGATCGCCCGCTGGTGTTCGTTGAGCGTGAAATCCATGCGTCACTCTCGCGCGTTGCCGCTGCGGATACAATGTACTATTGTAGTGACATTGCGGAGCAGGAGCCGGACATGCGGACTGTGGGTGCGCGCGAGGCCAATCAGCGTTTCTCGGAATTGCTCCGCGAAGTCGAAAGTGGCAAGGAAGTTACAATCACCCGCAACGGCAAGCCCGTGGCGCGGATGTCGCCCGCCGGCCGCAAAGCCCTCACCGGAAAGGCGCGCGAGAAAGCCATCGAGAAAATGGTGGAGGCCATGGAGAAAGGCCTCGACTTCGGCGGACGCCGCTTTACCCGCGACGAGATGCACGAGCGATGATGCTCTCTTTCGATACCGATGTCCTGGTGTACGCGACGGATCGGCGCGCCGAACACAAGCGAAGGGTTGCGGCTGATCTGCTTCGCGAGGCGGCGAGTTTCGGCGCTGCGATGACCGAGCAGTGCATCATGGAATATCTCGACGCCGCCGTCCGGCTTGCCCAGCAACCGTTCGAGAACGCTCTGAGCATCGTTCGGGAGTGGCTGGAGAATTTCGTTCTGCTTGTTCCGGCCGACAGTGTCGTGGAAGACGCGTTTCTGATGTTGCAGCGATATCGGCTCAGCGTCTGGGACGCGAGGCTGCTGGCTGTTTGTGCCGCGCACGGCTGCGATTTTCTCTTCAGTGAGGACTTGCAGGACAACGCGGTGTATGGAGGGGTCCGCGTGCTGAATCCGTTCAACAGCTCCAACGCGCGGACGATCGCGGAGATACTTCACACATGACCGGCACCAACCCTGCCTTCCCCGCCACCCGCATGCGCCGCGTGCGCCGCCATCCCTGGTCGCGCGCGCTGGTGGCCGAGAATACGCTGTCGCCCGCCGATTTCATCTGGCCGGTGTTCGTCGTCGATGGCGACAGGAAGCGCGTGCCCGTCGCCTCAATGCCCGGCGTCGAGCGGCTGTCGGTCGATCTCATCGCCGCGGCGGCGGCGGACGCGGCCAAGCTCGGCATCCCGGTGATCGCGCTTTTTCCGTACACGGACCCTTCGCTGAAGACCGCCGACGGACGCGAGGCGACGAATCCCGACAATCTGGTGTGCCGCGCCGTGCGCGCCATCAAGAAGGCGGTGCCCGAGATTGGCGTGCTGTGCGACGTGGCGCTCGATCCCTACACCGACCACGGTCATGACGGGCTGATCGTCGGCGATTACGTCGTCAACGACGAGACGGTAGAGGTTCTGGTCAAGCAGGCGCTGGTCCAGGTGGAGGCCGGCTGCGATATCATCGCGCCGTCCGACATGATGGACGGGCGCATCGGCGCCATCCGCAGGGCGCTGGAGAAGGCCGGCCACAGCAACACGCTGCTGATGGCCTACGCCGCGAAATACGCCTCCGCCTTCTACGGCCCCTTCCGCGAAGCCGTGGGCTCGGCCAAGGCGCTCACCGGCGACAAACGCACCTATCAGATGGACCCGGCCAACAGCGACGAGGCGCTGCGCGAAGTGGCGCTCGACATCGCCGAGGGCGCCGACATGGTGATGGTGAAGCCCGGAATGCCCTATCTCGACATCGTCCGCCGCGTGAAGGACGAGTTTGCCGTGCCGACCTTCGCCTATCAGGTGTCGGGTGAGTACTCGATGCTGATGGCAGCCATCGAGCGCGGTTTCTTGGATCGCGACCGCGTGATCCTGGAGTCGCTTCTCGGCTTCAAGCGCGCTGGCGCGAGTGGGATCCTCACCTATTTTGCGATTGAAGCTGCGAGGAAGTTGCGGGGCTAAAAAAAATCTTCTGCCCCCTTGAACCTTGTCGCTCGATTTACCACATATCTTATATCCACATCATTGTACCCGGAAGGAAGGCTGCGCCACCGCAGCCCGCTTTTCCGCGCCTTTTCGTGACCGCTCTGCGGGCATAAAGCGGCCGGAAAAATTTATTTTCGTGCGACTGGCTCACAACAACTCGAACAGGAGGACCCATGAAATCCGAGACCACCACATTCCGCATCGCGCGCCGACGACGGCGAAAGCCGTCCGCATCGATGCACTAGCTAGCGTTCGCAAAATGTTTTGCAAAACGTCCCACCGGGAGGCGCCCGGAGTCTGTCCAAAACAGGGTCAAAGAGATGTTTTGTGCGTCACTGTCCCGCCCTGCGACCTACGCGCTCAGGTCTGCCAGGGGGATAGTCAGCCGCCGGATTTCCGGCTGTACTGCGCGTCTCAGTCCCGGGGGAAGACGACAATGAAAACCAGGCGCGGAGTTCTGCAGGCCCTGCTGGCCGGCGGTGCGGTTGTGACGGCGGCGCACGCCAGCACCTATTCCGAGGTGATGAAAGCCGGCCGGCCCAAACTGATCCGCGGCACCCCCAATAAGGTGGATTTCGGCCACGGCCTCTTGGTGCCGATGAGCCGCGACGCCTTCGAGACCTTGTGGGAAGGCGACGACCGCTGGATGGCCTACGGCCATGGCATGGGCAAGAGCGACGGCGAGGCCATGGGCCGGGCGGAGGAAGCCGCCATCGCCACCATGAAGCTGTTTCTCCTCACCCTCGCCTTCGCGCCCGACCGGTTGGTACGGGTGGACGGCGGTGGCTGGCGGCTGAAGTCGGGCAGGACCGCCGATCTGGTGCGCGGCGACATCGATTTGCCGGGACGGCCGGTCATGCCGACCACCGACCAGATGCCGGATTTCCTCAGCGGCGAGACCGGCGAGGAAAATCCCGGCAACGAGGCCGTCCACGCCACCACCGGCTGGGTGATCTGGAAGAAGGACGTCACGCTGGATTACGTGCGCGCCCACGCGCAGCTGGTACCGCCGGATCCGGCGGCGGCGCCCGCGCAGAACTGACGCGGGGTCAGTCGCGCTTCACCGAGAACAGGCTGCGCAGCAGGATTTCGGCGCGCGACGGCAGCACGTCGAGGCCCGAGCGCCGCTGGCCCAGGTCGATGACGTTTTCCAGGATCAGCGTGGCCAGCCCGTGCACCGCCGCCCAAACGGCAAGGCCGAGGGCGGAATCGTGCAAGGCGTTGCCGATCTCGGCGCCGATGGCGTCGGCGGCCTCGCCCAGTGCCGGAAAGGAATTGCGGTTGGGAAGTTGCGGTCCGAACATCAGCCGCGTCAGCGCCGGCCGGCGCGCCACGAAGCGCATATAGGCGGCGCCCAGATTGGCGATGCGGTCGGATTCCGCGCCGGCTGTGGCGCCCGCCGCGACGATCTCGGTGCGCAGTTCGGCGAACCCTTCGATGGCGAGTTCGACCAGCAGGGCTTCGTGGTTGGGAAAATGCCGGTACGGCGCGGCGTGGCTCACGCCGGCGCGGCGCGCCACCGCCCGCAGGCTGAGTCCCGCCAGGGATTCCTCCTCCAGGATCGCGCGCGCGGCGTCGAGCAATGCGTTGCGCAGATCGCCGTGATGATAGGGCCGCCTCATGTCCATCAGTTCTTGCCTTTGCGTTGCGCCTCGAGCCGGGCGAACAGGCTGGAGGTATCCCAGCGTCTGCCGCCCATAGCTTCCAATTCGGCGTAGTAACCGTCCACCAACTTCGTCACCGGCAACGCAGCCCCGTTGCGTCCGGCTTCGTCGAAACAGATTCCCAGATCCTTGCGCATCCACTCCACGGCAAAGCCATGATCGTAATGACCCGCCAGCATCGTCTTGTGGCGATTGTCCATCTGCCAGGACTGCGCCGCGCCCTTGGAGATGACGTCTACCACCGCCTGTGGATCGAGACCGGCGGTGCGGGCGAAGTTCAACCCCTCAGACAGCGCCTCGATCATGCCGGCAAGGCAAATCTGGTTGACCATCTTGGTGAGCTGTCCGGAGCCCACCGGGCCCAGGCGGCGGCATTGCTTGGCATAGGCGGTGATCACCGGCTCGGCCTTGGCGTAATCGGCTTCACTGCCGCCGCACATGATCGTGAGCTGACCATTCTTGGCGCCCGCCTCGCCGCCCGACACCGGCGCGTCGACGAAGCCGAAGCCGCGTGCGGCAGCCTCCGCGCCGAGCTGGCGCGCGATCGTGGCGGAGGCCGTCGTATGATCGACGAACACCGCGCCGCTTTTCATCGTGGCGAAGGCGCCGCCCTCGCCCAGCGTCACGGCGTGCAGATCGGCGTCGCGCCCGACGCAGGCCATGACGAGATCGGCATCCGCCGCCGCTTCGGCGGGTGTGGCCGCGGACCGGCCGCCGTATTCGCGCGTCCAGCGCTCGGCCTTGTCCTTCGTCCGGTTATAGACGGTGACCTGATGACCGGCGCGGAGCAGATGCCCCGCCATCGGATAGCCCATCACGCCCAAGCCTATGAACGCCGTACGCGTCATTCCATCGCCTCCACGTGTGGGCGTCCGTTGCCGCTGCTGGAATAGGCTGGACGCTTCACCATCCAGATGATGGGGAAGGATATCAGCGTGACGTAGAACATGAACAGGAAATCGTTGGCATAAGCCTCGATGGCGGCGCGCATCTGGATTGCGCCGTCGAGCGCGGCGCGGCCGCTGGGCAGGAACAGATTGTACATCATGGACGGCGCGTTGATGCCCAGCGCGCGATTGAACGGCGTGGCATAGGCCGTAAGCTGGTCGTGTATCGCCTGCATGCTGTCGCTCAGAATGGTCGTGGTGACCGAGATGCCGATGGCGCTGCCGATGTTGCGCACCAGATTCATCACCGCGGTGCCGTCCGTGCGGTAAATGCCGGGTAGCGTGGCGAAGGCGACAAGCTGCAGCGGCACGAATACCAGGCCCATGCCGAAGCCCTGCACGACCGTCACGGTCAGCAGGTGGTAATCGTTGATAGAAGGTGTCCAGTGCGACATATCCCACAGCGACCACGACATCGCACCCGCGCCGACGCTCATCAGGATGCGCGGATCGACATAGTTCGCCACCCTGCCGACCAGCATCATGGCGATCATCGTTCCGATGCCGCGCGGCCCCAGCAGGAGCCCGGTTTCCGTCACCGTATGGCCCCCAAGGTTCTGCAGATAGGGAGGCATCAGGGCGGTGCTGGCGAGGAGGACGGCGCCTACCACGAACATCAGGACCTGGGCCGACACGAAGTTCCGGTCGGCGAAGATACCTCTCTGGATGAAGGTGGTCTTCGCCGTGAACATGTGCACGAGGAAGAGATAGAACCCCAATCCGGTAATAACGCACTCAACGATGATCTCCGACGACGAGAACCAGCCCTTCGTCGTGCCGCGATCCAACATCAGCTGCAGCGTGCCGACCCCCAGCGCCATGAAGGCGAAACCCGACCAGTCGAATCTGAGCGCGGCGTTGCGCACGGTGTCCTTGAAGAACAGCCAAATTCCGAAGGTTGCGCCAATGCCGACCGGCACGTTGACGTAGAAGACCCAGCGCCAGCTGTAATTGTCGGTGAGATAGCCACCCAGCGTCGGCCCCAGGATCGGCCCCAGCATGATGCCCATACCCCAAATGGCCATGATCTGGCCGCGCTTCTCGGGCGGGTAGAGGTCGAGCATCACCGACTGCGACAGCGGCGCCAGGGCCGCGCCGAACACGCCCTGCAGCAGACGGAAGACGACGATCTCGCCGAGGCTTGTCGCCGCGCCGCACAGCATGGACGTTACCGTGAAGCCGATCATGGAGATCATAAGGACGTTTTTCTTGCCGAAGCGCGCGGCAACCCAGCCTACCGGCGCGGTCATCACCGCCGCCGCCACGATATAGGAGGTCAGAACCCAGGTGATCTGGTCGCGCGACGCCGACAGGTCGCCCTGCATATGCGGCAGGGCGACATTGGCGATGGTCGTGTCGAGCGCCTGCATCAGCGTGCCTGCCATCGAGCACATCATCACCACGACCAACTCGAACTTGGACGTGTAGTGGTCGCGTGTGTAGGTCTCTTTGGCGGCAGTCATGCGTCGCGCTGTTTCCTAGTGGCCAAAGAGCAAGCGATACCAGCGGCGGTGATGCGTATCGATCGTGACGACGGTGCTCATGCCGGCCCGCAACGGGGGATCGCCCGGTTTGAGGTCGAGCTTGATGCGCACGGGGATGCGTTGAACCACCTTGACCCAGTTGCTGCTGGCGTTTTCCGACGGCAAGGCGGAGAAAGCAGAGTCGCTCGCCTGGCTCACGGCGTCGATATGGCCGTGCCAGGTATGACCGGGATAGGTGTCGACGGTGATCGAAACGGGATCGCCGACCGTCACATGGGTCAGGTCCGTCTCTTTCATGTTTGCCGCGATCCAGATGTCGCTGGAGGACACCAGTCCGACGGCACTCGTCGTGGTGAAGGCCGACAGGGCCGAGATCACCAGCGTCCCCGGCTGCAGCGAGTCGACTTCGGTGACATCGCCGTCGAACGGCGCGCGCACTGTCGCGTGATTGAGCTGGCGCTGGGCTTCCGCCAAGACGGCCTGCGCCTGCATGTATTGCGGCGCCTGCTGCGGCGGCAAATTCGGATTGCCGTTCAGCTTGGCCAGTTCGGTCCGCGCATTCTCTTGAATGGAGACGAGCGTCGCCTGCGCCGATTGCAGCGCGCTGTGTGCCTGGGCGAGCGTAAGCGACGCGATCGCATTGGCCTTGGCCAGTGCCAGGTCGCGGTCATAGGTGGTCTGGGCAAGCCGCACCTGGGCCTGCTGCGCGGTCACCTGGCTCAGCAGGCCTTGGTACGTCGCTTCCATCGCTTTGACGTCGAGAACACTCTGGTCCAACGCCGCCTTGGCGTTGTCGACCGCGATCTGGAAAGGCCTGGGGTCCAGTTGGAACAGGACCTGTCCCTTTTTCACGTGTTCGCCTTGAGTCACATCGACGCTCTTCACCAGGCCGGAAACGTCGGTGGTCACCATCAGCTTGGCGGCGTGAACGTAAGCATCGTCCGTCCCGACATAGCGCCCGCCGGTCAGGTATACGACGAGCGCAACCGCCGCCACCGCGGCGACGCCGAAGATCATCGCGACCCGGCGCAAGCGCGGCTTGTCGGCCCACAATTCGCCGGCCCAGCCGCGAACGCGCGCGGCGCGGCCGCGCACGACTCCGTCGTAGGTGCTCGCGATCAAATTGCTTGGAATAACTGACATGCGGGTCATGCTCCTGCGCTGGCGCGTGCCTTCGCACTTTCCGCCGTAGACTTGTCTTTGTTGTCGGTGGTCAATTTGTCTTTGAGGTTCAAAAGGACGTCGAGTGCGGCCGCCCAGGCTTCGGGCGTGAGCCCTTCGGAGAGTTCTTCACAAACCTGGTCACGGAAGCGGGCAATCTCGGCAAGAACCGGCTCGGCGGCGGGCAGCAGATGGAGCCGGTGGACGCGGCGGTCCGTCGGGTCTGCGCGACGCTCGACGAGGCCGCTCGCCTCCAGCCGGTCGACCAGTCGCGCCACGGTAATTGGCTCGACTTCGCAGACGGAGGCCATGTCGCTCTGGCACAGCCCCGGTTGTCGCTGCAGGCGGACCAGAATTACCCATTGGGCGCGTGTCATGTCGTAGGCCCTAGCACGCTGATCGAAACGAGTCCGTAAAAGGCGAGCGACATCGTGTAGTACAAAGAACAGGTTGTTATCGAACGCTACCATTGCGGGCACCGGTTGAAGTAACATATGATAACATAAGGGAGCTTATAATATTATTCAAGATAGTAACGTGCTATATGAATAACAAGTTATATAGTAACCCAACCTATTTAGAGCGGATCGCGCGAACAACCAGGGCATACCGCATCTGCGAAAAAAGCATACCGCGCGCGCGGACAGAAAAGTGGGTGGCAGGAAGACTCCCGCGCCGATGGCCGTCGGGCTGGGCGGGTGCATGCCCCAAAAGCAAACGTCCGACGGGACATGGCCCCGCCGGACGCTCGTTAGGTCGACTTTACTGCGGCTGTCCGCTTAGCTTACGGCCACGCGTGGAGTTCGCTCGTCCAAGCCGCTTCGATCTGCTTCACGACCGTGTCCGGGAAGGGCACATAGTCAAGCTTCTTGGCGTCCCCTTGGCCGTCCTTGAGCGCCCAGTTGAGGAACTTCAAGACTTCCTTGTTCCTGGCTGGCGCGTAGTCGGTCCGCATCAGCATGTACGTTGCAGCGGTGATCGGCCAGCTGCCGGCGCCGGGCTGATCGGTAAGGATCAGGTAGAAGTCCTGCACCTTGGAGAAGTCGGCATTGGCGGCGGCCGTCTGGAACGCTTCCATCGTCGGCGTAACGCGAGCGCCGGAGGCGTTGATCATGTCCATGTAGGTCAGATGGTTCTGCATCACATAGGCGTATTCGACGTAACCGATCGAACCCACGGTCTGCTGCACGCTGCCGGCCACGCCCGCATTGCCCTTCCCGCCGATACCAGTCGGCCAGGAAACGGAGGTGTCGGAGCCGACCTGGCTCTTCCATTCCGGGCTCACCTTGCCGAGATAGTTGGTGAAGTTGAACGTCGTGCCTGATCCGTCGGAGCGGTGAACGGTAAGGATCGCCATGTTTGGCAGCGGCACCTTCGGATTGAGCTTCCTGATCGCCGGGTCGTTCCACTTGGTGATCTTGCCGAGATAGATGTTGGCAAGCGTCGGGCCGTCGATCACCAGTTCGCCCGGCTTGATGCCCGGCAGGTGGACCACAGGCACGATCGAAATGATCACCTGCGGGAACTGCATGATGTGGTTCTTGACGAGGTCGGGGTGCAAGAGCGGCTTGTCGGAATTCGCGAAATCGACCGTCTTGGATTCGATCTGCTGGATGCCGCCACCGGAGCCGATTGCCTGGTAATTGATCTGGTTGCCGGTCTTCTTCTGATAATCCTGCGCCCAGACGGAGAGCACCGGATAGATCGCGGTGCCGCCGGCGCCGTTCAGGTTGGCTGCCAGCGCGCCCGTCGCAACGACGGCTGCCGACACGAGACCGGCAAATGCGCCCAGTCCCACTTTCAAGGCTTTCTTCATCTTACGTCCTCTCATTTTGCTGCGTTCGCTCAAAAATTAATATTGCTGCGAGGCCTTAGTCGGCTGCTCCGGTGGACGTGCCGCCCGAAGACGGGCGCCCACCGAAACTAGACGGGCATTACCACTGGAAATCGCCCCAGAGGCCAATCTCGTTGTCGGCGCCGCTGTTGCCCATGGCAAATGCGTTGCCGCCGATCGTGCCGTTGGAATCGCCGAAGAAACCATTGCTGCCGGCATCGTGCTTATAAACCAGCGCGATGTCGACGATCTTCGTCGGCTTATAGTCGATACCCAGGTTGTAGTAGGTGTTGTGGTACATTTTACGCGCAACGTCCGAGTACGGCGTCACATAGTCGTAGCGGCCGAAGACGGACCATTTCGGATCGAACTGATACGAGGCGAAGGGCGAGTAGCCGTCCGCGCTGGACGACGTCGCCGAAGTGACCTGGGTCCAGTTGTCGGCGTGGAAATACTCGATACCGACCTTCAGACCGCTGATGGTATAGGACCCCATCGCGTCGAAGCGCTGGGCCGTATGGAAGGTCGCCGTCCCGTGCTGGACGCCGAGTTTGCCGTCATAACCACCGATGGCAAGTGTGAGACCTTGGTAGTTGAGGCTGATGCGGCCTTCGAAGTCGGGGCTGTTGGTGCGGACCAGCTTCTTGTAGCCGGCACCAGTCGTGGCGGTGAACTCGTAGCTCACGAGTCCGTCTGCGAGGTCGCCGAGGACATAAACACCCCAGTCGGCGGAGTTGCCGAAATGCGTGCGGTCGATCAGCGTGTTCTCGACGAAGCGGTACCCGTAGACGCCTTCGGCGTAGGGAATCCAGGGCATGTCCGCCGAACCGACGCGCACGATGAAGGCCGGATCGAGCTTGGCCTGCAGATACGCCTTCTTGATGTAGATCTGCGAGACATTGTCCGAGCTCACATAGGCGACGTCGGTCGTCAGGTTTGCCGAGAAGACCTCGTCGAATTTGTGGTCGATGCCGAGGTAGAAGCGCTTGATGTCGAAGCTGGTGCCGTTGCTCGAGCTGGCGACGCCGTTGTTCTTGTTGTTGAGATTGGTGACGTCGAAATACATGCGGCCGCTGATCGTGGTGTTATCCCACCAGCCGGCCATCGGCTTCCATGCCGAAACGGCTTCGTGATCGGCGGCCTGATGAATCTCCGACTGCTGCAGCTCGGCTTCAAGCGCATCCACGCGCTGCGAGAGCTGGTCGTACTGGTCCTGCGAGACGCCGGCGGATGTCGCACTGGAGTTCGACATACCGTCCGAGCTGGCCTTGCCGGCAAGACCGGCCTGCGCGGTCGCAATAAGCGCCACAGCTGCGACGCCGGCCATCAATGCTGACTTCCCCTTCATTAGAACCCTCTTTCAATTCGTTCAGGGAAAAGACCCGAAATCGAAGCCGCGAGATGCATCGTCTGTGACGGCGCCCCTCCGCCTAGCGGTCTTTTTTGCCCGGGCGATGCTTCGCAGGGGGCGGCTACACGTCGGTGACAATTCGATGAAGTAAATATGACGGCCCACGAAGCGGGGGATGCGTTGCCGATTGGGTACACCCCGGCCCTCGCAACAAGGCCGAGATGCTTGACCGCGTGTGGAGCAACGGTACGGTCTGCGAATGTTGAACCGCGCCTTAAGGCATGGACTAAGAGCGGCTTTTGCGCTTTCTTTAGTGCTGCTTGCCGCGCATGCGGCGGAAAGCGGCTTGGTCAAACCGTCATCACTTTACGTCGTCCGCCATGATCATTGGTCGAAGGAGGACGAGCGCGGCTATCGCCGGTTTGTCCAAGCCATCGGCGAATCGGCTTGCGACACCGTAAATGCCTGTCTGCACAGCACCGCGAACCCGTTCCGCGCAAGCGATCCGCCGGATTATCGATTCGCCTCTGATTGCGCCGATCTGCCATATGTCCTTCGCTTTTATTACGCCTGGAAGCGCGGATTGCCGTTTTCGTATGTCGGGACCGTCGTCGCGCGAGGGGCGGGCGGCGGAGATGGCGACATCCGTTATTCGCGAAACGGGAACCAAGTCGTCGAACGCGTCGACGTGCCTGGCGGTGTGATGAGCGGATACGACATCATCAACAAGATTCGCGCCGCCGTTTCCTCGGCGACCTATCGCATCCACCCCGACTTGGAAGAACCGCTCGAGCAGGACTTCTACTCGCCCGCCATAACGCCGCAAGCGATTAGGCCCGGCACAGTGATCTACGATCCCGCTGGACATCTGGCGATCGTGTACAGAGTGGGTGGCGACGGCCGCGTCTACTTCTTCGATGCGCACACCGACAATTCGCTGACCCAGATGACCTATGACTTGCGCTTCACGCGCGCGCGCGCCGCCGACGGTGCCGGGTTCAAGAACTGGCGGCCGATCCGGCTTGTCGGCGCGACGCGGCAGGAGGACGGCACACTGACGGGCGGCCATATCGTGGCGTCCGTCAACAAAGACATCGCAGACTTTTCCGACGAGCAATATTTCGGAAACGGCAAGCGGCCCATGGACGAAGACTGGGCCAAAGGCGCCTTCACGCTGCATGGCGAACGCCTCGATTATTATGACTACGTCCGTGCCCAGCTTGCGGGCGGCCAACTGATGTTCGATCCCGTCGAGGAAGTCGGCGACATGGCATCGTCCATCTGTTCGGACCTGCAATACCGCGTCCAGGCGGTAGGCCGCGCCGTCGCAGCCGGGATCGCGCGAAAGGCGGAGCCGGAGCGCCTGCCGACCAATATCTACGGAACGGAGGGCGACTGGGAGACCTATTCGACACCGTCGCGTGACGCGCGTTTGAAGACGGCGTTCAAGGCGCTGCGCGACGAGGCGCAACGCTTTGTGCAAATGCAGAAACAGGAGGGGGCCATACGGCATCTGTTCTATTTCGGCAACGATCTGGTGGGCGACATGCTGGCGGCCTACGATCGCGTGACCTCGCAATGCCGCGTCGTTTACATGCGGAGCGATGGCAGCAAAATCTCGCTGTCGTATGAACAGGCGCGCGAACGGCTGTTCGCGATGTCTTTCGATCCCTATCAGTGCCCCGAACGCCGTTGGGGCGCCACCGATCATGCCGAACTGTCGACCTGTCCCGACGGTCCGATCAAGCAAGCCTGGTACGCCGCGGAACAGCACCTGCGCAATCAACTCGATCGCACCTACGACGCGCGGATGGATTTCACGCTCGAGGAATTGAGGACGCCCGGTCCGGGCAAAGGCGTGCCCTCGCCGCCCGACACGGATGTCCGCGCCTATCTGCAAAGTCTGCGTGGCGCGGTGATAAACTGACGGCCAAGCGGATGTAGCGTCACGTCGGTGGGCCGAAGCCTACTCCTCTTGTGTGCCATTGTTGGCCCGGCCACTCTGCAGCACTGGATTCTGGGCGGGACCGACATGTCGAAGTGGTGGAAACACATCGCGGCGGGCATTGCCGTGGCCGCGTTGCTGCTGAGTTTGGGGTTGGCGGCCGGGATAGCCCATTTCCGCTATTCGCTGCCCGACTATGACGGCACCGTCCGCGTTCGAGGCCTGTCGGCGCCGGTTGAAATATTGCGCGATGCGCACGCCATTCCGCACATTATCGCGAAATCGCGCGCCGACGCTTTGTTCGGATTGGGCTACGCCGCCGCACAGGACCGCCTGTGGCAGATGGAATTCACGAGCCGCGTGATGCAGGGAAGGCTGGCGGAGATGGTGGGGCCGGCGGGCGTCCCCACAGACATCTTCATGCGGACATTGGGGCTCTACCGCCTCGCCGAGCAGTCGGTGGCGCATTTGAAGCCGCAAACCAGGCACCTGCTGGAGGCCTATGCCGCCGGCGTCAACGCCTATCTGAAAACACGAAAGGGCCCGTTGCCGATCGAATTCGCGCTGATGGGAGCGACGGCACAACCATGGCGGCCAGCGGACAGCATCGCGATCCTGAAATACATGCAGCTGTCGCTATCCGGGAACATGCTGGGCGAAATCGCGCGCGCCAGGCTTGCCGGCAAGCTGAGCCGCCGTCAGATCGAAGACCTGTTTCCGCCTTATCCGGGCGATCCCGACAGCCCGCTGCCGGCGTATCTCTCGCTGTTCGCCCACGCCAGGACGACGGCACTGCCGGTGCCCGACATCACCGCCTCCAACGATTGGGTCGTTTCCGGCGCGCGCAGTGTCACGGGAGAGCCGCTTCTCGCCAACGATCCGCATCTGGCGCTGAGCATTCCATCGATTTGGTATCTCGCCCATCTGTCGTTTCCCGGCGAGGATGAAGTCGGCGCTGTGCTTCCTGGCGGCCCGGGAATTACGCTGGGACGCAACCGCACCCTGGCTTGGGGCATGACGAATACCGGACCCGATACGCAGGACCTTTATCTCGAAAAACTGGTTCCAGGCGATGCGAATGCCTACCTCACACCGACCGGCACGGCGCGCTTTCAGACGCACGTTGAAACGATAGCAGTGCGCTTCGGAAACCCGGTAACGATCACCGTGCGCGACACCCGCCACGGCCCCGTCCTGCCGGCGAACTACGCGCGGATCAAGGGGCTCCTGCCCAAAGGCTATGTGCTGGCGCTGGCATGGACCGCGTTGACGCCGAACGACAATACGATTCAGGCTGTCATGGACATTGCGACGGCGAAGAACAGGGCCGATGTCAACGCTCTGATGAAGAACTATCTCTCGCCAATGCAGAACATGGTCTACGCCGACACCAAGGGGCAGATCGGGCTGATCCTCGCCAGCCGTATCCCGTTGCGGGATCCGGCGAACGATTCGCTGGGCCTGGTTCCGGCCAAAGGTTGGGACGCGCGTTACGACTGGAAGGGCTATATCCCGTACGACCAGCTTCCGCGCATCGACGATCCACCGAGCGGTCAGATCGCTACGGCCAACAATAAGACGGTGCCTCCCGGTTATCCCTATACGTTGACGCGCGATTGGGCCGAGCCGTTCCGCTACTGGCAGATTGATAAGCTGCTGACACAGACACCGCGTCATTCCGTGGCGACGTTCAAGGCCATCCAGCTCGATATCCATGATCGCTTTGCCGAAGACCTGCTGCCTCTGCTGCTGAAGGCCGGGCCGTGGCCGACGCAGCAGGAGCGACAAGCCGTCGCCATGCTGTCCAAGTGGGATTACGCCATGGACGCGAACCGCCCGGAGCCGCTGATCTACGAAGCTTGGGACCGCGCCCTGGTGAAGCGCTTGATCGCCGACGAACTCGGCTCCGACTTCAAGGCGTTCTGGAGCCACGATGCCGTCTTCACGTTGCGCGTCCTGCGCAATGTCGACGGCGAAGCGCGCTGGTGCGATGACGTCACCACGAAAACACACGAGGACTGCGCCTCACGCATCCGCCTGGCCCTCGGCGACGCGCTGGCCGAGCTCGACGCCTCTTATGGCGGCGACATGACCCGCTGGCGCTGGGGAGATGCGCATCACGCCGTCTTCACGCACCAGCCATTCGGCAGCTTTCCGATACTCGACGGCATCTTCGACCGGGAAATCGAGGCCAGCGGCGGCGCCTTCACCATCCGGCGCGCGGACTTCCGCTTCTCCTCGAAGCGGCCATACGCGGCGGTGCATGGGGCCGGTTACCGCGCGATCTACGATCTCGCCCATCCGGACAACTCTCTGTTCGTGATCACTACCGGCGAGTCCGGGAATATCTTCTCGCGCTATTACGACGATCAAATCCCGTTATGGGCGCACGGAGACTATTTCCGAATACCGACATCGATGGGCGAGATTAGAGCTATGGCGAGATACCGCCTGACGCTTCAGCCGGCGTCGGCGAGCGCACTGTAGCGGCCGCGGAAGAACACCAGCGGCGCACCCGTCTTGTGCCACGCGAAGCGCAGGACACGGCCGACGATGATCGCGTGATCGCCTGCGTCGTGAACCGTTTCGTGCGCGCATTCGAGCAGGGCAAGCGCATCGGCCAGTCCCGGCGGCCCCGCTTCGGTCTGCACCAGCGCAAGGTCGTCAAGTTTGTGTTCCCCGGGCTTGGCTAGCCGCACGGAGACCGGTTGATGGTCGCTGCCCAGCACGCTGATCGTGAAATTCTTTGCCGTGGTAAACGTACGGTAACGGCTCGATTTCCGGTCCATGCACCAAAGGACGAGCGGCGGATCCAGCGATACAGAAGCGAAAGAATTGACCGTTATCCCCATCGGAGCCTTTCCAGCGCCGGCGGTTACCACCACGACACCCGTGGGAAAACAGCCCAGGGCATGGCGAAAGGCGCGGGTGTCGAAGCTCATGGAAGTCTCGAAGAAAGGTTCGGTTAAGAGGAAACAGGCATTCTGGCGGCCACGTTAGGCGAGGACCAGAGCGGCGAAAAGACCGTTCGCTCGCCTTTCGGGGTGTTGAGTAGGGAAATGGGCTGTGGCCAACGATAATCCCATCATTATCAAACGCATCGTAAAAGGCGAACACGGCCATCATGGCGGCGCCTGGAAGGTCGCTTACGCCGACTTCGTGACCGCGATGATGGCGTTCTTCCTGCTGATGTGGCTCATCAACACCACCACGCCGGAACAGAAGCGCGGCATCGCCGACTATTTCGCTCCCCAGAGCATCGCACAAACCCTGAGCGGCTCGGGAGGCGTTCTGGGCGGCAAGGTCATGGGCCGGGAAAGCTCCCGCGCTGGCGGCACCGTTTCGATCTTCCAAAAGAACAGTCCCCCCTCGCCGACCAGTCAGGCGCGCACAACCGATAGTGCCGACCGCCACGGCGGCACGTCGGCGAGTCAGGGGCAAGGCTCCGACTCTCAGTCGCAGAACAGCGACGACCTCGAAAATTCGACGTCGTCCTCGCAGAACGGCGACTTCGCGCATGCGGCAGAGTCGATCCGTCAATCGATTCAGGACAACCCGGACATCGCCGCACTATCGAAGCAGGTGCTTGTCGACCAGACGCCGGACGGTCTGCGCATCCAGCTTGTCGACCAGGATGGCCGGCCGATGTTCAAGGCGGGCACGGCGGAACCCATGCCCTACACGCGGGAATTGCTGCAAACGATCGCCAAGATCATCAACCGCCTGCCGAACCGGGTTTCGATCAGCGGCCACACCGAATCCACGCCCTTTGTCGGCCCGAACGGTATGACGAATTGGGAACTCTCTTCGGACCGCGCCAACGCCAGCCGGGCAATTCTGACCGCCTCCGGCCTCGACTCCGACCGTATTTACGAAGTTGCCGGCAAGGCCGGGTCGGAACCCCTGCTGCCGGAAGATCCGAACGCTTCCGCCAACAGGCGGCTGAGCATCGTCCTTTTGCGCGAAGCCCCCCCGGCCCCGCTCGGTCATCAACTTTGATTGGAGATTTCCTGCACCGGAGACTGGCGCTGACGGCCGGTCCCTTGCCATACTTCGCCTTATGGGTGGTGCAGTACGAGTGGGCCAGTGACCGAACAGCGCAGCACGCGGGTTCCACAGTTTTTCCTGACTCCGGGCGGGCCGTGCCCGTATTTGCCCGGACACACGGAACGTAAGGTCTTTGCCAGGCTTTCGAGCCCCCTTGCCCAGGCTTTGAACGAGGCACTGACCCAATCGGGTTTCCGCCGCAGCCAGACCATCGCCTACCGCCCGGCCTGCGACTCCTGTTCGGCCTGTGTATCGGTGCGGATTGTGACCAAAGAGTTCGAGCGCTCCCGTAACCAGAAGCGCATTGCAAGGCGTAACGACGATCTGGTCCGTGAAGTTGTCCCGGCCGAGGCGACGCGCGAGCAGTTCGCGCTTCTGCGCACCTATCTGGACTCCCGGCATTCCGGCGGCGGCATGTCCGACATGGGACTGTTCGACTACGTAGCGATGGTCGAGGAGACTCCCGTCGACACGCACATCGTTGAATACCGCATGCCGGGTATCGACGGCGCGCCCGGCCAGCTTGTCGCCTGCGCGCTCACCGACGTGCTGCGCGACGGTGTGTCGATGGTCTACAGTTTCTATCATCCCGGGGAAGAAGCGCGCAGCCTCGGCACCTACATGATTCTGGATCACATCCGCACGGCCCAGCTGCGCGGCCTGCCGCACGTCTATCTCGGTTACTGGGTCCGAGGCAGCAAGAAGATGGACTACAAATCGCGCTTCCGGCCAATGGAAGCTTTGTCGCGCGACGGCTGGGAAAGACTGCCGGACTAGTCGCTCGACGAAACGGCGCGGACCATGATTAGTTCGTCATGCAGGCTGTCGCCCACCCGGATATAGCGCGGAATGCACCCGACAATCCGAAAGCCGTGCCGTTCATAAAGTTTGACAGCGCGCTTGTTTTCCGCGTTCACCGTGACCGTAATCTGATCGACCTCGTTGGCCGCATGCTCGACAACACGGCGAAGCAATGAGTCCGCGACGCCCGTGCCGCGCGCATCGGCGCGAACGTACATCGCGCACAGCTCGCCGGTATGGCTTATTTTCCTGGATGCTGGACGCGTCAACGCCACGATGCCAACCAGCGCACCATCCATTCGGACTCCAAACCAGATACCGCGGGAAAGGCCATCCATCCATTGCTCGGTCGTCATCGCGCGGACGATGTCCGGATCGGCGCTGAAGCATTCGGGATGCAGCGCCAGCGCTTCCAGCCGAAGAGTGCGCAATGCCTCTACGTCTCCAGCGCCGAGTTTCTCGACGGTAAAGGCGGTCACGAATCCTCCTCGCCATCGAAACGGGTCTGCCATTCCGCCAGTTGCTCGTCGGTGATCTTTGCAAAGAGCACGCCGGGAACATGAATGCATTGCCCCGGATCGAGATGATCGAGGAATTCCGCCATCGGCTCCGATGGCCAGGGAATGACCTCAGGCGCCTCCGTGATCGCGTCATGGATGACACGCGCCGCGAAGGGAATCACCGGCCAGGACAGATGACCGAACAGATGTACGAGGTTCAGGCCCATGCGTACGCCGACTGCCGCCTTGGCGCGATCAGTCTTGATGGCCGTCCACGGCGCCGCGCGCGTCAGATACTCGTTGCCGGCGACCCAGATGGCCCGCAATTCGGCAAGCGCCTTGCGGTACTCGACCTGCTCGAGATGCTCGGTGTATTGGGCGACGCGACGATCCAGTTCCGCGATGAGCGCCGCCTCTTCCGCGCCATAGCTGCCCTCGCCCGGCACGCGCCCATCGAAGCGGGCCGCACAGAACTTGGTCACGCGATTGACGAAGTTCCCGAGAACATCGGCCAGATCCTTGTTCACCACCGAAGCGAAATGTTCCCAGGTGAAGGACGAATCCGCGCTTTCCGGCGCGTTCGCCATCAGATACCAGCGCCAGTAGTCGGCCGGAAGCAGTTCGAGGGCCGCATCCATGAACACCCCGCGTTTCTGCGAGGTGGAGAATTTTCCGCCGTAATAGGTCAGCCAGTTGAAGCCCTTCACCCGGTCCACGAGTTTCCAGTTCTCGCCCGAGCCCAGGATCGTGACCGGGAATCCAACCGTATGGAACGGGACGTTGTCCTTGGCCATGAATTCGAAATAGGTCACGTCTTCGGGGGAATTCGGCCGCCACCAGCGCTGCCATTCCGCATCGGATTTGCCACGTGCATCAGACCATTCTTTCGTCGCGCCGATGTATTCGATCGGCGCGTCGAACCAGACATAGAAAACCTTGCCCTTCAGCTGTCCATCGCCGATGTCGTCCGGAACGGGCACGCCCCATTCGAGGTCGCGCGTGATGCCACGGTCTTTCAGACCCTCGTCCAGCCACTTCCGGGCGATGGACAGAACCAGATTCGGCCAGTCGTTTTCATGGCTGTCGATCCAGCTCCGCAGTTGCTCGACGAATTCGGACTGCTTCAGGAAAAGATGCGCACTGTCGCGGATTTCGATCTCGCTCGAACCGGAAACAGCGGATCGCGGGCTGATGAGGTCCGTCGGGTCGAGCACCCGCGTGCAGTTCTCGCATTGGTCGCCGCGGGCGCGGTCATAGCCGCAATATGGGCAGGTACCGATCACGTAACGGTCAGGCAGAAAGCGCCTTTCGGCGTGCGAATAGACCTGCTTCGTTGTACGGACTTCGAGGTGGCCGCGCTTCCACAGCGCGCGCGCGAAATGCTGGGTCAGTTCGCGGTTCTGCGGGCTGGAGGAGCGCCCGAAGAAGTCCCAGGACAGACCAAAGCGCTCGCCGATATCCTTCTGGATGGCATGCTGTTCCAGGCAATAGGTCGCGACGTCTTGTCCCGCATCAAGGGCGGCGAGCTCGGCGGGCGTACCATGTTCGTCGGTGGCGCAGATAAACAACGTGTCATCGGCCTTGGCGCGCCGGAACCGGGCATAGACGTCGGCGGGCAGCATGGAACCGACCAAATTGCCTAAATGCTTAACTCCATTGATGTATGGTAATGCGCTGGTGATCAAATAGCGGGTCATGAGAGCCCAAGGTTGCAAGATGGATGCGAAGCCTGAAGATTACAGGTGTGCGCGAATCCGTCCAACGAAATCAACTGGGCGCGCCAGCTCTCTCGGGGAGGGGCCAAGATGCACGGCAAGCCGGAACGCCGGTCGTTCTACCACGCCAATTTCCAGGGTAACCTGCTGGCAGGCTTGTTGACGGTCGCCCCGCTGATCGCGGTCTGGCTGGTGTTTGACTTCTTCCTCAACGCCCTGTCCGCGGTTGGCCATCCCCTGGCCCTCGCATTGACGGATTTTCTCGACTCGCATGTGCCGGCACTGACGCCGGTCCTGGCAAGCGTGGCCGTGCGTTGGCTGATCGCCGTGATGGTGGCGCTGTTGGCCCTGTATTCCATAGGCGTCATCACGTCCAGGGTGATCGGCCAGCAGCTCATTGTTCTGTTCGAGAAGATCATCACTCGCATTCCGCTGGTGGAAACCATCTATTCGGCCTCGAAAAAACTGGTCGACGTCCTCCGCCCGAAGCCCGACAGCGCCCAACGGGTCGTGCTCATCGATTTTCCGCATGAGGGGCTGAAGACGATCGCATTCGTCATGCGCGTATTTCAGGACTCCAAAACCGGCGAGGATCTGGCCACCGTGTTCGTTCCGACCGCGCCCAATCCGACGACCGGTTATCTCGAAATCCTGCCTGTCGCAAAACTGATCCCTACCGAAATCCCGACCGATCAGGCGATGGCGATGATCCTTTCGGGCGGTGCCGTGGCGCCCGAAAAGCTGTCCATCTCGCGGCGCGAGAATACCTGATAGGCACCGAGTTGCATGACCCGTTGTGGCGTCGTATGCCCAAGGGCGGGCCGGCTTAGCTCAGTTGGTAGAGCACGTGATTTGTAATCACGGGGTCGCGGGTTCGATCCCTGCAGCCGGCACCAGCAAAATCAATGGGTTACCACGATTCCCGCAAGTAATCCGATAAGAGCGCTGGCATGACTCGGAGCTTGAACGTAGGCCTCATCGGCTACGGCCTCGCCGGGCGCTGCTTTCATGCGCCGCTCATCGCCGGCGTCGAAGGCTTGCGTCTTGCCGCCGTGGTCTCACGTCAGAACGAAAAGGTCCGAGTGGATCATCCGGACGCGAAGGTTTTGCCCACACCAGACGACGCCTTTACGGACCCGTCGATCGATCTCGTGGTGGTCGCCACGACGAACGATGCGCACTTCGCTCTCGCCGCCCGTGCGCTCGACCATGGCAAGCATGTCGTTGTGGACAAGCCCTTCGCGGTGACGGCGGCGGAGGCGCGCGAGCTCGCACGACGAGCCAAATTAGACCCGATACCAGAGTGCCGTGACGACACCCCGTTCCACGACGACGTTCCGCCCGGCCGGCGACGCAAAGATACCAATCTGAACCGACCATCTTTCCGTGACGCGCCGGACAATGGAAAATTCAAGTTTGTGCGCGCGATAAAAAGTATATGGCGCCCGGCCGCCGCCGCCGCTCAACGTGTTAAAACTCTGGAACATCGCCAGCGTCCGCGGCGTAACCCATAAGCCCATCGTTCCGTCGATTGTCATTTCGTTCGGCCTTGGTCGGCTGATCCAGCGCTCGGCGATTTGCATATCCGCAAAGCCATCGCAGCGCAGGAACCTGTAGTTTGTGCCGTACAACAGGCGAAACTCCGCCTGCCTGCCGGAAGCCTGATCGACCGACACAGACATATCGAACGCTCCCGCCGTTTTGGCTGAGCCCTGAACCGAGAACATGCCGATACGCGTCAGCAGAAGGACGCGGGCCCCCACCTCGACCGCGGCATCCCGCGCATGGGTCGGCACCTGTCCCTTCGTGGCGGATTGCACCGTCACATATTCCGGCGCCACAAAAAGCGTAACGGCGTCCGTCAGCCCATATTCCAAACTGCTCTGCACGAACAGCTTGTTGAAAATCACCTTTTCCGATGCGGCGCCCGAAGCGTCGAACTCGCGCGTCGCCCGGCTGACCGTGGTGCCGGAGATCATCTGCCACTGACCACGGTCGAGCGTCCATGCGCCGGCCCACGCGGCTTCCGGAACGGAACCCAGAAGCACAAGAAACGCCACAAACCGGTGGAGCCGCATTGGTCAGGCGACGAGGCCGCCGCTCGTCGGACTTTGCCCGTGCGGCGTCTTCTCCCAGTAGAAAGGTTTGAAGAACAACTGCCACAACCCCCGATAGGCTGCGGCGGAAATCAGAATCCAATAAAGAGCCAGGCTGAGACCGTAGGGAACTAGCATAACCCTGTTGACGCTCCGCGAATGAACGACGGCAAGCCCGGCGAGCAGCGTATTGGCAACGAGCAGGCCGAGCCCTGATATGCGTGCAAGCATTTGGATAACCTCGGGACCATCACTGGGGTCCGACCATGTGCTGGAAATAATGAAGATCAGCCACAGCATGGGATTAACGAGTGCCGACCAGACGGCTCCGCCGATGAACATCTGGAATACGGCCACACCTCGGTAGCCGACACGCCTTACAAGGGACGCCGGGTCGCGTGCGTGCACCAGCCAGGTTTGCATGTAGCCCTTGAGCCATCGCGAGCGCTGCTTGAACCACGCCGTCATGCATGCCGGGGCTTCTTCAAAGGTCGTCGAGTCAAGCATCGACACGCGATAACCGAGCTGTGCGAGACGTATGCCGAGATCGGCATCCTCGGTGACATTAAAAGGGTCCCAACCGCCGACCGCGCGAAGGACCGAGGTACGGAAGTGGTTCGACGTTCCTCCAAGCGGCATGGGAACGTCGAGATAGTCAAGTCCCGGCAGCAGGCCCTTGAACCAGATGGCGTAATCGAGCGCGAACATGCGGGTTAGCCACCCGTCGTTCGCGTTGTAAATGGCGAGCCGCGCCTGCAGGCATGCCGTGTTCCTCGGCGCTGCGCGGAAGCGACGGACTGCCTTCTGAAGTTGATCCGGCTCGGGGCGGTCTTCTGCGTCGTAGATCACAAGATGGTCGCCCCGGGCGAAGCGCAAGGCATAATTGCAGGCTTT
>VFSW01001367.1_pt1 | contig 37224 bp, 43 predicted proteins | sample 5358111 | NCBI WGS metagenome assembly VFSW01 (sample SAMN11554181, study PRJNA540505) | mine drainage metagenome | isolation source: sediment from site ElyBrook_90M | place: USA: Ely Copper Mine, Vershire, VT | collected 2017 | reverse complement strand
GAATCCGCCTCCACCGCCCATTCCGCCGCCATAGCCGCCGCCCATCCACGGTCCGCCGCCCCACCAACCGCCCATAAAGAAGCGAAGTACCCGAAAGAGAATGAACAGGATGACGAAGATGATGATGAATATCAGCTTGATTGTCTTGCCAATCGAATTACTATTCTGACGAACATCCTCGTCCTGCTGTGGAGCTGCTCCCTGATCACTCAGCGTGATCTTCGCGTCCGCAGCAATCACCTGCGCTGCCGCCGAAACGCCACTTAAAATCGCGTCGTCGTAATCGCCACTGCGCAGATACGGAACCATCGCACGGCCCATATCGCCCGTCTTGCCATCCGGCAGAATACCCTCAAGCCCATATCCTGTCTTGAACGACCACTTGCGATCATCCACCGCCAGTAGAATCAGCAGACCTCGATCCGTTCCCTTCGCGCCAAACTTGAAGCGCTCATAGACACGTGTCGCATAATCGGCAGAGTCGTCCCCATCAAGTGACTTCACCGTCACCACGGCAATCTGCGCCTTGGCCTCGGTATCCAGTTGTTTGCAGATATTGTCTATGCGCTCAATCGCAGCCGGCGAGAGCACATGCGCGTTATCACTGACGTAATCCGTCGGGGTGGGAAGATCCTCCACCCGCTGCCCAAAAGCTGCCGACGACGAAACCGCAAGCCCTGCAATCCCCAGTATCAGGACCGCGAGCATCCGAACATTCAAATACCACTTGCGAAAACCATTCATCGCAATCTATTGTACGCGGAGCCGGTTAAGGAAGTTCCCTCACTACTCAGGCAGCGTCAAACTCCCCTGAACGTTAAAGTTACCGCTCACATCCCCCGCACCTGTCGCTGGCTGACCGCCGCCAATTGCCAGCCCATACCTGCCCTCAGCCACCACTGGCACACCTGCCTCCGTCACCAGGCTCAAATCCCGAGGATGCAAAACAAAACTCACCTGCTTCTGTTCGCCCGCTTTCAAATGCACCCGTTGAAATCCCCTGAGCGCACGAATCGGTGCCCCCTTAACCGGAGGAAAACTCAAATAGAGCTCCACCACCTCATCCCCATCCCGAGCGCCATCATTTTTGACTGTCACGCTCGCCGAAAAATCCTCTCCCGCACTCACACTCGCCGGCGCATTTAATCCCGAAAAGCTGAACTTTGAATAACTCAGACCATACCCAAAGGGATAAACCGGCTCGCCAGTAAAATATTTGTACGTCCGCTCCTTCATCGAGTAATCCTCAAACGGCGGCAACTGGCTTACATCTTTGTAGAAGGTAACCGGCAACCTGCCTGCAGGATTGTTCTTCCCGCTCAGCGTCTCGGCCACCGCTGCCCCACCTTCTTCGCCCGGATACCACGCCTCCAGAAGTGCGTTTGCATTTTGCCGCGCCCACTCCAGCCCCAACGCGCTTCCATTTGTCAGCACCACCACCAGCGGCTTGCCCGTTGCCTTCAACTTTTCCAGCAACTCTTCTTCAGGCTTCGGTAGCGCAATACTCGTCCTGTCGCCGCCGTTGAAGCCCTCAAGGTCTACCTTCATCTCTTCGCCTTCAAGCTCGCTCGTGATTCCCACCACGGCCACAACCACATCCGAACTCTGCGCCGCAGCCAACGCTTTCCGCCACAACTGATCGTCCGTGTACAAATTTGTCTTTTGTTTGTTCAGAAAATTAGTTCCCTCGGCAAACTGAATCGCTCCCTCGCCAAACTCCGCGCGCATCCCCTCAAGAATTGAAACCGTATGGCTCGGCTCGCCGTTGTAATTCCCCAGCAGCACCTTCGTCTGCTCCGCCAACGGCCCCACCACTGCAATCCGCACGCCCTTCTTCAGCGGCAACACGCCATCATTTTTCAACAGCACCATCGACTCATTTGCAATCTTGCGCGCCATCGCCCGATGTTGCGCGCTATCCAGCAAATTCTCATCAATCTTTGAGTATGGAACCATCTCCGGTGGATCAAACATTCCCAGCTTCATCCGCGCAGTAAACTGACGCACCAGCGCCGTATCCAGATCGCTCTCCTTCAAATACCCGGCCTTCACCGCATCCAAATATGGCTTGTAATCATGGTCATCCTTCACAACATCCAGGTAATCCACGCACTCATTATCCATGCCTTCTTTAACTGAGGCCGCTGTCGCCTCTGCCTGTGTTCCCTTGTATTTGTGACCGTCATAAATATTGAGCACCGCACCGCAATCAGAAACCACATACCCGTTAAACTTCCACTTGCCGCGCAGTTGATCGACCAGCAAAAACTCATTGGCGCACGCTGGCTGCCCATTAATGCTGTTGTACGCGCACATCACTGATCCAGCCTTACCCTCCGTCACTGTCGCGCGAAACGCCGGCAAATAAGTATCCAGCTCATCATGCTTGCTTACCTCCACATCCGCTTTGTGCCGCGTTGTCTCAGGTCCGCTGTGCACCGCAAAATGCTTCGGCGTTGATATCACGCGGTAATAATGAGGATCATCGCCCTGCATTCCCGTCACAAAAGCCACACCCAGCTTCGCCGTCAGATATGGGTCTTCCCCGTAAGTCTCCTGCCCGCGCCCCCACCGAGGATCACGGAAGATATTGATATTCGGCGCCCAAAAATCCAACCCCTCAAAAATCCTGCTGTGCCCCGCGCGCATATCCTGCGCATGCTTGATGCGCCCTTCTGTCCCTATCACCACAGCCATCTCGTGAATCGCATTCACGTCAAAGGTCGCGGCCAGGCCAATCGGCTCCGGGAACTCCGTCGTCCCATCCACTGCCACGCCATGCAGCGACTCGCTCCACCAGTCATACGCTGGAACCTTGAGCCGCTCAATCGCTCGCGCCTGGTTCACCATCTGTGTCGCTTTTTCTTCAAGAGTCATCCGGCTCACCAGATCCGCAGCGCGCTGCTCCGCTGAAAGTCCTGGGTCAAGATAAGCTGGCTGCTGGCTCTGTTGCGCATGCACTGTGAGTACGCCTGCAACGTATGCAAAGCACAAAATAATTCTGGCAACGGAATTAAAACCGGTACGTTTCATAGCTGTCCATTGTAAGCTGCCCGTGCAATAGCCTGAAAACCTGTGCAAAACTAGCTCAAATACCCAGTAATCGTGCTCTTTTTTAAGTTATTTAACACTTATCTTGTTGTCATACATTACTTTCGAGTTTATTCTTCTCTACAAGTACGAAACCGCCCAAATTTGCCCCCGGATTTGAGGAACATCATGAAAGTCCAACTTCAACTCATCACAGTGAACCTGTTATTGATATGTGCTGTCGTCGCTCTGTACTTCCTGGGTTATCCCCTGGTCGTCATCGCGGCTTGCGGAGCCTTCTTTTTCCTGCTCGCTAACTTCATTCTCATCTCTCGCATGAGTAAATCAAAAGATCAAAAAACCAGCATTTAATTTCTCCAGGTACACGCCTTCGAATTGCATCATTTTCTTATCAGACGCAGCCTTTTAATCAGTCGCGCCACTTATCAAAGTCTCCTCTCCGGATTGACGCGCTCATCTTCTCGATCTCGCGTGATAACTCCCTGTCTTCTTCAAGCCTCGGAATCACGTTCCGCACCGCTGCCTGTGCTGCCTCCAGCCTCTTCCCTGGCTTCAACGGCAAGCGAAACTCCAACCCCTGCGCCGCGCACATCAACTCAATCCCCACTATCCGCTCCGCATGCTCCACAATCTGACGCAACTTCAGCGCGCCCGTCATCCCCATTGAAACGTGATCTTCCTTACCTCCGCTCGTTGGAATGCTGCCCACCGATGATGGATGAGAGAGCACCTGGCACTCGTTAATCAATGCCGCCGATGCAATCTGCGCAATCATGAATCCTGACGACAATCCCGGATCAGGCGACAAAAACGCCGGCAGCCCCTCATTGATATCCGGATTCAACAGACGGTCAATTCTTCTCTCCGTCATGCTCGCCAAATCCGTCACTGCAATCGCCGCATAATCAAAAATGTAAGACAACGGCGCTCCATGAAAATTCCCGCCTGAGATCACATCCCCGCCATGCGCGCCCTCATTCGCTTCCGGCACCGCTGTTACAGGAAAAACCAGCGGATTATCCGTCGCCGATCCCATCTCAACCATCAGCACCTCGGTCACATGCTCCAGAACTCCGCGCACAGCACCATGAACCTGCGGCATGCAACGCAAACAATACGCATCCTGCACACGCGTATCATGCTCGCGATGCGACTCGCGAATCTCCGACTCCGCCAATAAACTTCTCAAATGCCCAGCCACTGCAATCTGCCCCGCATGCGGCCTCGCCAATTGAATTCGTTCATCAAATGCCGCTGGCGTTCCCATCAACGCCTCCAGTGACATCGCACCCGCTACATCAGCCAGCTCCGCCACGCGTCTTGCGCGCGCCACGGCCAAACCACCCACTGCCGTCATCGCCTGCGTTCCATTCAGAAGCGCAAGACCCTCCTTCGCCGCCAACTGAATCGCCTTCAATCCAGCCCGCTTCTGCGCCTCCGCTCCAGCCATCCGCTCGCCCGCAAAAAATGCCTCGCCCTCGCCCATCACCACTAGCGCAAGGTGAGCAAGCGGCGCCAAATCTCCACTCGCACCCACCGACCCCTTCTCGGGAATCACCGGCGTCACGCCCTCATTCAACATCGCCACCAGAAGTTCCAACACCGCTGGCCGCACTCCGCTGTATCCCTTTGCCAACACATTTGCGCGCAGCAGCAACATCCCCCGCGCTTCAGCAATCGAAAGCGGCGCACCCACGCCACCCGCATGGCTGCGCACCAAATTCGTCTGCAACTGCGCCAACTGCGCTTGCTTAACGCTCACATCGGCCAGCCGTCCAAAACCCGTATTCACGCCATAGACCGTCGCGCCCTCAGCCACAATCCGCTCAATCACGGCGCGGCTTTCCACCACGCGCGCCAGCGCTTCCGCTGCAATCCGTACCTTCGTGCCGCCTTCTGCAACCGCAACCAGCTCGTCCAACGTCAACGGCTGTCCATTCAATACCAGTGCGTCCACACACAACTCCAGAGGCCAATGAGGCCAATCCATCTTAAATTGTTGGAGCCTTACTTGTATTGTCAGATTATTTGACCCCCGCATAAGCTTTTCCTAATCTTTCTAAGCTCTCTTAATCCCGCGTAATACACTGATAACCTGCTTCATCATGCGCTTGAGCACATAGTATGACAGCGTCTTTTAATGCGCTACATCCCATCTTTTTCAATCTACCGGGTCTGCATATATCTATTCCTGCAATTAACTTGCATTAAACCCATGGGTTTCTGTTTTTTTATAAAAATATCATTTACAACCACGCACATTTCGGATACTGTTACTCCCAACATCCCCCATGATCAAACTTCAAAAGGAGATTGACTATGAAATTGCATCAAAAATTGAATCTGTTTGTCCTCGCTCTGCTCACACTGGCTTGCATCACAATCCAGGCTCAATCCCCATCCAGAACTCTCAGGCCTGCTAGGCATCAAGAAGCAATGCCTATGTATACGCCGCCCGCCGGTTGCGCAACAAATTGCATTTGGTACTCAGGTGATTTCGATTCGTCAAACGTAAATGCAAATGGGCTTTACAACGGCTACACGCCAAATAATGGTAATATTTCCGCTGAGACTTGGGTACCTTTTCTTCCCGTTTCCAGCGCTTCCGCATTTAATGCCGTTGAAATTACATCGGTCACATTCAACGAACTTGTTTACGGCACCCCATCTTTGACCTCAATGACATACGGAATCAGTTCCAACGTGTCAAACGGCAATGCTGGCAACAGCATTGCATCTGGCACTTGTGCATCCACTTCCGTAACTGCTACAGGACGTTCTGGTTTTGGCTTGACTGAATTCGCATTCACATGCACTTTGCCTACTCCAGTCACTCTGAGCACAAACTACCTTTATTGGGTCAATCTGTTGCCTGATATTGCAAATGAGTCCTCAATCTACCTCTCTAATGCAATTGACTCTCCTGAGCTGCACCACATTGGCTGGGGGAACGTTTATAACAACTCGTATTTCAACAGTTCCTACTTTGAGGTGAACTACATGCCTGCAACAGATCAAGCCTACGGTATGGAAGCATTTTCAGTCGCCATGACCGGCAAATATACCTTCATTCGCTTCTAATCGTTTGCTGGCTCTGAATGAAATGCCCTGCAGTTCATTCGCTGCAGGGCATTTCTCTTGCTCAATAATTCTTCTACTCCCACTCGTTCGCGCCAAACATAAATCGAAATTTAAATCTAATTTAAGTCATTTGTAAATAAAAACTGAATCAACTGATCTCACCTTTGCTCTATGGCGCCAACGGCGCAGTTGCCCATGCGGCCAGCACTACTCCCACTCGATCGTGCCCGGCGGCTTAGAAGTAATGTCGTAGACCACCCGATTGATTCCGCGCACCTCATTCACGATTCTGTTTGAAATCCGCTTCAGAACCTCATACGGCAGCGGCGTCCAATCCGCCGTCATCCCATCCTCCGAGTGCACCGCCCTCACCGCAGCTGTGTACGCGTATGTCCGCTGGTCACCCATCACGCCCACGCTCTTCACCGGCAGCAGCACCGCAAAACTCTGCCAAATCTTGTTGTAGAGTCCCGCAGCCTTAATCTCCGCAATCACAATCTCATCGGCCTCTTGCAATATCGCCACGCGCTCCGGCGTCACCTCGCCCACAATGCGCACCGCAAGGCCCGGTCCTGGGAACGGCTGCCGTCCCAGCACGTCTTCTGGAATATTCATCTCGCGCCCAATCCGCCGCACCTCATCTTTGAACAAATCCCGCAGCGGCTCAATCAGCTTGAGCTTCATCTTCTCCGGCAATCCGCCAACATTATGATGACTTTTGATCGTCTGACTCGGCCCCTTCACGCTCGACGACTCAATCACATCCGGATACAGCGTGCCCTGCACCAGCCAATCCACCCCGCCCGTCGCCTGCGCAATCCGCGTCGCCTCTTCATCAAAGACCGCTATAAATTCGCCGCCAATCCGCTTGCGCTTAGTCTCCGGATCAGTCACGCCGGCCAACTGTGCTAAAAATCTCTCGCTTGCATCCACACCAACAATCTTCAATCCCAGCTTGTCGCGCAGATTCGTCTGCACACTCTGAAATTCGTTCTTCCTCAGCACTCCGTTGTTTACGAAGATACAAGTCAGCTGATCGCCAATTGCCTTGTGCACCAGCACCGCCGCCACCGACGAATCAACTCCGCCAGAAAGCCCGCAGATCACGTGCCCTTTGCCCACCTTCTCGCGAATCGACGCAACTGTTGTCTCAATAAAGTGCGCCGAGGTCCAATCCCCACTCGCACCACAAATCCCAAAAACAAAATTCTTGATCAGCTCCGCACCCCGCGGAGTATGGTGCACCTCAGGATGAAACTGCACAGCCCAAATCTGCCGTTCTTCATTCGCAATCCCTGCCAGCGCATTCGACGTCGCCGCCGTCAGCTTGAACCCCTCAGGCAACTCGCTCGCCTCATCCCCATGGCTCATCCAGACCTGGATCGTCTCCGGCAATCCCTTGAACAGCGCCGACTCGCGATCCTTAATCTGCACATCCGCGTGCCCATACTCGCGCTTCGGCGCCGATAGCACCTTGCCGCCCAGGTGATGCGTAATAAAGTGCAGCCCATAGCAAATCCCCAGCACAGGAACGCCCAGTGTGAGCACACCAGGGTCCGCCTCCGGAGCATCATCGTCATACACCGACGAAGGCCCGCCCGAGAGAATTACTCCCAGTGGGTTCAAAGACTTGATCTCCTCTAGGGGAGCTGTGCAAGGCAGCACAACCGAGAAAACATTCTGCTCACGGATGCGCCGCGCAATCAGCTGCGTATACTGCGAGCCGAAGTCCAATATTACGATCGTTTGAGTGTCCACACTTCAGTTTGGCAGGCCAGCGGGGGGAATGTAAAGAAGGTCGTTTACTTCCCCTCGTTCTTGTAAACCACACCTGCCTTCATCACGAACTTCACATTCTGCAATATCCGCACATCCTTAATCGGATCTCCATCCACGGCAATCATATCCGCCCATTTCCCCGCCTCAAGCGATCCCGTTTTCGCGCTCCACCCCAGCAAATCCGCCGCGTTCACCGTCGCCGATTGCAGTGCCGCCACCGGGCTCATCCCCAATTGATTCACATACACATCCAGTTCATGCGCATTCAACCCATGCGGATAAACCGCCGCATCCGTTCCCAGCGCAATCTTCACGCCGCTCTCCATCGCATGCTTGATGTTCTTCTTCGCCACCTTGCTCACCTCAATCATCTTCTGGTGATAAAACACCGGCAGATGTCCGTTCTCCATCATCCAATCTTCCAGGTAAAGCGTCGGCACCAGGTACGTTCCATTCTTCTTCATCACCGCAATCGCCGCATCGTCAATGTAGCTGCCATGCTCAATCGAATCCACACCCGCCGTTGCAGCCCACAGAATTCCCTGCGCGCCATGCGCATGCGCCGCTACCTTGCGTCCCAGCCGGTGCGCATCGGCAACAATTGCCTGCATCTCTTCCAGCGTGTACTGTGAAGCCTGCGGATCATCGCCCTTCGACAGCACTCCACCCGTCGCGCAGATTTTGATCACATCCGCGCCATATTTAATGTTCTGCCTGACCTTCTGCTGCACCGCAGAAATTCCATCCGCCACTCCATCACCAACAGCGTGATATTTGTACGGCAGCAAATCATCATCGCAATGCCCGCCCGTAATCCCCAGTGGCGGCCCGCTCACCTGCATATGCGGCCCCATCACCAATCCTGAATTAATCGCATCGCGCAAATCAATATCCGTGTATCCACCCGCACCCACATTGCGCACCGTCGTAAATCCAGCCAGCAACGTCGTTCGCGCATTCACAACTCCGATGATCGCTTCCTTCGCATCCGTCATCGTCAGCTCGTGATAAGGATCAAAATTAGTATCCATCGTCAGGTGCGTATGCACATCAATGAGCCCAGGCAAAATCGTCTTCCCACCCAAATCAATCACCACATCATCAGCCAGCGCCTTCACTTGATCCGTCGGCTGAATCGATTGAATCGTCTCGCCCACAACCACCACCGTCTGATTGTCGAGCGTCTTGCCCGTCTTCACATCCAGCAAATGCGTCGCGCGCACCAGCGTCCTGTGCGTCGTCTTCTCGCCACTCTGCCCTATCGCACTCACGCACAGCACCAAAGACAAGCACAGGCCAGCCACAGACAAATATCTCAATTTCATTCTTAATTCCTCCAGGGAATTTCTGTACCGCGAGTCTATCAGGACGTATTCAACTCAGTGAAGAAAAACAATTTGTATTTTTAAATTTCTCTACTCTCCACAAAATCTATGCCAAAACTCCAGAAAACTCTTCAGCCTCACCACCTGAAAAGTATCATTCGCCACAAAATTAAAAACAATCGACGCCATCAAAATTATCCTTAACGAACCCGAACCCAGTTGATCGCTGAATGGCAACGGCGCCGCAGAAAATACCGCTGCCAGCACCAGCAAAGCCAGCCTTACAATCCCCATCACCAAATTAATCTCCACCAGCTTGCTCGTGAACGCCTTGCCCAGCCGCACGCTTCTTCCCAGCGCCGCCCACGGTGAAATCCCTTCAAGCACCACCAACAATGGCGCAATCATCACCGTCCAACTCACCAACGCCCAAATCACAAATGTCGTCAGTGACAGCACCACAGCGCTGATCAAATACCCCACCAGGTCCGGCTCGTCTGCAGTATAAATATGCGCATCCGCAATTGAGCCCATCTCCGCGAGCCATCCCCACATCACCAACCCGAGCACCGCCAGTTGCGCCGCTTGCAACCCAATCACTGACAGCGGCCGCCACTTCTTCCCAGGCTCCATCTGACGCAGTATCAAACTGCGCCCCAAACCTGACAGCACCACCCAAGCCACAATCGCAATCGGTACCAGCCACTTCGCCACATCCATCAAATGCGGCTCATAAACGCGCCAGGCATCGCCAATCCGCGAAGCAATCATCCACGGATCTTTCCCATCAAGTGTAGTCAGTCCATATTCACGCGGTGGCAGCGTTTTAAAAATCTTCCCCAACTCCCGCGCAATCACCACCAGCAGCGGCACACCAAAAAGCCAACGCCAGCCAATCTCAATCGCCACCAACGACGGCCGACCCCAAACCCAACTCATCTGATCGACCAGCGTCTGTGTACCGCGTACCGGCTTCGTCATACTGCCTGCCTGACTCACACTCACGTATTTACTTCGCAACAATATTCACTGCACGTCCAGGAACCACAATCACCTTCGCAATCGTCTTCCCTTCCACGCGCGCCTTCACCTTCTCATCACCCAGCGCCGCAGCCTCAATCGCCTTTGCATCCGAGCCCGCCGCAACCTTCAACACCGTCACCAGCTTGCCGTTCACCGAGACCGGAATCTCAATCTCATCCTCGGCTGCCAACTGCGCATCACTCTTCGGCCAACTCTGTCTCAGCACCGCACCCTCGCCGCCCAACTCTTCCCACAACTCCGCAGAAAGAAACGGGGCAAACGGAGCCAGCAACAGCACCAGCGAACTCAGCAACTCACGCATCACCACGGGCCTAACTTCGCCCGCAGCCAACTGCGCATCCGCTCCCTGAATCTCGTTAACCAACTCCATGATCGCGGCAATACAAGTATTGAAGTGCCAGCGACCTTCAAAGTCCTGCGTGATCTTGGCAATCGTCTGATGCAACTTGCGCAGCAACTTCAACTCCACGCCTGCAACATCACCACGTTCACCCTTCGCCCCGCGCGCGTCTTTAGCGTACTTAGTCACCAATCGCCAGACGCGCCCCAGAAAGCGGCTCACTCCGGCAACGCCATCCTCCTGCCAATCAAGATCCCGATCCGGCGGCGCAGCAAACAGCGAGTACATCCGCGTCGCATCCGCGCCATAACGCGCAACCATATCGTCAGGCGAAACCACATTGCCCTTCGACTTCGACATCTTCGCCCCGTCCTTGATCACCATCCCCTGCGTAAACAGCCGCGTCGCAGGCTCATCATTCTTGATCAATCCCAGGTCGCGCATCACCTTCGTCCAGTATCGCGAATAAATCAAATGCAGAATCGCATGCTCCACGCCGCCAATGTACTGGTCAATCGGAAACCAATACTGCGCTACCGCCGGCTCAAACGGCTTCTTCGAATTCTTCGCATCCGTGTACCGATAGAAGTACCAGCTCGAATCGACAAACGTATCCATCGTGTCCGTCTCGCGCCGCGCTGGCCCTCCGCACTTCGGGCACTTCGCATTCACAAACTCCGCCACCCTGCTCAGCGGCGATCCACCCTGCTGCGTGATCTCAATCTGAGGCGGCAACAGCACCGGCAACTCCGCGTCCGGCACCGGAACCAATCCATCTCCCTCGCACATCTTCTCGCAGTAGAGCATCGGAATCGGCGTTCCCCAATACCGCTGCCGGCTCACACCCCAATCCTTCAATCGATATGTCGTCTTCGCTTCGCCAAATTTTTCGGCCGCCGCAACCGCCTGTAATTTCTTCTGCGCATCCTCGCAGTTCATCCCGTCATACTCATCCGAGTTCACCAGCCGGCCCTCTTCCGAGATAAACGGCAACACTTCCGCATCCTCACTCGGCGTCAGCGGCGCAATCACACGCCGTACTTCCAAACCATACTTCGTTGCAAACTCAAAGTCGCGCTCATCATGCGCCGGAACGCTCATAATCGCGCCCGTCCCGTAATCCATCAGGATGTAATTCGCCACCCAGATCGGCACCTTCTCATCGTTGTACGGGTTCACCGCAAAGTACCCTGTCGCAACACCATGCTTTTCAATCGCACCCACATCGCCGGCTTCGCGCGCCTTCTTCTGTTCTTCCAGCAGCGCGTCAACCTTCTTTTTCAGCTCCGCGCTCTTCGCGCAAAGCTCCACCGTCAGCGGATGTTCCGGCGCCAGTTGCACACTCGTCGCGCCAAAGATCGTGTCTACTCTGGTAGTAAACACGCGAATCTTCTGCCCTCTATCTTCATCCAGCGAAAAATCAACCTCAGTCCCTTCACTCCTCCCAATCCAGTTGCGCTGCATCGTGCGCACCTTCTCGGGCCATCCTTCCAACTTGTCCAGCCCCTCCAGCAACTCCTCCGCATACTGAGTAATTCTGAAGAACCACTGCACCAAATCCCTCTGCTCAACAATCACATCCTCGTGCCGCCAGCAGCATCCATTCACCACCTGCTCATTGGCCAGCACCGTCGCGCACTCGCGGCACCAGTTCACCTTGCTCTTCTTGCGATACGCCAATCCCCGCTCATACATCCGCAAAAAGAACCACTGATTCCACCGGTAATACTCAGGCAAGCACGTCGTCACTTCTGTCGCCCAGTCATACCCCAACCCAAGCCGCAACATCTGCCGCTTCATCGCTGCAATATTCGAGAGCGTCCACTCTCGTGGCGGAGTATTGTTCTTGAGCGCCGCATTCTCGGCCGGCAATCCAAACGCATCCCACCCCATCGGGTGCAGCACGTTGTACCCCTGCATCCACTTCGACCGCGCCAGAGCATCCCCAATCGAGTAGTTGCGCACGTGTCCCATATGCAATTGCCCGCTCGGATAGGGCAGCATTTCCAGCACATAATACTTGGGTTTTCCGCAATTCACAGGCTCAGCCGCATAAAGCGACGCATCCGCCGCCCAACGCTCCTGCCACTTCGGCTCAATCTCCGCCGGCTCATACCGCAATTCTTTTTCGTCTGCCATAAGCTTCTAGTGTAAACGGGAATGCACGTCCATCAACGCAGTAACTTCCTTAACCAATTCGGCGTCTTTCCATGCAACTCAATTTCCTGCCCATTTTCACGTGTCGCGACCAGGCGATATTTCTCATCGAGATCAGTATTGTCATATACCCGAACATGCGTCAGTTCTACCAACGCACGCTTTAAATTATTCATCGTACGTGGAAAACGCTCAATCAATTTTTGCTGGGGTACATCATGGCCCCCCTCGGTGACTCGCATCGCCACGCGCACATCAGAAATCTCGGGCTGTTCTATACCAATAAAAATCAGTAAAACCGTGTAGCCTGCTTGTTCCGTTTCCTTGAGAAATTCCAACTTCTCTCCAACTGGATCAGAAAACACAGTCTCAAAAATAAAGCTTTCACGCTTTTCTACCAGTTGCCGCCTCATCTTGTCTGCAATTTCCGCTGCTGCATATGCTCCCGTACTAAGTTCGAGAGCAAGCATATCGGCGTTGACAAAATATAAATCTGTATGCGACAGAACAGCGTCGTAGAAAGTGCTTTTGCCTGCGCCATTCGGACCAGCCAATGCAACGACTATCGGTCGCTTATCAAGTATTTCTGTCAAGCCCATGTCGCTTGCTCGCGCTTGCGCGATTTGCCTTGAGCTGTTGAAGGACCAGGACGAGCCTTTACATTGACTCTTTTATTTGGCGTGCTCTTGGATTTCTGCCGTCGTAGTGATTCAGGCACATGCTTGATGAATACACGGTTCACAAAGCGCCCCACGGTCTCGGATCCATCCTCATCAATGCGGACGAGCAAACCTGACGGGCCATCCAACTGCTTGTAATGAGGAAATGGTTTTTTCGCCAAGGCCTCATCTACCCATTGACGACCCTTCGGTTTACCTACAGCTGCCAGTGCCTCAGACAAAGGCATTTTTCCTCTGGAGCGACTCAGCGCCATAACCTGCTCACCATTGAGCATCGATTCCAACATTCGCCCCAGACGCGCCCAGAACTCCACCTGCCCCGCAATAGACCTCTCCTGCACCTCTGCTGCTATCCGCGCATCCAGCACCAACGCATCCGACAACTTCACTGGCTGACTCATCGGCTCACCTCTCAACCGAAGAATATCACCAGAGGTAGCATTTTGCTACCATCTTTCCTCCGTGCTGAAGACGGCAGAATCGTAGTACACATCTTCAACATCGCCCATCGTCACAAAATTTATGAAGATTGATCCCGTATTTACTTGTCCATATACCCCATTAAACTCATCTGGTGATCGACAAAGATAAACGTCGCACCGCCCAGCAAAACCAATGCAAGCACCACCAGCCACCCCGCGCCACTCAACTTCCCCTTGCTCTTGAGCAGAAATGTATTGTCCGTCGTCATGCTCGGAAATATAAACGCCAGCACACCCAGCAAAATCAATGGCGGCGCTAGAAACGCAAAATGCCCCGCGTATGAAATCTCCTCCGCATGCTCACTCGCCTGCTTGAGCGGTAAATAAATTGAGAAGTACCCGGCAACCACGCCAATCACAAATAAGAGAACGCCCTGCAGTCGTGACCCTTCAAGTGGTGAGCTTTTCGGTGCATCGTTATTGTCGTTCATCGTCCTCTCCCTTTTGCACTTGCGCCGTTTCGTATCACTTTACCAAATCCAGCAACGCTTTCACATCCATCTCATCATCTCCCGGCTCATCCACCGGTGTCTCTGCTATAAACGCCGCATGTGCAAAACGCTTGTCATTCAGCAACCGTCTGAACGGCTCAAGCCCCATCGTACCTTTGCCAATATGCTCATGCCTGTCCAGTTTCGATCCCCGCGCCGCTTTCGCATCATTGCAATGCCACACCTTAACCGCCTCAAACGTCACCGTCTCGGCAATCTGCTTCAGCGTCTCCTCATATCCCTCCGGCGTCACCAGATCATACCCTGCCACATGCGTATGGCACGTATCCAGGCACACCCCCATCGGCGCATGCGGCCTCAACCGCGCCACCAACTCAGCTACCTGCTCAAAGCTCCCACCCAAACTGAACTCCGCACCCGCCGTATTCTCAATCAATATCTCGAACCCGCTCCCCTGCCACGCCAACCCATCAATCGCGCGCTCAATCGAATCCGCCGCCCGCTTCAATCCCTCTTCGCGCGTCAATCCCTTCCATGATCCCGGATGCAACACCAGCCCCTCCGACCCATACGCCAGTGCCCGCTCAATCTCCCCGCGGAATGCCACCACGCTCTTCTCACGTATCTCATCCGATTGCGCGCAAACATTCACCAGATAGCTCGTATGAATAATCAGTGGCCCCACATCCAGACGCTTCCGCTCCGTCCTCATCCTCTCCGCCTGCTTCGGATCCACCTTCGGCGCGCGCCACATCCGAGGGCTCGATGAAAACATCTGAAATGTATTCGCACCAATCTTACGCGCATACTCCACTGCATTCGACGCGCCACCCGTCGTCCCCAAATGAATTCCAATCCGTTTCTCGATCATCTCTCAACCCCCTCAAACTCTATTCCAGAACACTGTCCTATTTTCATACACTCGCCCTCAATGTCATTACCAAAATCCGCCACCGGATGCATCCCCGGCATCATGCTATTTTTCTAATTCCGTTCTATGCTCACAAACATGAACGAGCTCATCAATGCCATCTCAAATCTGCTCTCCAACGTCATCCTCCCCACGCTGCGCAGTGTTCAAGCTCGCCAGGCCGAGCAGGTGGAGCAGAGCGCGCGCATCGCAGCCGCCATCGCCGATCTCTGCCGACACATCGAGCTCCAGTTCAACGACATGAACGCACAACTCAATCACAATTACGACGAGCTCGCCCGCCTCCGCGACGCCCTCGTCGTCCTCAAGCTCGAACAAGCCCACCTCTCCATCCACCGCCCCAACCTCATCCATTAGTTCTCTCTTCACTATTCCCAGTTCCCTGTTCACTGTTCCCTGTAATAATGTATCCATGCGTACTCTCGTCACCGCTGATCGCCTCTGGACCGGCTCCACTTTCATCGACCTCCCCATCCTCCTAATCGAGGACGGTCGCATCTCAAGCATCGACTCCCGCATCAAGACCCCAGAACCCACCGCAGACGAGCGTATGGACTTCACCGGCAACACACTCTCCCCCGCATTCTTCGACGTCCACTTCCACGGCGCTGCCGGTCATGACGTGATGGAAGCAACCACTGCCGCTCTTTCCGCCATCGGTCGCTTTCTCGCCTCGCGCGGAACCGGTAGTTACCTCGCAACCACTGTCACTGCGCCCATGGATCTCACCCTCCGCGCCATCTCCGGACTCGCCAAACTTCTCAATGCGCCCGCCGATCCAACTCAAGCCCGGCCCATCGGCATTCACCTCGAAGGTCCATTCCTCTCCCACTCCCGCCGCGGTGTTCAACCTCTCGCTTATCTTCTCGAGCCAAACATCGCCACGCTCGACAAGATGATTGACGCCGCCGAAGGCCACGCCCGCCTCATCACCCTCGCACCCGAACTCCCCGGCGCAGCCGATTTCGCCGCCCACGCCATCTCCCGAGGTCTTCGCGTCTCCATCGGCCACTCCAACGCAACCTCCGCAGAGTGCTTACCCACTCTCGCCGCCGGAGCCATCAGCGCCACCCACACCTTCAACGCCATGCGTCCACTCGACCACCGCGACCCCAGCATTCTCTCCACCGTACTCACCAACGACGATCTCTTCGCTGAGCTCATCTGCGACGGCATCCACGTCTCCCCAGAAATCGTAAAAATCTGGTGGAAGATGAAAGGCCCGGAGCGCGCCATCCTCGTCACCGATGCCATGAGCGCAACCGGAATGCCCGACGGCACATACCAACTCGGCGACTTCGACGTCCAGGTCGCCAATGGCAAAGCCACTGCCGACGGCGTCCTCGCAGGCAGCGTCCTCACTCTCGACCGCGCCCTCGAAAATTTCATCCGTTTCACCAACGCAACTCTCGACGACGCTCTCCATCTCCTCACCCTCAACCCCGCCACCATGACCGGCTTCCAAAACCAAACCGCCGCGCTCATCCCTGGCTCCCCAGCCAACATTCTCGCCATCAACAAAAAAGGCCAGCGCATCGCCAGCCTCCAAAACGGTATCAGAATCAATTAGTCGGAGATTGCATTTCAAATCTTGATAATCGAGAGTCCAGGTACAAGTTTGAAATGACGGAAATTTTCAGTAAGTATTGAAAATCCTAGCTCTAATACTGTTGCAGCAATCAATAAATCATCGAATGGAATCGTCACTCCTAGCGCTTGTTGTTGCCCATCAACTCGACCTGCTAAATACGCCGTCGTTTTGGTAAATGGATAAACTGTAAAATCGCGGAGCAGTTCTTCAATAAATATTTTGCGTCTGTCCGGAATCTTCGCGTCTTTGCTTCTATAAATTCCGTGAATTTACTCGGTCAGACCAATCGCCGAAAGCGCTGCATCCTGATCACCTGCAACCAGCACGATTTGTTCAATGAGTTGCTCAACCGTCTCGCCGCGTCTCTCAGCAGCAATCAGAACACTCGTGTCAACAATCAGTCCCATAAATTCTTCAGCGGCGCTGAGCGGCTTTCAATAATTGCTCCCAAATCGCGCCCGAACTCACCATCCAGTGTCGTCGTCGAACCATGTTCCTTCGCCAGGCGCAACGACTCGGAGAGCTTACGCAGAGGGCTTTCCTCAACCATCCGTAAAACAATCGCAGAAGACTCCGTAACCTCAATCACAACTTCAACTCCGGTACGCACCCGGGCCAGCAGACTCGCAAAATCGCGCTCCGCTTCCGCCACCGTGATGTGTACTGTCGCCATGGTTAAATCATACCTGAAATCCAATAACACAATCGAATCTTTACTCTATTGTCCCTCAAATTTCATCCCACCCCAACCCGCTTTATACTAGTAAACAGAGGTCGCTCGTGCCACACATTCCTTATCTCCCCGTCCTTGCCGTCCTGGCCTCCATCTTCGGCGCTATCGTCGTCTTCATCTGGCGCGTCCGTGAGGGCCGCACCGCCGTCACACTGCGCAAAATCATCATCCCGCCCCTCGGCATGTCCACCGGCTTCTGCATGTTCATCGCGCCCATCTGCCGCATCAATCCCCTCTGGGCACTCGTCGCATTCCTCATCGGCGCGCTCCTCCTCGCTTACCCGCTCATCCTCACCTCAAAGCTCATCCGCGTCGGCGACACCATCATGGTCCAGCGCCACAGCGCCTTTTTCTTCGTCGTCATCGCCCTCGCCGCCGTCCGCATCTTCGCCCGCAGCTACTTTGACAACTACCTCACCATCCCCCAAACTGGAGCCCTCTTCTTTGTCCTCGCCTTCGGAATGATCCTCCGCTGGCGTCTCGCCATGCTCTTTGACTACCGCCGCATCATGCGCACGCCCGCTAAGCCTCTTGATGAAGCGCTCGACTCCGTCCAAAATTAGATTATTTTGTTGCTTTAATTAATCTCTAGCAGCAACCTACTGTAATAACCTATTAGCCCTCCACAACGCCCCCTCAATCGCCACCACCTCATCCGTCCCCACCGGCATCCCCGGCGCGGCCTCATTCAATCCCCGCACAAACGCCTCTCTCACCAACCGCATCTTTCCAATCACGCTTCCCGTCCACGCCACAGGAACCTCCACCGTCAGCCCATGTTTCCTTCTCATCTTCTCTCTCACCAGCAGCACAAAATCCACCAAATCTGTCGACGCCTGCTTCAGCACTCCCAGCGCCACTGCATCTCCCGCCTCCGCCAACTCATTAATAATCGGAGCCAACGCCGCAAAATCCGGACCCGGCGTCCCATCCCCCACATTCACCAACTCTTCCAAACTCTTCGTCCCCCACGCCCGCCCCACAGCATCCAAAATTCCGCACTTCTCCTCGCGGTCATACGCCGTCAACGCGCGCCTTACCGCATGCAATCCAATCCAATACCCTGACCCCTCATCGCCCAGATGCGAACTCCATCCACCCGCGCTCTCCCGCGCACCATCTGCCATCCGTCCAATGCAATTCGACCCCGTCCCCGCAATCTGCAAAATCCCCGCACCACCTCTGAACGCAGCATCGAGCGCAATCACCTCGTCGCCAACCACCTCCACGCGCATCACTCCAAAATCCTTGAAAACAGCCGTGATCCACTCATGCACACCCGGCATCGACGCGCTCGCCACACCCACAGTCGCCGCCTCAATCTTCACTTTGCCGGCAATCTCAAATACCTCCTTCAAGGCCAGCCGCAAATGTTCCTCTGCTGCCTCCGCCCCCACGCGCAGCCTCTTGATCGACCCGCCTTCAACATGCGCAATCACGCGCTCACCCTCGGCAATCGCAACCCGCGTCTTCGTCCCGCCGCCATCAATTCCCAGCACCAAACTCATCTTTCAATCCCCTTACTTTCCATCCTGCATGCGCACCTGATCCTTAGCCTTTGGGGATCAGAGATTCCATACTCTCCAGGAACACTCCTACTTCACTTCGCTCTCCGCTTCATTACCATGATCCTTCAACGCCCCTGAAAGCACACTCAAGCTCCCATCCACCTTCGGCGCCTTCAATCCCAAAATATGCGCAATCAGCGGATACACATTCACATTCTCAAACGGCGCCAGCGTCTTTCCCTTCACAAAATCCGGCCCCTCCGCAAAAAAACTCGCCTTCATTTCCGGCATCGTCCGCGGATCAAACCCATGCATCCCCGTAATCGGCGGCTTATCCACCGCCCCCGCCGCAATCTTGTCGGCGCTCAGCCCATGCACGCGAATAGCATACGCGCCCGTCGGCACTACCACCGGGTCACCCTCCCGCGCATTCTCGTTGTAATGCAATCCCGCCGGAACATCCTTCAGCCTGTAAACCACAAACTTATCCGATGCCTTCTTCAGCTGGTTATATATCCTTACCTTCTCCGCCTCATCCTTCGGATAAATCTCTCCGCCCACTGTCTCCACACCCGTAAAATCCGCAAACTTGTCCAGCGTCACCCACTCCGGCGCAACCTTCACCATGCCGTGATCGCTGACCACAATCAGATCCACCGGCAACCCACTCGCATCCAATCCCCGCTTCAACTCACCCACCAACTCATCCACATGCCTCACCGCTTCAATCGTCTCCTTCGCATCCGGCCCAAATTCATGTCCCTCATGATCAGGATGCGAGTAGTACAGCGTAATCAAATGCGGCCGCTCAGCCTCCGGCATCTTCAACCACGCCAGCACCTGTTCAATCCGCTCATGCTCATCAATCTTGTCATCAAATTTCAAATAGTAAGTCGGTTGAAACCCGGCAATCTTCGCCTCGCTCCCCGGCCAAAAGAAGCACGCCGACCGCATCCCCTGGCTCTCCGCCAAACTCCACAACGGAACCCCTCCATACCAGCTTCCATCTGTCACAGCCTTCGGGTCGCTCATACCATACTTCGCATGAGTCGCAGGATCCTCAAAGCTATTGGCCACCAACCCCGAGTGCTCCGGATAAAGTCCTGTCACCAGCGTGTAATGATTCGGAAAAGTCAGCGATGGATAGCTTGGAATCATCCCTTCCGGTGCCCACACTCCCCCTTTTGCAATCGAAAGCAAATTCTTCGCCCCATCCCGCTTCGCATAATCCCATCTGAACCCGTCCAGCGAAACCAGCACCACATAATGCGCCTTCTCCGCCGCCGCCGTGTTCGCTCCGTTATCAACATGTACCACCGGCAACGCCGCATACAGTGACGGGGGCGTTTGTGCCCATGCACCCAACCCTGCCGCCATCATCCCCAGCGCCAACCACAGCAACCTCAAGCCAAACCTCATACACCGCATAAAAATCTCCCCCGCATCAGAGTAACGCAACCACCATCCCATCTTTTCCCATTCCAAAACATCACCCATCATCAAATCAAACAAACTCATCCTTCATTTACAATGAAGCAACTTTAAAAACTCATCCCAACTTCTTCTGTAAGCAATTAACTCGAGGCCATCTTGCTCTCTTCCCTCCGTAGCTCGAAAAACTACTACCCCGTACTCACCTTCGTGCTCTTCTTCATCGCCGCCGCTGCCTCCTTCAACGGCTTCTATGACAAGTGGCACTTTCGCGAGCCCGGCCTCCTCGGCTTCAATGAATCCTGCCGTTTTGAAAATATAGTCGACGGAACCGCCGAGCGCCCCTTCGTCTACCGCCAACTCTTACCCTTCATCGCCAACACCATAGACAAAATCACCCCAGCCACCGTGAAAACCAGCATCTTCACGGCCCGCGACGACAACCAAACACGCTACCTCGATATCTTCTTCAACTCCCCAACCTCGAAACATCCCGCCTACTTTTTCCGCTACATCATTCTGTACATCGCCACTTTCTTCTTCGCCTTCGCCGCCACTTACTCCATGCACCTCATCTGCCGGCAACTCGGCATGCATCCCGTCGCCTCTGTTCTCGCGCCCATCATCATGATCCTTCTCATCCCCTTCTTCATGGTCAGGGGCGGCTACTACTACGATTACCCCGAACTCACCTTCTTCGCGCTCGCTCTCTGGTTCGCTCTAAAATTTGATTGGTTCTGGCTCCTCCCCATCGTCCTCCTCGGCACCTTCAACAAGGAATCTTTTCTCCTCTTCATCCCCACCCTCTACCCCATCCTGCGCACGCGCGCCTCCGTCAAATCCTCGCTCGCCGGAATCGCCCTTCTCTCCATCGCCAGCGCCTCCGTCTATCTGCGCATCCACTCTTACTACGCGCAAAATCCCGGCGCCACTGCTATCTTCCACCTCGGCGACCAACTCCGCTACTACGTCAACCCGCTCAAATTCCTCTTCGATCTTGATCGCACCTATGGTGTCATCTCCTACTCAAGCGCCACTCTGATCTCGCTCCTCCTCATCGCCTGGACCCTCGTCCGCGCATGGAATCAGATTCCCAAGTCCCTCCAGCGCCAGGGCCTCATCGCCGCCCTCATCAATCTCCCTCTCTATTTCCTCTTCTGCTACCCAGGCGAACTCCGCGACCTCAGTATGCTCTACCCCATCTTCTTCATCGCCCTCGCCTTCAATCTCCACGCCTGGATTCTCGACTACAATCCACGCCCAACACCATCAGCATCCTGATTCGCCCAACACGACAGACTGCCTTACACCCACACTGCCCAGCAATCTCGGCGCACCTCTGCGCATCCCCGGCCACATTCCCGCACCCTTTGCCAAAAAAATAATTTGCAAGCTCATCGCTCTTACCCGTTCTACAATCAGAGCCTCACAAAGACTCCTCATTTCAGCAGTACGAATCAAGAAAGGCCCACCCATGAAGCACTTCGTTTTAACTCTCGCCCTCCTCACTCTCACCATCACCGCATCCACACTCCACGCACAATCCCCCAACGATTCCGTCAAATCCACACTCACAGGAAAATGGCGCATTACCTGGCTCAACGGTGGCTCTCCAAACAAACTCCAGCTCACTGACTCCAACGGCTCACTCACCGGCACCTTCGCCGCAGACGGCGGTGAAAGCTGCGGCGTCACCGGAACAGCCACCACCACAACCGGCATCACCACCATCGCCCTAGCCGTCACCTGCTCCAAATTCAACGTCCAGTTGAAGGGCACCCTCAAAGAGGACACCATCACCGGAACCTACCTCGCTTACGGCAACTCTGGCGGCGATTTCAAGATGGTAAAACTCACTTGCTTCCTACCAGAAGGATGCAACAACCAATAATTCCCTCTCCCAATTTTCGTTTTTCACAGCTTGAATCTGGCGTTCTTCGTCGCACTGCTTGGGTAATGCTGAAATCGCAGTATCAATGTGAAAATCACGCCACAAATTTCAATCCAAAGGAGTTGTTAACTTCTTTCTCATCAGTAAATAATCCATTCATTTCTTCAGCTAATCCCACCGTGCGAACCACCGTAATTCCCAAACTTCCCCTATCGTTGCCCACAAGCACGTTTCAATACTTACCGCGCTCACCATGCAACACTTCCCCACTCCCCGCTCCCTTAGACAATCTCGTGTGACCGTCGCAACTTACAAGGAGCCGACCCAATATGCGACACTGTCTCCTGCTTAGCGTGTCAGAATTTGCATAGTACCTTCAGGATCAACGACCCATGCCGCTTTTACGTTCTGCCTTCATCGCCCTCTCAAAAAATCGCCCTCTACGCCGCTTCAGTGAACACTCCTCCATCGGCCGCAAGCTCAGTTCCCGTTTCGTCGCCGGGCTCACCATTGAAGAAGCTCTCAGCGCCGCCGCCGCCGTGCAAAAGCAGGGCATGTTCGTCACCCTCGATTCACTCGGCGAAAGTGTTACCAGTGAAGAAGAAGCCCAAGCCGCTGCCGCCATCTACCATCAGCTCCTCGACGCCATCAATCAGCGCAACCTAAAGGCCAACATCAGCGTCAAGCTCTCCCAGATGGGCATCGATCTTTCCCATCAGCTCGCCACACACATCGTTGAAAGCCTCGTCGATCACGCGCGCCGCACAAACAACTTCGTCCGAATTGACATGGAAGGCTCTGACCACACTGACATCACACTAAAGCTCGTCAACAACCTCCACTCCCGCCCTGAGTTCGCACCTCACATCGGCATCGTTCTCCAGGCCTATCTTCATCGCACCCGCAACGATGCCGAGCAGCTCGTCCGCGACGGAATCCGCATCCGCCTCTGCAAAGGTGCCTACAAAGAGCCTGCAGAAATCGCCTTCCCTGAGAAGTCCGAAGTCGATTCGAGCTACGTCTCCCTCTCCAAATTTCTTCTCTCCTCCGGCGTCTATCACGGCCTCGCCACACACGATGAAAAAATGGTCGAGGCAGCCAAAGCCTACGCCAAAGAAAAAAATATCCCACCCTCCAGCTTCGAGTTCCAAATGCTCTACGGCATCCGTCGCGACCTCCAGCAGCAACTCGTCAAAGAGGGCTACAACGTGCGCGTCTACATTCCCTTCGGCAACGAGTGGTACCCCTACTTCATGCGCCGCCTCGCAGAGCGTCCAGCCAATGTCATCTTCCTGATGAAAAACTTCTTCCGCAAATAAAGAAGGCCGCCCAATATCCAGGCGGCCATTTCAGTTAACCTAACTTTTCAACCTTAACAAACTCGATACAAATATCCGTCTTCAATGAACTGGGGCCCGAAATATTGACCACCTATTCTTGCGCCCCGCACACTTTTTGATGGTGCAAATATCTTTCTCAACGCCTCAATAAATGGATCGTCAATCTCACGCAAGTGTATTGATGGCCTTGTATCTGGCGTAATGCCAGCAGCATGAAACTGTTCTACCATTTGTTCATATCCGTGAATATGGCTGGATGCGAGTACAAACCGCCAGCGATCATACTCCGGTAACATAGCCCAAAGTGCAACCTCAGGAGGATATCCGGCTCCATCAAGTAAATCGATCACATGCTGTCCTTTTTCAATGTCAAAACCTACCAATACTGCTTGATCCATGGCAAAATTCCTCCTTTCGTATTTTCAATCGCATCCAAAAACATTCTAAGTGAAATATACGCTATAGAATTTAATTTTCCCTCCTGGGGGAAAAATCGATATCTACTGTGTTCTGTCCATTCACTGACAAGTTCCCATTGTGTTTCAAAATCTTTACTATTCTTCACTTCACTCTCAATCAACTTCAACAATCCTGCCGCGTCCGCAAGTCGCTCTAAATCATGTGTATGACTCCGTTCAACAAGCTTCTTATCTGGAAAATCATGCTCTTGGGTTTTCTTGGCAATACACGCTTTAAATGCGCATTCCACAGCATATCCTGCTAGGTAATATGCCCCTTCAAAGCAACCAGCAGCTAGAAGAGCCTCGGCTTCTTTAAGCCTGATCTCTGATAGCTGCTGAAAGTCTTTCCGATTCATGCGCCAATTCTACACCCATCAAAATCATTTACGCTCTGCTCAGATAAGCTCCCTCGCTCGTATCCACGCGAATCTTCTCGCCCTCATTAATGAACGACGGCACCTGCACCACCAATCCCGTCTCCGTCTTCGCCGGCTTCGTCACGCTCGAGGCCGTCGCCGATTTCAATCCCGGCTCCGTCTCCACCACCGTCAGCTCCACCGTCATCGGCAAATCAATGCCCACGGCCACGCCGTCAAAGTAGCTCACGTGAATCTGCAAATTCGATGTCAGATACTCCACTGCATCGCCCAGTGTCGAGCCCTTCAGAACCGTCTGCTCATAGTTCTCCGGATTCATGAAGTAGTAATCGTCTCCATCGGCATACAAAAACTCCATCGCAATCTCATCAACAATCACGCGGTCAATCGCGTCGCCCGAGCGGAAGCGGTGTTCAAACATCGCGCCCGTCCGCAGGTTGCGCAGCTTGGCCTGGATAAACGCTCTCAGGTTACCCGGCGTTCTGTGCTCCACCTTGAAGACCGAGTGCAGTTGTTCGTTGTGTTTAATCACCATTCCGGGACGCATCTGTGTTGCGGGAATCGACATAAAGGGTAAAATCCTTGCTCTCAAGCGCGGTTTCTCGCGCGAATTTTCGGCTCATTGCCTTTTCCTCTATTGTAACTGAACCGCGACTCCCCTACTCCCTCGCCGCCCTCTCCAACTCTCCAATATCCAACTTCTTCATCCCCATCATCGCCTTCAGCGCCTTCGGATGCTTCAACAACTCTCCCAACCTCGTCGGAACCACTTGCCAAACCATCCCAAACTTATCCTTCAACCACCCGCATTGAATTTCTTTCCCACCGCCATCCAACAACTTCTCCCAATAATGATCCACCTCTGCCTGTGTCTCGCACCGTACCACAAACGAAACTGCATCACTGAATTTGTGATCCGGCCCACCGTTCATCGCTGTAAACCGCTGCCCATCCAACTCAAAACCAATCGTCAAAATCTTTCCCGCATTCGGCCCCGCACCCTCCGGCCAGCGCATTTCGCTATGTCTCCGCGCGTTTTTAAAAATTCCAAAATAAAACTCCACCGCCTCCTCTGCATTCGCGTCAAACCAGAGAAATGGCGTAATCCGTGACTCATATCCGGTTTCCATCTTTCACCTCCAAGGGGAGCCATCATTCTCACCCATCCCCCGCCTCACATTCAACATCAATTCACCAATTCCATCTAGCTAATCACACCAAAACTCTGTATTTTTCTTACGTAAGCAAACTTCCCCTCAAGGAGCACCCAACCCATGCAACTCAACACCTACATCAACTTCAACGGCAACTGCGCCGCCGCCTTCCGTTTCTACGACAAGCACCTCGACGCCAACATCACTGAAATGGCCTACTACAAGGACATGCCCGGCGCCTCCGCCAATAGCCCCTTTGCCGGCCAGGACGACGCCGTCCTCCACGCCCGCGCCATCATCGGCGGCACCGAACTCTTCGCCAGCGACTCACCCGCCGACCGCTACGCACCCATGGGCAGCACCTTCCTCACCCTCACTTTCGACACCAGCGTAGAAGTCGAGCGCCTCTACCCGATCCTCAGTGAAGACGGCAAAATCATCATGAAGCTCGAAGAAACTTTCTTCGCCCACCGCTTCGCCATGTTCACCGACCAATTCGGCGTCAACTGGATGCTCATCCACGAGAAGAAAATGCCCTAACCCCCTCATCAACATATGGCATATGGCGCGGATGCCCCAATCCTTTGCGTTTTGTGCGAAGGATGAAATTCATGAATCTCAACCTACCGATGTATTCGCTGACTTGCCAACCTGCCACTTGCGCGCAGCGCAAGCCAACCCGCCGCACTTATCTCTAAAACGATCCCTCTGCATCGGCGCTTATAGACTCTAGAATCCTTCAGATTTGCTGACTTTGATCCTCAACCCAACGATCTCTTCCTTCACAGCACCATTCAATTCCACCAATACTCGACCTGTTCTCTATTTTTACCAAGATGGCTAACTGTGTAGTAAACACCCCCCCTTTACCGCACAAAAAAGCGTTATATCTACGTCGAATTCAATTCAAAATCCCTCAACATCCCCATACCTGTTTTGAACCCCACTACTCACTCAAAAATTCTCTACTCCACGCGCCGCCCAACCATTAAGATTACCGGAAGCCAGTGAGGAGCTATTCCGCAACCATGAAAAACACTCTCTCCCGCCGCACATTTCTTCATTCCAGCGCCCTCATTGCCGCATCCTGCGCAGCATCTCACGCCCTCCCCGCCCAAGCCGCGCCGCATCAAGAGACCGGTGACCCCTCGCCCATCCAACTCGGCATCGCCACTTACACCTTCCGCAACTTCACGCGTGCCCAAATGATCGCCTATTTAAAGCAGCTTAACGTCACCGAGCTCAACGTCAAAGACGTCAAAGATCATCTCCCCTCCACACCCGCCGAAGAAACCGCCGCCCTCGCTGATTACTCCGCCGCAGGCATCAAACTACACGCCGCCGGAGCCATCTATTTTCCCACCGCCAGCGAAGACGATATCCGCGCCAAATTCGATTACTGCAAGCGCGCCGGCATCTCCGTCATCGTCGCCGGCGATCCCAGGCCCGAGATTCTTCCCCTCATAGAAAAATTCGTCATGCAATACGACATTCGACTCGCCATCCACAACCACGGCCCTGAAGACAAAATTTTTCCTTCTCCCCTCCACGTCCTGGCCGCCGTCAAAAACATGGACCCGCGCATAGGCTGCTGCATTGACATTGGCCACACTGTCCGCGCCGGCACTGACGTCGTCGAGGCCATCCACGCCGCAGGCCCTCGCCTCTTCAACCTGCACTTCAAAGATCTCGCCAGCTTCACTTCAAAAGAAAGCCAGGTCGCTGTCGGTCAGGGCATCATGCCCATCCGCGAAATCTTTCAAGCACTCATCGCCATCCACTACAAAGGTTTCGCCGACCTCGAATACGAAATCCACGCCGAGGACCCCATGCCCGGCGTTATCGAGAGCATAGCCTACATGCGCGGCGTGCTCACTGGCCTTGGCAACCTCACCCACGCCTGAAGCCGCGGTCATTCAACTCGGCAAAACTGCAAACGCACTTGGCCAAATGGCAAAATATGCCAGGCATATTTCCCTAAAATGAACAATTTGAATACATTAAACGTGACGTCACCTCCTCCAACCCCACCGCAGATGTAGTGACGCAATACACCAACGTGAGTTCACTGTGAACAGCTTTTTGTAACATCACGCTCTATACTTGCTGTGCTTTCACATAAGGAGAGGCCACTATGGCTACGTTCGCTGAAGATCACACAGACATTAAAGATCCGCAAACTTCCACTATCGAACCGCGCTGGGTTTCGCTCGCCGGTTTTTCTCTTATCAATGCACCACTGCTAAACAAAGGCACAGCCTTTACTAACGAAGAGCGCGACGCCTTTCACCTCCACGGCATGTTGCCGCCACACGTTGGCAATCTTGAAGAGCAGGTCGAGCGCCGCCTGAAAGTCTATCGCGAGCAACTGACGCCTTTCAGCAAATACGTCTTTCTGCGCGACCTGCAGGACACGAACGAAACACTTTTCTACGCGCTTGTGCTGAGCAACGTTGAGGAAATGCTGCCTGTCGTATACACGCCTGTCGTCGGCGAGGGCTGCCAGCGATTCAGCGAGATCTGGCACCGTCCGCGCGGCCTATTCCTGAGCTACTCTAACCGCGATCGCATGGAGCAGATTCTCCGCCATCCGCACTACGACAACGTAAAGTGCATCGTCGTCAGCGATGGCGAACGAATCCTCGGCCTCGGTGATCAGGGTGCCGGCGGCATGGGAATTCCCATTGGCAAGATGGCGCTCTATACCGCGCTCGGCGGAATTCATCCCGATAACTGCCTCCCAATTCTCCTCGACGTTGGCACTGATAATGAAGAACGCCTGGCGAACCCGCTCTACATGGGCTGGCAGCATCATCGCATCCGCGGTCAGGAGTACGACGACTTTGTCGATCAGTTTGTTACTTGCGTCAAGAAGCGCTGGCCTCATGTTCTGCTGCAGTGGGAAGACTTCGCAGGCGCCAATGCCGCACGCTTGCTCGATCACTACCGCAGCCGCATCTGCACCTTCAACGATGACATTCAAGGCACCGCTGCAGTCTCCACTGCCACCATCCTCTCCGCGTTGAATGTCACTGGGGTTCCAGTTACTGATCAGCGCTTTGTGATTTACGGTTTTGGCAGCGCCGGTATTGGCATTGCGAATCTGCTCGTTTACCTGCTCCGTGAAGCCGGGCTCACCGAAGAAGAAGCTCGCAAACGCTTCTACGTCTTCGGTCGCTGTGGCCTCATCACTCCCAGCACAAACAAGGCCCGTCCAGAGCAACTTGTTTATGGGCGCACTGATGCTGAAGTCAAAGACTGGGCCCGCGATGAAAAGGGCGAAATTGGCTTGACTGAAGTCATCCGCCGCGTTCATCCCACCGTACTAATTGGCGTCTCCACCCTGCCTGAGGCATTCTCTGAGGAAGCTCTCCGTGAGATGGCCAAGCATGTTGAGCGCCCCATCATCTTCCCGCTCTCCAACCCAACCTCGAAGACCGAGGCCAAGCCGCAGGATATTTACGAGTGGACTGATGGTCGCGCGTTGGTTGGCACCGGCTCACCCTTTGATCCGGTCGACTGGAAGGGCCAGAAGATTCCCATTACACAGACCAACAACTCGTACATCTTCCCGGGACTCGCACTGGGCATCATTGCAAGCCGTGCCCGCCACGTGACGGACTCCATGATTATGGCCGCCGCACGTGAGTTGGCTGAGTTGGCGCCAACCAAAACCGACAAGACAACCTCGAAGTTGTTGCCTCCGATTGCCAACTCACGTTCCATCAGCCGCGCTATCGGATTGGCTGTTGGCAAGCAGGCAATGGCCGACTGTGTAGCCGAAGTTCATAGCATTGCGGAACTCAACCTTGAACTTGACGCCAACCAGTGGACACCCAAGTACGTGCCGTACAAAAGGATGTAAAACCCGGAACATGAAAACAAAAAGGAGCCGCTCAACCACCATTGAGCGGTCCTTTTTTTGCAAATATAGCGTGACTGCGGTCACAGTTAGATTGAATCTACGTTTTTAACAATGGCCACAGTCCCCGATGAACGAATCTCAATGGAGGTCACCCAATGAGTTCAGTCAATAGTCCCCGCAGCGAAAAGACGGTTTGCATAACCAGCCATTCTGGTCGTACACTTAAATACGACCATTCCGGTCGGAGTTTACGGGCCATCCCTTTCAAGAGGCCTGGAGGAGTACGTCGGTTGAGCGTTTTGAGCGATCTCGAAGCAGGCGGAGAGGCAATATTAGTCTCCTTAAATTTGCCGCCAGCGGTCTCTAACCATCTGATGTATATGGGCTTTGTCCCTGATGCGCAGATAAAAATGCTGCGCCGCGCACCAGCTGGCGATCCTACCGTCTATGTTGTTGATGGAATGCAAGTTGCGCTCCGGCAAGAGACGGCAAAGTCCATTCAAATTAAGCCGCTAACTCAAATCATTCATCAGCAGAAACAGCGTGCGGCCAAGATCGTCGAGGAAGATGAACTGCGTATTGATGCTCAGGCGGGAGTCAGCGGATGAGTACCAGCAGTTGCTGTACTCCAGCTCAGAGCTTTGGCACCGCCCCTCTCGACGCCAAGCTGCGCACCGTTGCCCTGATTGGCCCTCCAAACTCAGGCAAATCCACGCTTTTCAATCGCCTCACCGGACTGCGCCAAAAAGTCGCCAATTACCCCGGCGTCACCGTTGAGCAGCACATGGGCAAAATGGCCGGCGTTGGCCGCGCCGATCTCACGCTTATCGATTTGCCCGGTATCTACTCTCTCGATCCTTACTCTGAAGACGCGCGCGTCTCCATTGATGTGCTCAAGGGCGAAATGCCTGGCACACCCAAACCCGATGCGGTTCTGCTGGTCCTCGATTCCCTGCATTTGACTCGTCAACTGATGCTTGCTGCGCCGATTCTCACTCTCGGCTTGCCGACGATGATCATCCTTAATATGACCGACCTGATGGAGGCCCGCGGCGGCGAGATTAATCCGCTTGAACTGGCGCGCGAGCTTGGAACGCCAGTCGCACAAGTCAGCGCAACACAAGGCACAGGCATCGATTCCATCCGCCTCTTCCTCAGCAACATTGATTCGAAATTGCAGGGCAACTCCGCACAAATCAGTGACGATTCACTGCAATTCCATGCCAAGCCTCTTGTGCTGCCTGTCATCGGTAACGCCGCCAGCACCCATCGCTGGGCCGCGCAGGTCAGCAACCGCACCGGTTACCGCGCACCACTCTCTGCTTCGGCCACCCACCGACTCGACGAAATCCTCCTCCACCGAATCTGGGGGCCGCTCTTATTCCTGCTCGTCGTCGTGGGCGTCTTTGAAGTTGTCTTCTCCATCGGCCAGCCGCTCTCAGATGGCTTCGGCGAACTCCTCATCCGCGGCGGTGATCTCCTCCGTCCACTACTGCCATCTGGCTGGATTCAATCCCTCCTCCTCGATGGCGCGTGGAAAGGCGTCTCATCCGTCCTCGTCTTTCTCCCGCAAATTCTTCTCCTCTTTCTCTTCATCGGAATTCTCGAAGACTCCGGCTACCTCGCCCGCGCAGCTCTCATAGCCGATCGCGTCATGCGCACCACCGGCCTTAACGGTAAAGCTTTTATTCCGCTCCTCTCCGCCTACGCATGCGCAGTGCCTGCCATTATGGCCACGCGCACCATTGAAAACAAGCGCGACCGATTCGCCACCATTCTTGTCACGCCCTTCATGACCTGCTCCGCGCGCCTCCCTGTTTACATGCTCTTGATTGCAGCCTTTGTACCGAATCTCGTTTATCTCCACGGTATCCTCGGCCTGCGCACTCTCGTCATGCTCGGCCTCTACGTAGCCGGCGGTGTCGCCGCCTTCACCACCGCGCGCATCCTGAAGAGTTCCATCCTCAAATCGAGCGAGACTCCCTTCATCCTTGAACTCCCGCAGTACAGAATGCCCACGCTGCACTCACTCTCGTTGCGGCTCATTGATCGCGGCTGGGTCTTTCTCCGCCAGGCAGGCACAGTAATTCTTTCTGTCACCATGGGCCTCTGGGTTCTCGCGCATCTGCCCATCAGCTTTGTCGGCGGCCACGCCACTGCTCCTGAACTCGCCGACAGCCTCATCGGAAAACTCGGCCATCTCATCGAGCCACTCATTCAACCCCTCGGTTTCAATTGGAAAATCGGTATTGGACTGCTCTCCAGCGTTCTTGCACGCGAAGTGATGGTCGCAACCATGGGCACTCTCTATGGTGCAGACCCAGCGACCCACGCAGCGCATCTCCAGACTGCTCTCCATCACGACATGACTCTCGGCGGCGCGCTCGCATTGATGATCTTCTTCGCCTTCGCTATGCAATGCACATCTACAATGGCCGTCGTCCGCCGCGAGACCAACAGTTGGAAATGGCCCGCTGTTCAGTTCATTTATATGCTGGCCCTCGCCTGGATCTCAGCCTTCGCCGTCAATCAAATTACCATGTGGTTCTTGCGCTAGCTGTTCTATTAGAAATTCACAAGAATCTGACTTGAAAATCGACACATCACCAATGTCATTCTTGTTTACAGAATCAACCTCTTCTCTGCGCACAACCGCCTCAAGACGTGAAATCTCAATCTGTGAGAAACTAGTAGTGCGAGAGATTTTCCTGAATTGCAATCTTTCCGAATGGGTTTAAGGCTGAGTTCGACCCAATCCACACTCAACTAATTGCTTTCTCGGGCGCATTGCGCGCTCCAACGGCAACCTGCGCAAGGAAATTTAAAGTTCATGATCAGTGTCAGCAATGTATCCATGCGGTATGGCTCCAAAATTCTCTTTGAAGATGTCTCGACTGCCTTCATTCCCGGTCGTCGTTACGGTCTGACTGGCCCCAACGGCGCCGGTAAATCCACCTTCATGAAGATACTCACCGGCGAACTCGACCCGCAAAAAGGCACCGTCGTCCGCCCCCGCAAGCTCGGCATCCTGCGTCAGGATCAATTCGCCTACGACGCTTTCCGCGTTATCGACACCGTCATCATGGGCAACGCACCTCTCTGGGCAGCGCTCGCAGAACGTGACACCATCTATGAGAAGCCGGAAATGACTGACGCTGACGGCATGCGTCTCGGCGAGCTCGAGGGCATCGTCGGCGACGAAGACGGCTACAGCGCAGAAACCGACGCCGCAATTCTCCTCCAGGGTCTCGATATTCACGACGAACTCCACGAACGCAAGATGAGCGAACTCCAGGGCGGCCAAAAGGTCCGTGTCCTCCTTGCACAAGCACTCTTCGGCAAGCCGCAGGCTCTCCTCCTCGACGAGCCAACAAACCACCTTGATCTCGATTCAATTCATTGGCTCCAGGATTTTCTGCACAATTACGATGGCACGTTGATTACCATTTCTCACGATCGCCACTTCCTGAACAGCGTCACCACGCACACTGCCGATATCGATTACCAAACCATCATCACTTACACCGGCGGCTACGACGAGATGGTGATGGCCAAGACGCAAGTTCGCTCCCGTCTTGAAAGTGAAAACGCCCAGCGCGACAAAAAGATCGCGCAGCTCAATGAGTTCATCGCGCGTTTTGCTGCCGGCACACGTTCCACGCAAGTCACCAGCCGCCGCAAAGAAGTCGAGCGCCTCCAGACCAACGACCTCGCCCGCTCCAACATTGCGCGCCCCTACATCAAGTTCGATATGATCCGCCCCAGCGGCAAGCACGTCCTTGAGTTCAAGGGACTCACCAAAACCTACGGCGAGCAAAAAGTCATTGAGAACTTCACTGCGAATGTTCTGCGCGGTGAAAAAATCTGTCTCATGGGTCGCAACGGCGAGGGCAAAACCACAATCCTCAAATCCATCCTCTCCAACTACCCCGGCTTGGCTGACAAAGAATTCAAGCTCGATGCCGGCGAAGTCACCTGGGGACACGAGGCGCAGGTTGGCTACTTCCCACAGGACATCGGTTCGCAGATCCAGCACGGCCTCACCGTCGTCGAGTGGCTGCACCAATATGATCCCAAGGCCACTGTCGAAGAGATTCGCGGCATCCTCGGCCAGATGCTCTTCAGCGGCGAAGAGGGACAAAAGCAAACTAAGGCACTCTCCGGCGGCGAGCAAGCGCGCCTCGTCTTCTGCAAGCTCATCCTCACCAAGCCCAACTTCTTGATCTTCGACGAGCCCACCAACCACCTCGATCTTGAAGCCATCAACGCGCTCAACATCGCGCTCCAGCGCTACGAAGGCACGGTCCTTCTCGTCACGCACGATCACGATCTCATCGACGAAGTCGGCACTCGTCTCTGGCACTTCGACGCCAACGGCATCGAAGATTTCCAAGGCCCGTATCACGAATGGAAGGGCATGCACGACTAATCCCATCCGTCATCTGAACACAAGCAAGCAAAAGGCGCACGAAAAAATCGTGCGCCTTTTGCATTGTGACATGCTGATTATGTCTCGGGCGCGATTGAACACCGCCTTGTCAACCAGTCCTGTCTAACGCTTCCAGCCACCGTGCTGCTGCTGGAAGTGCTGCACCTGATTAAATTGGCGTTGTTGCAACTGCTGCGTCTGCTGCTGATGCTGTTGCTCCATCTGCTGCATGCGCTGCGGGTTGTTATTCCAGCGCTGTTGCAACTGTTGGTGCTGCACCTCCTGCCGCTGCTGCAACTGCTGGCGCTGCTGCTGCTGCCGGGCTAAAAGTTGGTCCTGTTGTTGCTGATAGCGCTGTTGGTTGAAGCCGGTGTAGTTGTTATTCGGTGTGCTGGGGCGTTGGTATTGCGGCAGTTCATTGGGATGAACATAGGGCCGGTAGGCGCCAGTCGATGGTTGCATGGAAGGTGTGCGCGGCGTGGGTTTGTCGTATGGCGCTGGGTGATACGACGTGGATGTGTTACGCGCCGGAACCACGCCGCTGCCGCGAAATTGCGTCGGCCTGGGCGTCGCCGCTACTGGCGGCCGACCATGGTTCTGGCCGGCACGGAGAGACGGGTTATAACGCGCCATTTGCAGATGCTCGTTTTGCGCCGCAACCGACCCGATATGATGCTCGCCCGCAGCAATCCGATCCTCAGGGCGAGGACTCGCGTTAATGCCTCCTGGCCCGCCATTATAGCTGGCGCGGTTCATCCCGCTGTTGTTGTAGTTGTTGACGATGCGTTCGTTGTACACATTACGAATGTTGGTAACGTTGATATTCGTCACGGAGCGGTTATAGAAGAAGTGGTCACCGTCCCAGCGTCCACCCCAAAATCCCTCACCCGTGTACCCGAAGCCGTAATTAATGCCGCCATAGAAGCCAATGTGAGGCCCCCAATAGCCATCATGGAAAAGGTACTCGCCGTTTTCCCATCCCCACCACGGCGGAGTCCAAAGATAACCCGGCTGGGGCGCCATGACCCAGGTGCCTGGAACCCAGTAATAATCGCCGTAGTCATTGTCCCAGGCCCAATAGCCGGGAGTCCACATGTAGCCATCGCCAGGGCAAGGCGGCTGCACATAAACCGGCAACTCCGGCGGGCCAAACGAAACTGAAATGCTGAACTGTGCATTGGACCTGGCCGTGAAACCAAGCAGAAATGACAAAAGTACAATTGCACAACTGATGCGAATGCGCTTAGTCATAAAAGCCTCCATCAATCGACGATAATACCTTACCGCCGTCACTCCTTCAATAGTAAGAGACACGGGATTAATGAAAAAGTAGCTGCCGTGGATTGTGGATGCGATGAAATTAGAAGCTTGCCCTCAACTCCGCGCTAAAATCCCAACCGCACCGGCTCCATCTCGAGCCTTATGCCAAATTGGGCATCCACAGCTGTGACGATTTGATGGCTCAGGTTTTCAATTTCCACCGCCGTTGCGCCGCCGCAGTTGATAAGTGCCAGCGTGTGGCGTGATGAAATCGCCGCGTTACCCAGCGCATAGCCCTTGTGAAAACCCGCCTGCTCAATCAGCCACGCCGCCGGAATCTTCACCTTACCCGGCTCTGCGGAAAACTTCGGCGGTTGTGCTGCACTCGCTGTCGCAATTCGCGCATAATGCGCTTCGCTGATCACCGGATTCTTGAAGAAACTTCCCGCGCTCCGGCAATCTGCATCGCCCTCAACAATCAGCATCCCTTTCGCCTGCCGAATCTTTCTTACCGCTGCCGCAACTTCTGCCAAACTCGGCTTTGCGCCCTCAGCAAAAGTCTTCTTCAAATCCGCATAATTGATCGTCGGCGCACCATCCTGCACCAGGCGGTAATCAACCCGTGTCACAATAAACCTTCCGCGATCTTCCGAATTAAACCGGCTCCTCCGATAATGAAATCCGCACTCCGCATTCCCCAACTCCACAAACTCGCGTGCCTTCAAATCAAATGCCCTTACCCGCTCAATCGTCGACGCAACCTCCTGCCCATAAGCCCCAACATTCTGCACCGGAGTTCCGCCGACACTTCCTGGGATCCCAGCCAAACACTCCACGCCGGCGCAATTCTCCCTGACCGTGCGCTCCACAAACCCATCCCACTCCTCACCCGCTGCAACTCTAAAGCGCTCTCCATTTCGCTCAATTCCGCACAGAGCAATCTGCACCACTAACCCATCCAATCCCTCATCGGCAATGAGCAGATTACTTCCGCCACCCAACACAAAAAGCGGCAACTCATGTTCACGCGCCCACTCAACAACCTCAACCAGTTCCCCCTCGCTCCGGGCCCGGAGAAACCAACGCGCCGCGCCACCAATTCCAAAGGTAGTCAGAGGAGCCAGCGGAATGTTTTCTTCAATCTTCACTCCGATTCAGCCTACAACATTTCACTGAGTCCAAACACAAGCGCCTCGCATCAAACCCTCTGAATCAACACAGCTGGAACGCCAAACTAACATTTCTAGTAGAATGAATGCAGGCGTCCCCGCCGGAGGAATAAAAATGTACCCTGATCTGATGCTGATCCCGATGCGCGAAGAACTTACCCGCGCTGGAATTGAAGAAGCCCGTACCGCCGACGCCGTCCACGCTGCCGTGGCCCGTCCCGGAACCACTCTCCTCGTCGTCAACTCGGTCTGCGGCTGCGCGGCAGGCAAAATGCGCCCTGGCGTTCGTCTGGCCCTAGCCAACGCAACCAATCTCCCCGACCACAAGATCAGCGTATTCGCAGGTCAGGACAGCGAAGCCACGGCAACCGCGCGCAGTTACTTCGCCGGCAACCCGCCCAGCTCGCCCGCCGTTGCGCTTCTCCGCGATGGCGAGCTCGTTTACATCATGCAGCGCTCCGTCATCGAGCAAGCCACGGCGCAGCAAATCGCGGGCGAACTTATCCATGCCTTCGACGGCTTCTGCGCAAAGACCAGCGCGTAAGACATTTTTATGTCGAAAACAGGCGATAAAGGCCCTTAAACAGCCTCAAAATAGCCTAAAACGGCTTGTTTTGAGGCGTTTTTTTTGCTTTCTAAATTTTCATTTCTATTAGTTTACAATGACTTACGTCTAAAAATGCAGCTCCATTG
>VFSW01001366.1_pt1 | contig 37241 bp, 36 predicted proteins | sample 5358111 | NCBI WGS metagenome assembly VFSW01 (sample SAMN11554181, study PRJNA540505) | mine drainage metagenome | isolation source: sediment from site ElyBrook_90M | place: USA: Ely Copper Mine, Vershire, VT | collected 2017 | reverse complement strand
TAAGCGCGGCCGTCATGCGCACGCGAAAGCACAATGAGCAGTGCTCGAACATGTACAGCCTCACGACACCCTCTCCTTTCGCCGCACTTTGGCGGAAGCCGGCGACTTCTCGCCTACGGACGAGGAAGAGTCCGCGCTACCGGCGCAGCAGTTCTCACTCAGGTAGCCGAGCAAAGCGTTCATCGTGTCGTACCGTGCCGCGTAGATCATTGAGCGGCCTTCGCGGCGTACGGTCACAAGCCCGGCCTGGCGCAAGCGATCAAAGTGGAAGGTCAGGGTGTTCGGCGCGAGTTTGAGGGCGCTGGAAACGTTTCCCGCTTGCATGCCTGCCGGTCCCGCCCGCACCAGCAGACGGTACACGTCGAGGCGGTTGTCCTGAGCGAGGGCAGCCAAGGCCGCCAATGCGTCGGGCTTTTTCATATTTCAATACATATTGAAATGTCGCTTGCGAGTCAAGGAATGTTTCCACAAATACTGAAATTATGAGTTGTCGGGTATGGCCCGACTCAGACCGCCTCGCCGACCCGTCGGTCGCTGAATTCGGCCGATCCGGCGCCGCGACTAAAGCCGTCGATTAGATCAATAGCTCGCGGGTCAAAAGCATGACAGAAGCAAAAACGGAGCCGGTCACAGTTGAAGACCGGCGAACGACAATCACGGAAATAACAACTCCAGCTCAATCATGGTTCGAGTTAAATAAGGTCGGCGCGGACCTTGCCAGCCGTGCCGAAAACAGCATATTCGGCTCCATGGCGGTCAAATGCCCGAAGTGTTCGGTAATCGTTGATATCGTGCCCGGCGGCTGGACTTTTGAGCCTCCGACTGGTTGCGTCGACTTGGCAGGCACTTCGTGGGGCGAAAAGGCCGAACTGCAATGGTGCCCAACTCTTGCCGCTGCAATGCCCAAGGATACGATTTGGCCCGGAAGGGCACAACGAGCTCTCATTGAGGAGGAAATCGCAATGGTTAGGGCATCGAAAGTATCCTGACGACCGCGCAGGTCGGGAATTGCGCGGCTTGGCGGCGCCGTAGCGCGCCTTCGCAATAGACAGCTATAGCATTGCAAGAAGAAGCAAATGGCAAGCTCGTGTCTGCTTGATCCGAACAACCGTTCAAGCGGCCGGGCGGACCAAGACTGACGACCAAGCCCCGCTGCAACTCGACTTTGAGCGGCTAAAGCGCGCGCGGTTCAACGAACCGACCCTTGAGATGCGCCAGGAAAGTTTTTGCAAAGTGCGCTCGCGAACGCCGGCTCCGAGGGTGGCGTCAAGTGAGATGCAAGGATCGCCGGTCGCGCATAATCGACGCTAGGACTTGGCTACCAACACGGCGCACTTGGCCTTGCCGATGACGCGCTCCGAGACGCTGCCGAGCAACACCTTGCCAAAGCCGGTGCGCCCGTGGGTGCCGACCACGATGAGGTCGGCGTGTTTCTCCTCGGCCAACTTGATGATCACGTCATCAGCCTCGCCGGGCAACGCGACCCCGTCGACGTCGAGCCCGTCACGCTGGAGTTGCGCCGTGCTGCGTTCGACGGCTTCGCGGCCCTCCTGCTGCCGCGCCCGGCTGTGGCTGGGCACGAGCGCGGAAACGACGGTGATCGGTGCCGCGCAACAATGGGCGATCTTGGCGGCAGACACGGCGGCGGCATCAGCGAAGCGCGAGCCGTCGGTGCCAAGCAGGATACAATTATGCCACATGCCGGCGCCAACCGGCACCGAAAGCACGCTGCATATCGCCGACCCGATCACCCTGAGGGTTGCATCGCCGACCATCATGCGCGCCAGGCCGCGGCGTCCCTGCTGGCCCATGACGATGAGATCGGCGTTGATCTCCTCCGCGGCCGCCACAATCTCGACATCCGGACGGTCGCCTAGGCGCATCAACATCGTGGAGCCGACGCCTTGGCGAGCCGCTTCAGCGACAATGGCATCGAGGCGCGCTCTGACATCCTCGGATGCTTTCTCGACAAGTTCCGGCGCGAGCGCTTCGTATTCCGGATTGGTTAGCACCATGTTGAAGGGATACAGACGTGCCCCGCTCTTGACACACATGGCGATGGCAACCTTCACGGCGTCCGCGCTGAAAGCGGAGCCGTCCGTGGCGACGAGAATCTTCTCGAAGCGCGCCAGCGGCGAGAGCTGCGTCGGCTGCGATGTCATCATCGCGTCGAGTTCCTTTGCTCGCTCAGCGTTGGCCAAAGCTTAGCGCTAATGGCCGGCGGCCAGAAGCCCCGAGGCAGCGACCGACAACACGATTACTTCGAGCACGATTATCGCTCCCGACACAAAATCTTTGCGTTGCAACGAGAACGGCAGGACGCGCAAATAACACACGATGGTCAGACCGGATAGAAAGGCGATGCCGAGGAAGTTCATGTAATCGCCATAACCGATCGAGGTGAGCCAGTCCCAACCCGTGCCGACCCCCACACGATTTGAATATTGGTCGGCCGGCACCGACCAGTAGGCGGGTAATTCGGACAACGGGATCTTGGCCGGAGTTATCCCGAACACGTAAAGGACAAACGTGCTGGCCAAGAAATAACGTCCGATCCTGGTTCCGATATCGAGCAAATCCGCGTAGGCGAGCTGCTCGGGCGTTGTGTACCTCAGCCGCAGGTTTTGCGCGCGCGTCGCCTGCTGCCGGCGCAATCGCGCGCGGGCGCGAAGGCGAGTCCGTACCTGCTTCCACGCGCCCCGCAGGCCGTCGCCGTTGGCTCCCGTCTCGCCTGACTCTGCTTCGTTCCGATAATCCCGCATCACACCCCGAGACCTTTGAGCAAAGCTCGAACGCCGGCCAACAAGAGAAGGACGATGACGACCTTGCGGATCACGGCCACGTTGGTGCGTGAGAGCAGCCCCACCCCGATTGTCGATCCCGACATCATGCCGAGGATAGAGGGCACCGCTACAATCGCGAGCATGGCGCCATGGTTGAGGTAGACCCATGCGGCGCCGCTGTTCGCAATCGACAAGATGACGCTGCTCGTGCCGATGGAGACCTTGAGCGGCACGCCCATGATCAGATTGAGCGCCGGCACGTTGGCCCAGCCGGCACCGATGCCGAACATACCGCCCAGAGCGCCGATGACACCAAATAGCGCGAGGCCCTGCGGCGTGCGATGAACTTTCCACTCGATGTCCCGACCGCTGAAGGGGTCGTGATAGACGCCATGCATGCGAAGCGCCAGCGACAGTGCATCGGCCTGCGCGACCTCGGGATTATCAGATTTGCGCGCGACCGCCATGAGGCCAACGACGCCGAGGATCATGGTGCCGAGCGCAAGTTGAATGACGTTGTCTGGCAAGATCAAGCCGACCATTGCGCCGACGATGGCGGCAGCGGAGGCGGTCAGGGCGGGCGGCATGGCCAGGTGAAGATTGGCCATTCCGCCGCGCAGCAGAGTGGGCCAGGCGGCCAGTGCGCCGGCCAACGCAATCAAGAGGCCGGTCGCCCGCACGAAATCCAGATTGAACGGGAACAGCCAGCTGACGATCGGTACGAACAGAACGCCGCCGCCGACGCCGGCCACCACAGCGACGATTCCGAGCACGAAAGTCACGACGAACAACGCCAGTATCCATGCCCACCATGGCAAGGCGCTCGCCGTCGGCGTCGCGAGGCTCGCCGTTGCGGGCTCGCTGGTGAGCACGATCGCAACGGACGCCGGAACAGTTAAAGCGAGCGAGAGCCGCATGGGCACTCCATTTGCACTGACAAGATACGTCGCGGCATGTCAGGCCGCGTCGGAGCAGGTCGATGCGATCGGCGATCCGACGATCCGTGCTTCGGTGGCAAAGCCCCAAACCGGATCAAACCGGTGGATGTAATAGACCGGAGCTCTCTTCATATGAGCCGGATATTCGCCTTTGCGGAGCGTGGTCGCGATGCAGGGCACCACGACCGCAGGAATGCTCCCGACATGACCCTCGGCGGCGCGGTGAACATGGCCGCTGAAAACAGCGACGACCCGCCCGGAGTGCTGCAAAGCTCGGCGGAGTCGCGACATTATCTCGGGTGTCTCGAAGTTGATCCGGTCAGGCCCCACTGTCACCTCAAATGGCGGATGGTGCATGAACACCGCAATCGGCTTGCTGGTCTCGGCATCAATCAGGTCGATCAAACGTCTGACCCGTTCAGCGCAAAAGTCACCCTTGTTGCTGCTTGAACTCAGGGTATCCAGCGCGATCAGTCTCACCGGGTAGTCTTCGATCGCATAGCCGACAAAGTCGGAATGGGGCGCAAGATATCCGCAGGCCGAAAATGCTTTACGCAAATTCGCCCTGTTATCCTTATTGCCGGCCAAGACATAGACCGGCGCACGCGCCTTCGCGAGTATGGCAATGGCCTGAGCGTACTCGTCTCGCCGTCCGTTATGAACGATGTCCCCGGTGTGAACGATCACATCGGGGGCCGGATCGAGAGCGTTTATGTCCGCGATCGTGCGTGCGAAATCCCGTATTCTCTGGTCGGTATCGGAAGAATCCAACGCGATATGGGTATCGGAGATTTGCGCGATGATCATGATGCCAGACCGAAGCTTGTCGACCGCTGGCTCGCGTAATACTCCCTAAGGATCGCCACCACCTCCGGCCGGCTGAACTCGGGCGGTATGTCCGCATTGGTCGACAGCATTTGACGCTGCTCTGTGCCGGAAATGGAAATGTGATACTGCGGATCGTGGGGACAGGTCTTCGCCGTCGCCATTCCGTAACACTTGCGGCAGTAAAAAGTGACGTCGATCTTGAGCGGCTTGGTAAAAAGCGCCCCCTCCCACAATTGATCGAAGATGTGATGCGCGTCGAAGGGACCGTAGTAGTTGCCGACGCCGGCATGGTCGCGCCCGACGATAAGGTGCGAGCAGCCGAAGTTCTGGCGAATGAGGGCGTGAAGCAACGCCTCGCGCGGACCTGCGTAGCGCATCTCGATCGGGTAGCCCGCCTGAATGACCGTTCCCGGGCGAAAATAATTGTCGATCATCGCCCGGATCGCGCGGGCGCGAACATCGGCCGGAATGTCGCCTGCTTTTAGCTTCCCAAGCACCTGATGGATGAAAACGCCGTCGGATACCTCGATCGCGATTTTCACCAAGTACTCGTGGCTACGGTGCATCGGATTTCGGGTTTGGAAGGCGGCAACATTCGACCAACCCCGCTCGAGAAACATGGCCCGTGACTGAGCCGGGCGAATATAGAGGTCCGGATATTTGGCAGGATATTCGCCTTCGCTCAGCACAAAGACGGGGCCGGCCAAGTTGACATCCCCCTGACCCAGGACCTTTGCCACGCCTGGATGCTTCGGATCGGCGGTGCGATAGACGTGCTCGGCCTCGAGTTGCTTGTCGATTGAATACTTCTCGCGGACCGCCATGACGGCGAGTATTTCACCGTTCTCCGCGTGGACGAGCGCGACCTCCTCTTCGGCATGGATGCTGCCGGCAAGGTCTTTGTTGACAGCAAGCGTGATCGGAATCGGCCAGAAGACGCCGCTGGTCAGTTTCATACCCACGCACGAGCCGCGCCAGTCGTCATGCCCCATGAATCCATCGAGCGGCGTGTAGGCTCCCATCGCCAGCATCAAGACGTCGGAGACCGAGCGTGAGTCGAGGGGGATCTTCTTGAGCTTCCCCGCCCGCGCGCGCTCCTCTGCCCGCTCCACCTCTGGGAGCAGCAACGGCTTGAGCTGCTCGGAGTGGTGTGGCGGAACGAGTTGAGGCATGGCAAGTCCTTGCTGAACGTGAGCAGTCTCCGACTGGACGACCGCCATCGCAGGCGACCTAGGGCCGTTTTGGGGTCTGGTACTCGACTTCCTTCTGGAACGATTCCCAGATGGTTTCGTAACCGACAAACCCCTTTTCATTCGCCTCTTTCTGACGCGTCGTTAGAAAGCGCGTATGGCCGTCAGGAACTTTTGCTGGAGGCTTTTGCTCGCTCATATGTCACCTTTTGCCGTGAAGCCGGGATATCAAAAAACAACGGAAAGCGTCGCTCAAACAGGTCTCATGAATGATGGATTGACCTCCGCCTCCACGCCGATCGCGCCGCCTGCTTTCATCTCTTCATCGGTCGCGTCGCGCACAGCCAGGATCTCGAGCCTGAAAACGACCTCTCTGCCGCAAAGCGGGTTGTTGCCGTCGACAGTCAGTGTCTCGTCGTCCACCCGCGTCACGATAAAGCTTCGGGTCTGGCCCTTGTCGTTTTCCATGAGGATGGAAGTGCCGACTCGCCGATACTCCTCGGGAACGTTCTCGACATGATCGGTAAAAACCAGCGACTCGTCTCTGGCTCCGAAGATCTGATTGCCGTCGATCGGCACCTCGATGACGTCGCCGGCGGCCTTGCCCTCCAGCTGCATGTGGACGAAAGGGGCCAGAATTTCGTTGTGGCCGTGAACATAGCCCAGTGGGAATTCGACCATGGTCAGAACGTGCCCCGATTTCTTGTCGGTCACTTTGTAGGTCAGTTCGACGAACGTGCCGTCCTGGATGGTTTCAGTCATGCCGAATCCGAACGAACTGCTCAAAAGATTGATGCACCGAAAATCCTGACCTTTCCGTCTTCATAGCCGAGGACAAGTCTGCCGAGCCATTCGCCCGCCTTTTTGGTGCTCCGTTGCCGGTAGAGAACCGTCACATGCTCACCTCGGCGAATGATGCCGAGATATTCGAATTCTTCGGACAGATTTCTGGCAAGCTCGCTATTGGCGAATTGGTGGCCGACCGTAACTTGATCCATGGCAAGCGCCATGGAACTGGAGAAATTCTTGACGAACTCTCCGTACTTGCCTTCGTTCGAATGTTTGACGAGGTCACGCCAAAGGGGCTCGGCGATCGCCAGTATCTCCTCGTCGGTTTTTTCGATAATGTTCACGAGCGGCTCTCCGTGACTCGAAGAGGCCGGCGTTGTTAAGCGCATCTGAGGAAGATCAACGACGGACATGCCGGCTCTTTTTTGCGCCCGGGCAGAAGTTCAATGCGAACTTCTGCCCGGACATCTCGCTACTCTTTTTCAGAAACCAGGTGATAACAGGGCGCCTTCTCCATGGTGTATTCACCGCTCTTCGGATCGCGACGCGAAACAGTCAGCACGTGCCAGTTTTTGTCGTCGACCTTCATGGCGTCGCCCCGGTAGTAGTAGCCCGGCCAGCGGGTTTCCTTGCGGAACAGCGTGTGCTGCGTCACGCATTCCGCGGCGCGATGACGGTGCTTCAGCTCCCACGCGCGCAGCAACTCGTGAATATCCTTTGCGGCCAAGCTCTCGAGGTCTTCCTCCATGATCTTGAGCTTCTTCAAGCCGATATTGAGGAGCTTATCGTTGGTCATGTAACTGACGGTCACCCCGCCGCAATACTCGTCCATCAGCTTCTGCAAACGGTCGAGGCCCTGCTTGGGATTGATGTAGTGCGGGTTGACGTCGCCGGCAACGATCTCATTGCGGTAGACCTTGTAGTGCTCCAGCGGCTTGTAGATCTCTTTCTTGCGGCGGTTGATCTGCTCTTCGGAGACGACAATGCCCGCGGCCTTGCCGTCGTCGACATATCTGCAGGCGGCCTTCGCGGCGAGACGGCCTTCGGTGAACGAGCCGGACGAGAAGGCATGCGGCGTGCCGCCGACCGCGTCGCCGGCGCCGAATAGACCTTCGATCGTCGTCATGCGGTTGTAGCCCCAAAAATACTCGGGAGGGGATACGTCCTCGGGACCCGAACACCAGGCCCCGGAGCAGGTCGCGTGCGAGCCCATGACGTAGGGCTCGGACGTCGTCAGTTCCGGGTTCTCGTTCTTGGGGTCCACATCCGTGGCGGCCCAAAGGACCGCCTGACCGATGGTCATGCCGAGAAAGTTTTCCCAACCGACCTCCTCCAGATGAGGATCCTGGAAGGCTTTCATGGTCACCATGTGAATGGGGCCGCGGCCGGCATTCACTTCACTGATTATGCAATGGTTGCGCAGGCAGGTCGGGATCGGCCTATGCGTTAAGTGCGAAACCTCCGGATCCAAATATTCCTTGCCGACCATTTTCTGAAGTTCGGGGAACCACTTGGATTCGTACTCCTCGCCCAGGCAATTCTGCGTATAGGTCTTCAGGTGAAGGAAATAAGCGCCGACCGGGCCATAACCGTCCTTGAAACGCGCCAGCACGATGCGGTTTTCCATCTGCGTCATCTTGGCGCCGGCTTCGATCATGAGCCCATAGGCGGACGCGGAAGACCACGGCGCGTACCAGGTACGGCCGGAACCTTCGCCCACCGAACGCGGCTTGAAGATGTTGGAGGCGCCGCCCGCGCCGCAGATCACGGTCTTGGACTTGAAGACGTGATAGTTGCCGGTGCGGACATTGAAGCCGACGGCGCCAGCAACCCGGTTCTGCCTGCTGTCGTCCATGAGCAGGTGGGTTACGCAAATCCGGTTGAATACTTTGTCGGCCGATTTCTTGGCGGCCTCGGCCACGATGGGCTTGTAGGACTCGCCATGAATCATGATCTGCCATCGCCCCTCACGCAGATAGCGCCCGGTCTTCGGGTCGCGCATGATGGGCAGGCCCCACTCTTCGAACTGGTGCACGGTAGAGTCGACGTGACGCGCCATGTCGAACAGCAGATCTTCGCGCACCAGCCCCATCAGATCGATACGGGCGTAGCGGACATGGTCCTCCGGATTATTTTCGCCCCACCGGGTGCCCATGTAACAGTTGATAGCGTACAGACCCTGGGCGACCGCACCGGAGCGATCTATATTGGCTTTCTCGGCAATGACGATCTTCTTGTCCTGACCCCAGAACCTGGCCTCCCAAGCGGCACCGCTGCCGCCGAGGCCTGAACCGACGACCAGAATATCGATGCCGTCTTCGATGATCGTTTTGTAAGCCATCAGTAATACACGCCCTTCTTCATCTTAAGACCGGCGGACTGAAGCGTGTGCAAACCGCCGTCATCCAACCGGATGTATTTCGGCTCGTTGTACAACAGCTGGCCGTCGCGCATTTCCCGGCTCGGGCTGGGGACCTCCGCGAGCTTGGGGATCGCCGTCCCCCAGGGTTTGGTCGTAATCGGCGACAGGAAATTCTTTTCCGTGCCGTTCCGATATTTGATTTTCCAGGCGATCGTGCCTTTCTGCTCGTCGCGAACGACGCGGACGCTGTGACCGAGCGGGGCAAAGTCGGCATATCCGCGGACATCGATCGCATTCTGCGGACAAGCCTTGACGCAGGAATAGCACTCCCAGCACATGCTCGGTTCGATGTTGTAGGCGCGCCGATAGGTCGTATCGATGTGCATGATGTCCGAGGGACAGATGTCAACGCAGTGCCCGCATCCGTCGCACCGTGTCATATAGACGAAGGTCGGCATTAGTCAGCTCCCTATCTGATCCACCAGAACTTGCGGGCTGTTCTTCAATAGTGGCGCGGCGCTTCGCGCTTGATGCCAAGTCCCATCTGCATCGGAGCGTTGCGCAACAGTTCCATTGAGTATCTTTTCTGCTGTTCAAGATCGTCACGGGTCAGCGTCGGCAAATTCTGGGCTGAACCATTGGCCTTGGATGCTCTTTTCTCGAGGGCCGCCGCCGGCTTGAAGAACATGTGCGAGAACTTGGACCACGGAATCGACGCGAACAGCATCGTGGTGTCGATGAGATAGAGCGCCAGGAAAACGGTTGCCCAAGCGGTGTCGCCCGCGGTCTGCAACCACGCCCAAATCAGACCAAAGGTCGCGGTCAGCACGAGCGTGACGATGAACAAGTCGGCGCGCACAAAACGGAACGGTGAGTTGCCTTCGGCGGCAACGTCGACCCGGATGAAGAACCAAAACCAGTAGCCGCCGAGGCAAACCATCAGCGCTCCGACGTACCACAATGTCGCGAGAGCGGTCGGCGTCGGCGTGGCCGGTGTCGGATAGGCGAAAACCATGATGGCGGTGGTGACGACGTAAATAACAAAGCCGTACATCGTCAGGAGATGGGCAATTCTGCGCCGTGCGTTGCAGAATTCGCCCGAGGTCATGACATCAACCACAGCGGTCTGCACCGCTATGGCTATCATCGCTCCGCCGCCGACCCGCTGCTTCGCTTTATTCCTGGAATTCCGCCAGTTGTTAAAGAAATACGTGGCGCTCCTTTTATGAATAATGTCGATCAGCGTACCGCCCGCGACTAAGAGGGCCATAACGACAACATAGGTCTGCATGGCGACCGGTGGCACGGACGCCGAAAGTTCGGCGAATGGATTGCTGCTGAACATTGGCCGACTTTTTCCCTGATGAGTTCTGCTTTTTTTTTCCCTGATGAGTTCTGCTTTTAGCGTCACGATAACCGGCAGTGGGTGCCGACTGCAATCAAATTGTTTTCATTTATCTATTGTCTTGCTCAGATTGATCGATATAATCTATCAATACAACCATGACACTCGATCAGTTGCGCATCTTCATCGAGGTCGCCGAACGCGGGCATATGACGCGTGCCGCCGAGGCCCTCGGTATGAGTCAATCGGCAGCATCGGCCGCCATTGGCACTTTGGAATCCAGCTATCAGATCAAGCTGTTTGACCGCATCGGTCGCGGAATCCAGCTAACTGAGACCGGCCGAATATTTTTGCGCGAGGCTCGCGCCGTACTCGATCGTGCTTCGATGGCGAGTTTGGTGCTCCAAGAACTCGCTGGCGGTCCGGCCGGTCCGGTCGCCATCGCAGCCAGCCACACAATTGCCACCTACTGGCTGCCCCGCCGGCTCGCGGCCTTCCATGCCGCCAATCCGCAAGTGCGGCTCAATGTCGTGATCCGCAACACCCATGAGGTTGAGAGCGCCGTCGTCGAGGGCGAGGTGAATGTTGGACTGGTCGAAGGGCCGACGCAGCATCCAGCGTTGATCCGCGTGCAGATTGATCAGGACCACATCGTGCTCGTGGTCGCTTCGGACCGGCCACCCCTGCCGGTCGATGCCTCGGGCCGGCTTGATCTTCGCGCCATGACCTGGGTGATCCGCGAGGCCGGCTCAGGCACCCGCCGCGGGCTCGAGGACTTGGCCGCCCGCCAGGGGCTATCGCTCGACGAGCTTAACATCTTCCTAGTCCTACCGAGCAACGAGGCCGTGCGTGAAGCGATCGAGGCCGGCGCCGGCGCCACCATTATTTCTCGCCACGTCGTTGCCTCGGCCATAGCGGCTGGGAGACTCACTGAAATCCCGATCGAATTGCCGCAACGCGAATACGCGCTGGTCCGTCACCGCGACCGTCATGCAACGCTGGCGCAGCAAGCTCTGGTCGCGCATTTGACTGACGCCACCGACGCGGCATCACAGTCGCTAAAATAATCATGCACTCGCGCGAGGGCTCGCGTGAGCATCGGCCCGTCTCTGGCATCAACATGCCGGCGATGACCGGTCTTGAACTCTTGCCGAAGGCGGCTCAGAAAATGACGGATTAAACCAGCCGGCTCTGCTCCACCGCCGCACCGATGAAGGATGAGAACAGCGGGTGCGGCGCGAACGGCCGCGATTTCAGTTCAGGATGAAATTGCACACCGATGAACCAAGGATGATCGTCGTATTCGATGATTTCCGGAAGTAACCCGTCAGGCGACATGCCGGAAAAGCGCATGCCGTGCTGCGCCAAGCGATCTTTATAGGCGGTGTTGACCTCGTAGCGGTGGCGGTGGCGCTCGGAAATCTCGGCCGCCTGATAAATATCGGCCACGCGGCTGCCGCGCTGGAGCAAGGCCGGATAGGCGCCAAGACGCATTGTGCCGCCGAGGTCGCCGTTGCCGCCGCGTTTTTGCAGTTCGTTGCCCTTCATCCACTCGGTCATCAGGCCGACGACCGGTTCCCGCGTAGCGCCAAATTCCGTCGAGTTTGCATCCTCGATGCCGCAGAGGTTTCGTGCCGCCTCGATCACCGCCATCTGCATGCCGAAACAAATGCCGAAATACGGCACCTGACGTTCGCGCGCGAACTGCGCGGCGCGGATTTTGCCCCCGGTGCCGCGCTGCCCGAAACCGCCCGGCACGAGAATGCCGTCGACATGTTCGAGGTAGGGCGCCGGGTCCTCGTTTTCGAACACCTCGCTTTCAATCCAGTCGAGATTGACTTTGACTTTGTTGGCAATGCCGCCGTGCGATAGTGCCTCGATCAAGGATTTATAGGCGTCCTTCATGCCGGTGTACTTGCCGACAATAGCAATCGTCACGTCGCCTTCCGGATTGCGGATGCGCGCATTGATGTAATCCCAAATCGAGAGATCGGGGTCCGGCGGCGAGTCAATACCGAATGCGGCCAGCACTTCGCCGTCCAAACCGCCGGCGTGATAGGCTTGCGGCACCGCATAGATGTTATCGACGTCGAGGGCCTCGATCACGGCGCTTTCGCGCACATTGCAGAACAGCGCGAGCTTGCGCCGCTCACTCTCGGGGATCGGCCGGTCGGAGCGGCACAGCAGAATATCGGGCTGAATGCCGATGGCGCGCAGTTCGCGCACCGAGTGTTGGGTCGGCTTGGTCTTGAGTTCCCCGGCACTCGGGATGAAAGGCATCAGCGTCAGGTGGATATAGACGGCGTGGTTTCGCGGCAGATCGTTGCCGAGCTGACGAATGGCCTCGAAGTACGGCAGCCCCTCGATGTCGCCGACCGTCCCGCCGATCTCGCACAGCACGAAATCAAAGCCTTCGTTGCCGTCCCGGATGAAATCCTTGATGGCGTTGGTGACGTGGGGGATGACCTGGATGGTGGCGCCGAGATAATCGCCGCGCCGCTCCTTGGCGAGGATGTCCTGGTAAATGCGGCCGGTGGTGATGTTATCGGTGCGGGTCGCCGGGCGGCCGGTGAAACGCTCATAATGGCCAAGGTCGAGGTCGGTCTCCGCGCCGTCGTCAGTGACAAAAACCTCGCCGTGCTGGTAGGGCGACATCGTGCCCGGATCAACATTGAGGTAAGGGTCGAGCTTGCGCAGCCGGACCTTGTAGCCGCGAGCCTGCAACACCGCGCCAAGCGCCGCCTAAGCGAGACCTTTGCCCAACGATGAAACCACGCCGCCGGTGATGAAAATGTACCGCGCCATGGGATTTAACCTCTACCGTCGATCACCCGATTCGACGAGCGATATTCCTGAATGGCTGCCACGCACGGTCGGCCACGAAAGCGAAAAACTACGCTTTCCCAAGCGGCTCTGGCAAAATCCTCATGTCGCGCTGAAGCTGCCCCCGCCGCTGTTGCTATCAGTGCCGGGGAAGCTCTCCGCGCCATCGGCTGGAAGCTTATTGTGATCGCGGTACCTGCGGCCCACTGGGGGCCGCCGGCGGAGCTTCAGGCGCTCCTCCCGACTTCAATTGATCCAGCACACCGCCGCCGCCAGGGCTTAATGGCGCTGGCGAGCCCGGAGGAGCCTCCTGTGTCTGCGAGCCGCCGCCGGTATTGATGATCGAGGCCGGGTGACGGCCCAGTCCGGCGAGCCACGACAGCGCCAGGCTAGTAATGAAGAAGCCGACGGCAAGGAGCGCCGTTGTCCGCGTCAGAACGTTGGCGGTGCCACGGCCGGTCATAAAGCCGCTGGTCGAGCTGACCAAGCCCCCACCCTCGGACTTCTGCAGCAGCACTACCCCGATTAAGCCGAGCACAAGCATGAGGTGGATGACGATAATGACAGTCAACATCTATAATGTCCGCTGGCGGCGCCGGTCATACGCCCGGTGATATAGGAAGTCGCGCGGCTCTCTACATGATCCGAAGTGGATTTTCTACCGCCGTCCGGGCTATCGGTAAAAGCCGGCGATTGCCAGGAAGTCGTCCGCTTTGAGGCTGGCGCCGCCGACCAGGGCCCCGTCGACGTTCTCGACCGCTAGCAGTTCCGGCGCATTTGCCGGATTGACCGACCCGCCGTAAAGCACACGGACGGCCGCGCCACCCAAGCCGAAGCGCGCACCGAGGTTATCGCGGATCAGGCCGTGCATCTCTGCAACATCATCGGGCGTCGGCGTAAGCCCGGTGCCGATCGCCCACACCGGCTCGTAGGCAACAACGAAGCCCGTGCTATCGTCCGAAAGCGAACCGTCGAGTTGCGCGCTCACCACGGAGATCGCACGCCCGGAGTCGCGCTCGGCACGCGTCTCGCCAACGCACACGATCGCAACAATGCCGGCGCGGCGCGCGGCCTCCGCCTTGGCCCGCACGGCCGCGTCGGTCTCGCCATGGTATCTGCGGCGTTCGGAATGGCCGACGATGACTGCCACAGCGCCCGCATCCTTGAGCATTTCGGCCGAAATTTCCCCGGTGTAGGCACCCGAAGCCGACGCATGGCAGTCTTGGCCGCCAATCCCGACACCTGATCCATCGGCAACGGCAGCAAAGTCCGCGATCAATGTCGCCGGCGGACACACGATCAACTCGGGCTTGGCAAGCCGCTCCGCCCCGACGATGATCTTCTGCAACTCGCCAATCGCGCTCTTTAGGCCATGCATTTTCCAATTGCCGGCAACCAGCGGACGACGCGTCATCGTTTGTGTCTCAGAATGTTGGCCGCAAAACCTGCGACAAAACAGCCGTTAGCAGACGCCTTGCACGTCGAAAAGGGGCGTTTTACCAGGCATCCCATCGGTGTCCGTTGCGAGAACACCCATCGATCCCTATGATGCGCCGCCTTTGCCGGGGAGCCCGACCGGCATCACTTCAACGCGTTGGACGACATGCTTCGAGGTATTCGCAAAGCCTCTGCTAATTGGCTAGGCCGCGCCGTCATGGGCGTGGTCATGGGACTGCTTGCGCTGAGCTTTGCGGTCTGGGGCATCAACGACATCTTTCACGGCTTCGGCCGTTCGACGCTGGCTAAAATCGGCGGCACTGAAATCTCGATCGAGCAGTTCCGTCAAATCTACAACGAGCGCCTACAGCAAATTGGACGCCAGTTCGGCCGTCCGCTCACCCCGGAACAGGCCAACGCATTCGGTCTCGATCGGCAGGTGCTTGGCGAAATGGTCGCCGAGGCCGGCCTCGACCAGCGCGCGCGACAGATGGGGCTGGGGCTGTCGGATGCGGACGTGGTGCAACACGTCTCCAACGATCCGACGTTCCAGAGTAACGGCCGTTTTGATCGGGTGAGGTTTGAGCAACTGCTGCGAAACGCCGGCTACAGTGAACAGCGGTTCCTCAACGAACAACGGCGAATAATGCTGCGGCGTCAAATTATCGACTCGCTGACCGCTGACTTGCCGGTCCCGAAGGCTTGGCTCGAAGCCATCAATCAATTCCAGAATCAGCAACGCAGCATCGAATACGTAACGCTGGGACCAGCCCAGGCCGGCGAGGTTCCGGAACCGACCGCCGATGAACTCGATAAATATTTCGAGGCGCACAAAATCCTGTTCCGCGCCCCGGAATACCGCAAGATCGCGACCTTGCAGGTTACGCCCGCCGAGATCGCCAAATCGCTGGAGATTTCCGACGCGGACATGAAGGCCTACTACGACGAACACCGGAACCGCTACGCGACGCCAGAGCGCCGCCATGTCGAGCAAATCGTCTTCCCGAACATGCAGGAAGCCGAGGCTGCAGCAGCAAAACTCAAAGATGGCTTGAGTTTCGCGGCGCTTGCCGCCGAGCGGGGTCTGAAAGATCAGGATATCGATCTCGGCATGTTGCCGAAAACCGAGATCATCGATCCGGCTGTCGCTGACGCCGCCTTTTCGCTTAAGGAGGGCGCAGTGAGCCAGCCGGTCAAAGGACGCTTCGGTTCGGTCATCGTCACCGTGCTCAAGATCGAGCCCGCTGTGGAAAAATCGCTGGCCGAAGTGACGCCGCAGATCCGCAGCGACATCACTGCCGAGCGCGCCAAGGCTGAACTGCAGAGCCTGCACGACAAGATCGAGGATGCCCGCGCCGGCGGCAGCACGCTGGAAGAGGCGGCGCAAAAGGCGAAGCTTCCGCTCATGACCTACGACGTGGACCGCTCCAGCCGCGATCCCAGCGGAAATCCCGTCGCCGGCCTCCCGCACGCCGCGGAAGTAATCAACGCCGCCTTCGCTTCCGATGTCGGCGTCGAGAACGATCCGATCTCGGCCGACGGTGGCTATATCTGGTACGATGTCACCGGCATTACGCCGTCACGCGATCGCACGCTCGATGAGGTCAAAAGCCAGGTCGAACAGCACGTGCGCGACGACGCGATCGCGTCACGGCTAAAGGCTAAAGCGACCGATATCGTCGACAAACTCAAGAACGGCAGCGCCTTCGACGCCGTCGCCAAGGCTGACGGCTTGACGATACAAACCGCTGACAAGGTCAAGCGCGGGACGCCGACCGGATTCGTATCGGCCAAGGTCGCCGCTGCAGTATTCCACACCGCCAAAGACGGCTTCGGTAGTACCGAAGGCGATAAGCCCGGCGAGTGGGCAGTGTTCCGCGTGACCGACGTGACGACCCCCAAACTGGACGCCAATTCCGCCGACACCAAGCGCCTCGAGGAGACCGTGCAGCACCAGGAGATCAACGATATCTACGGAGAGTATGTTGCGTGGCTCCAGGACGATCTTGGCACCAGCGTCAACCAGGCGGCGCTGGCGCAAGCACTCGGCAACAGCGCGCCGGATACTGACTGAATGCAGGTCGAGCCGCCGGCTGACGTGTTCGCCAGGCGTTACGCTGCGGGCGAGCCACAAGCAGTATCGACGACACTGGTCGCTGACCTGGAAACCCCCGTTTCCGCCTTTCTCAAAATCACCAGCGCCGGAGCCAAAACTTCTTCGCCGATCAACTTTTTGTTCGAGTCGGTCGAGGGCGGCGAGGTCCGCGGCCGGTATTCCATCATTGGGCTCGAACCCGACGTGATTTTCCGCGCCAACGGCAAAAGCGCTGAAATCAACCGCGCGCCGCAAAACGATCCGGTGGCATTTGCGCCGGCCGGCGCGCCGCCGCTGCAAGCCCTGCGCGCGCTGATTGCCGAAAGCCGGATTGCCCTGCCCGACTCATTACCGCCAATGGCAGCCGGCGTCTTCGGTTATCTCGGCTATGACATGGTGCGGCAGATGGAAGATTCCCTGGCCGCACCGCGTTCTGATCCGATCGGCATTCCCGATGCCATCCTCGTCCGACCGACGCTGGTCGTGGTTTTCGATGCGGTTGAAGATGCCATCACCGTGGTCACGCCGGCGAGGCCGCGGGCCGGCGTGACGGCGACCGCGGCGCGCGCTCACGCCGTCGAACGCCTGTCGGCGATCATCGATGCGCTCGAGCGGCCACTCGGCAAATCGGCCAGCATCAGCGAAACCGACTCGCTCGAGGTGAAGGCGCGCTCCAACACCAGCGCCGATGAGTTCAAAGCCATGGTGCTGCGGGCCAAGGAATACATCTTCGCCGGCGACATCTTTCAGGTCGTTCTGTCGCAGCGGTTCGAGGCGCCGTTCGCCCTGCCGCCGTTCGCGCTTTATCGCGCGCTGCGGCGTGTCAATCCCTCGCCCTATCTGTTTTTCCTGGACTTCGGCGCCTTCGCGGTAGCCGGCTCAAGCCCCGAAGTCCTGGTCAAGACCCGCCGCGGCACGGTGACAATCCGTCCGCTCGCCGGTACGCGAAGGCGCGGTGCGACGCCGCACGAGGACAAGGCGCTTGAAGAGGAGCTTTTGGCCGACCCCAAGGAACGCGCCGAACATTTGATGCTGCTCGACCTGGGGCGTAACGACGTCGGCCGCGTCGCCGCGATCGGCAGCGTCCACGTCACCGATCAGTTCTTCATCGAACGCTACAGCCAGGTCATGCACATCGTCTCGAACGTCGAAGGCAGGCTGCGCGATGACTGCGATCCGCTGGACGCGCTTGCCGCCGGCTTTCCCGCCGGCACGGTTTCCGGCGCGCCCAAAGTGCGCGCCATGCAGATCATCGACGAACTGGAGAAGGAAAAGCGCGGGCTTTATGCCGGCTCCGTCGGCTATTTCTCCGCCGGTGCCGACATGGACACCTGCATCGTACTGCGCACGGCGCTGATCAAGGACGGCACCATGTATGTGCAAGCGGGCGCCGGCATCGTCGCCGATTCCGATCCCGACTTCGAGCAACAAGAATGCATCAACAAGGCGAAGGCTTTGTTCCGCGCCGCAGAGGAAGCAAAACGCTTCGCCAGCGCCGCCGGCCGCGGGCAGTAAGATGAGCGACGTTACGCCAGCCGAGATTGTGTCGTTCTGGCGCGAAGCCGGGCCGGACCGATGGTTCGAACCGGACGACGATTTCGATCTGAGCATCAAGTCGCGGTTTCTCACCGTCCACGAGGCGGCGGCGCGGGGCGAATTGGCGGCATTTGAGGACGGCGCCGAAGGCGGGCTCGCGCTGGTCATCCTGCTCGATCAGTTTTCCCGGAATATGTTTCGCGCCACTGCGCGCGCGTTCGCCACCGATCCGCTGGCGCGTGCGGTCGCTGACCGCGCGATTGCGCGCGGCTTCGACCGGGCGACCGACGAAGCGTTGCGACAGTTTTTCTATCTGCCGTTCATGCATTCGGAACCTTTGGCCGATCAGGATCGGTCGGTGCAGCTTTACGCGGCGCTCGGCAATGCCGACTTATCGAGCTACGCGCTCGCCCATCGCGATATCATTGCGAAATTCGGACGATTTCCGCATCGCAACCGCGTGATGGGGCGCCCAACGACCCTGGCCGAACAGGCGTTTCTCGACGCCGGCGGGTTCGCCGGATAGCGGCATTTCCATCGCGTCGGCTAGCATACGCGTTGCAGTCCGAACGAGTAGAATTGCCGAGCGTATCGAAGACGACTGACGGCCGGAAAACGGGAAATCCACGTGCCAAAACTTTCTGTAGCAATCATTGGCGCCGGCATGGGCGGCCTTGCGACCGCGGTAGCGCTAAGGCGTGCCGGCATTGAAGTTACGGTCTACGAGCAGGCCCGGCGCTTCGCGCGTCTCGGCGCCGGCATCCAAATTGGCTGTAACGCCGTGAAAGTTCTGCGCAGCTTCGGCCTTGAGGCAGCGTTGCGCGCGGCGGCGTTTTACCCACGCTCCTGGAACAACAGAGACTTCGATACCGGCGAGGTTCGTTTCGACATGATCTTCGGCGAGGCTGCCGAGGAACGCTACGGCGCGCCGTACCTTCTGGCGCATCGTGGCGATCTTCACAGCGCATTGGCGAGCGTTGTGCCCGACAGCGTCGTGCGTCTTGATCATGAATTGACGTCGATCCGGCAGCGAGCGGACGGCAGCGTGCGGCTAAGCTTCGCCAATGGCGCGACCGCGGACGCTGACGCGTTGGTCGGCGCTGACGGCGTGCATTCGCTGGTCAAGGACACGCTATTCGGCAAGGAGCAGCCGAATTTCACCGGCCGCGTTGCTTACCGCACCGTGTACCCGGCCGCGCTGTTGAATGGCTATCGGATCGATGACTGCACCAAGTGGTGGGGGCCCGATCGCCATATCGTCATCTATTACGTCAAGCCAGACCGTAGCGAAGTTTATTTCGTCACCAGCCAGCCGGAACCGGGCTTCACTGTCGAATCTTGGTCCGCCACGGGCGACGTCGAAGAGCTGCGCGCCGCCTTCGCCGGCTTCCACCCACAGGTTCAGCGCGTGCTTGCTGCCTGTCCGGCGGTTCACAAGTGGGCGCTGATCGATCGCGATCCCCTGCCCCGCTGGGCCGACGGCAACATCACGCTCCTCGGCGATGCCTGCCATCCGATGACGCCGTACATGGCGCAAGGCGCCGCCATGGCGATCGAGGATGCGGCAGTGTTGTCGCGGTGTCTTGAAGGCGTAGATCGCTCCGGCGTCGCCGAGGCCTTCCGTCGGTTCGAGGCCACCCGCAAACCGCGAACGTCGCAAATCCAGCTCAGCTCGCGGACCAATACCTGGCTGCGCAATGCCACCGATCCGGATTGGGTCTACGGCTATGACGCCTGGTCGGCGCCGTTGGCTCATCAGGCCGCCGGCTGATATCTGCGAACACAGGACGCGATTTGATTGAAGAGCCGCTATTGTCCGCAACTGCCGACAAAGGAGCTGCGCGCGTGACGACATCCAAAAGACCCTACGCTCTACCGCGAAAGCTGGAACCGAATCTCGCTCGTGTGCTGATCTACTGGGAGAAGCTCAAACGGCGCGACGCGGAGATGCCGTTTTGGGATGACGTGAATGTATCGGCGCGGCCGAAGCTATTGGCCAAGCTGATGATGATTGAAGCTTCCGACAAGCCGGTGCGGTTTCGGTTTGGCTTGGGGGCTGGCGGTGAAGAAATTAAACGGAAATACGCGGGCGACCTGGACGGCAAGTTCCTGGATGAAATGGACGTGCGGCATCCGCTGGAATTTCTGCTGTCGCAATGCAGCGCCACAGTCGAAAGTGGCAAGCCAACTTATTATCGACACGGCCCCCCGAGCCGCGGCGATTCACGCACGAAGCAAGGCTACTCGCGGCTGGCGCTGCCACTGTGGGGACAGGGGCGCATCGGAATGCTGTTGGTGGCGTTCACCTGGGGATAGCGATTTGCGGTGATTAAAGCCGCCGCCAGTCGCAGAACCATGTGCATTGGGGCCAAATAACAATGGCCGACATCGTCACTCTCACCATGAATCCCGCGATCGATGCCTGGGTTTCGGTGGAGCGCGTGCTGCCGTTCCACAAGTTGCGCTGCTCGGCCGCGCGCCGCGATCCGGGCGGCGGCGGCATCAATGTCGCCCGCGTCCTCAAGCGCTTCGGCGCTGATGTAACCGCGATCTATCACAATGGCGGCGGGCTCGGTCAGCTGCTGCGGCGCTTGGTCGACCAGGAAGGACTGTCGGGACTGGCGGTTCCGATCGCAAACGAAACCCGCGAGGACTTCACAGTCTTTGAAAGCAGCACCGGCGCAGAATTCCGCTTCGTGCTTCCGGGGCCGCATCTCACCGACCACGAGTGGAGCGCATGCCTGGCGATGCTCGGCCGGCTGCAGCGCGGAATGCGGTTTGTCGTCGGCAGCGGAAGTTTGCCGCCCGGTGTGCCTGACGACTTCTATGGCCGCCTCGCGCAAATGGCGAAGCGGGTGGGAAGCAAGGTCGTTATTGACAGCGCGGGGCCGCCGTTGCGAGCCGCCCTTGAGGCGGGCGTTTATCTGATCAAGCCGAGTTTGAGCGAGTTCAGATCGTTGACGGGCGAACCGCTTGAAACCCAAGCCGATCGAATCAGGGCCTGCCGCTCGCTCGTCGAGCGCGGACAGGCCGAAATCGTCGCGCTCACGCTAGGCGAACAAGGAGCATTGTTGGTAACCCGCGGTCGGGTTCTGAATGCCCAAGCTCTTGCCATAACGCCTGTCAGCGTTGTCGGCGCAGGCGACAGCTTCTTGGGAGGCTTGATTTGGAGCCTGGCGTCCGGTCATTCCGTCGAAACGGCCTTGCGATACGCGATGGCCGCCGGATCGGCGGCATTGCTCGCACCTGGAACAGAGCTGTGCCGGCGCGAAGACGTCGAGCGCCTCGTTAACGACGTCAAGGTACAGACGGTTTGAACGTCGCAAGTTTTTGGTCCGACAATCCCGTCTTTCGCCAAGCTATTTGCATTGGTTCAATAACGCAGCGGCGCCGAGCAAGCCCAGCAGCGGCTGCACGATGAGATAAGTCGGAATGGCCGAAAGGTACCCGCGCAGCCGCCCTTTTGCTTCGAACCGCGACCTGAACTCGGATTGCGCAAAGAACGAAGCCATATGCGGCACGATGCCGCCAGCAATATAGATGCCGCCCCGCGCGCCCAGTGTCAGGGCGAGATTGCCCGCCACGGTGCCGAGCATCGCGCAAAACATCGCAGTCGCCTCGCGCGTGCGCGGGTCCTCCTTCCAGATCAAAGGACTGGTGATCTGCTCCGCCAGGTAAGACGCCGCCGGAGTGCCGGCGAGCTCGCAGCGCGCGTTGTACAAATTAACCAGGCCGGGACCTGACAACAATCGCTCGGCGGAAACGTGGTCGTAGCGTTTGCGCATCAGGTCCAGGATGGCGCTTTCCTCGGCGGTCGCCGGCGTCATGGTGACGTGACCGCCCTCGCCGGCAATGGTCAGCGCCCCGTTGGCCGACCGCAGCAATGCACTCACGCCGAGGCCGGTGCCGGGCCCGATCACCCCGATGGGAGCGTTGTTCACCGGCTCACCGCCGCCGATCTGGATGCGATCTTTTGCGTCGAGGCGCGGTACCGCGGCAGCATTGGCGGCAAAGTCGTTGATCACCAGGAGTCGTGTGAACCCAAACTCGTGCTTCAATGTGTCGACCGAAAATGTCCAGGGGTGATTGGTCATCGTGATCTGATCGTCGGTCACAGGCGAGGCAACCGCCAATGCCGCTTGTGCCGGCCGTTTTCCCGGCGAAGCCTCGGTCAGATACGCCTTGAGCGCATCGTGAAGCGAGTCGTAATCCGTTAACGCATAGACCCGCGCTGCGCGGAGGCCGCCGTCGGGACCGGCCAGCGCAAAGCGTGCATTGGTGGCGCCGATATCTCCGATCAGGCCGGCACCGGTGTCGGTCATGGCCTTGAAGACGCCTTCAGCAAAATCATGTGCTGATGCGAGTTCCCTTGCTCTCGGCCGCGGCCACATGCCGCTTCACTGCGATGAAACTGTCAGGACTCACCGACATGGAGTCAATCCCGCAGCGCACAAGGAACTCGGCGAATTCCGGATGATCGCTCGGCGCCTGTCCGCACAAGCCTACTCTGGCGCCGGCCTTGTGGGCTTCGCGAATGACGTTCTCGATCATCCATTTGACTGCTTCGTCCTGCTCATCGAACAAAGCCGCCAAATCCTCGGAATCGCGATCAACGCCGAGCGTAAGTTGGGTGAGGTCGTTGCTGCCGATCGAGAAACCATCGAAGCGTTCGGCGAAGGCCTTCGCCAGAATGACGTTGGAGGGAATTTCGCACATCACGTAGACCTGCAGTCCGTTCTCGCCGCGTTTGAGGCCGTTCTCCGCCATGACCGCGAGCACCTGATCGGCTTCTCTGGTGGAGCGGCAGAACGGGATCATCACGATAACGTTGCGAAAACCCATCTCGTCGCGCAAACGGCGAATGGCCCGGCATTCAAGCGCGAAGCCCTCTCGATAGCGCGGCGAGTAGTAACGCGATGCGCCGCGGAACCCCAGCATGGGGTTTTCCTCCTTCGGCTCAAATGCGGCGCCGCCGATCAAATTGGCATATTCGTTGGTCTTGAAGTCGCTCATGCGTACGATGACGGGCGCAGGATAATAAGCCGCAGCGATGCGGCCCAAGCCGCGAGCCAGACGATCGACGAAATACTCGGCCTTTTGTTGATACCCCGCGGTAAGCTCGGCGATCAGGCGCTTGGCGCCCTCATCGGCCAGCGTGTCGTAGCGCACCAAGGCCATCGGATGGATCTTGATGTGGTTACTGACGACGAACTCCATGCGGGCGAGGCCGACACCATCCGCCGGAAGCCGCCACCAGCGGAACGCAGCGGCCGGATTGGCGAGGTTCAGCATCACCTTCGTTTGCGTTTTCGGTATGCCGCCGAGGTCAAGCTCCTTGGCGTCAAAATCGGCGAAGCCCTCATAGACGAAGCCCTGTTCGCCTTCGGCGCAGGAGATCGTCACCTCCTGCTCGTCATGAAGCAATTGGGTCGCGTTTCCGGTCCCGACAACGGCAGGCAAGCCGAGCTCGCGGCTGACAATGGCGGCATGTGATGTGCGCCCACCATGATCGGTGACGATCGCCGCGGCGCGGCGCATGATCCGCACCCAATCCGGGTCGGTCGTCCGGGTGACCAGAATGGCGCCGTCAACGAAGCCGTCGATGGCGCTTGGACTTTCGATCAGGCAAACTTTTCCAGTGGTAACGGCCTCGCCAATGCTTAGACCTGTCACCAAAGTGCGGCCCTTCGATTTGACGGTATAGGATTTGAAGGCGCTGGATGACCGTCGGGATTGGACGGTTTCGGGCCGTGCTTGCACGATAAACAGCTCGCCGGTCTCGCCATCCTTGGCCCATTCCATATCCATCGGGCGGCCATAGTGCGCCTCGATCGTGCAGGCCCATTGCGCCAATTTCAGAATTTCGGCATCGCCGAGCACGAAGGCGCTGCGCTCGGCCTTTGAGGTCGGCACGTTCCGGGTCGGCCGATCACCCGCGGCGTAGATCATCTTTTGCGCCTTGTCGCCGAGGTCCTTCTCGATGATTGGCGTGAGCGCGGCGCCGGACAAAAATGGCTTGTAGACCTGATATTCGTCGGGATCGACAGCGCCTTGCACGACGTTCTCGCCGAGCCCCCACGCGGCATTGATGATGGCGACCTTGTCGAAGCCGGTCTCGGTGTCGATCGAGAACATGACGCCGGCGCTGCCGAGGTCCGAGCGCACCATGTTTTGAACGCCGATCGAAAGCGCTACTTTCAAGTGATTAAAGCTCTTGGCTTGCCGATAGGAGATCGCGCGGTCGGTGAAAAGCGAGGCGTAGCACCGTCTGCACGCATCGAGCAGAGCCGCCGCGCCGCGAATATTGAGGAAAGTTTCCTGCTGGCCGGCAAAGCTAGCGTCGGGCAGATCCTCGGCCGTGGCGCTTGATCGGACCGCCACGTCCGCGTCGGTCTTGCCCGAGCGCCGGCAAAGTTCCTGATACGACGACGCGATCGTCTCGGCGAGATCCGTCGGCCAAGTACCGCGAACAAAGGCGCGACGGATCGCCGATCCGACTTCGCTGAGCGGCGCCTTGCCGCCGGCCAGATCGTCGAGAAGCGGGACGATCGTTTCTTCCAGCTGGTTTGCCGCCACGAACCGCCAATAGGCGTCCGCGGTGGTGGCAAAACCGTCCGGTACCCGGACGCCCTGTCCGGTCAGATGACGCACCATTTCGCCCAGCGAAGCGTTCTTGCCACCGACGGTTGGCACATCCCCCTTTCCTAACTGCTCGAACCAGATGACGAGCGGCGATTGCGTTGCTTGCCGCTGGTTCGCGTCGACCTGCTGTTGAGACATAGGCCTCCTCAGTCGCCTATGGCGGCGTCCGATCTTTCATTCTCACCGAAGGCCCAGGCGATCATTGAGACAGATCAACGATCGCCGAAGCGAAGCGGTTCATAAGTGCCGCCGCGTGGGCGGTAATGCACTGACGATTTTGGCCGCTCCTACGCGCTATTAGGTGCTACGTTTCAATAGTTTCGCTGCGAGATCTACGTCATGGCTGCCGACTCGCTTCGTAGTAAATCGTCTGCGAGTTTCGTCTGGGGCGTTTCGACGTCGAGTTATCAAATCGAGGGCGCCGTCCATGAGGACGGCCGCGGCCCGAGCATTTGGGATTCATATTGCCGGCAGCCGGGGCGGATCAAAAACGGCGATACCGGGGACGTCGCCTGCGATCACTACCATCGCTATGCCGAAGACATTGCGTTGATGCGCAATCTCGGCGTCGAGGCCTATCGCTTTTCAGTAGCGTGGCCGCGCGTCATGCCCGCCGGCCGCGGCGCCACGAATGAAGCGGGCCTGGCTTTCTACGATCGTCTGATCGATGGACTGCTCGCCGCCGGTATCGAGCCTTGGCTCTGCCTCTACCATTGGGATTTGCCGCAGGCGCTTGGCGACCTCGGCGGCTGGGCGAACCGCGAATGCGTCCAATGGTTCGCCGATTATGCCGCGCTGATCGCGCGCCGCTACGGCGATCGGGTCAAGCGATACGCTACGTTCAATGAACCTTCGGTGTTCACGCTGTTTGGCTACTGCCTTGGCGGACAGCCTCCGGCAGTTTCAGACCACACCAGCCTGTTGCAGGCCATTCATCACGTGAATCTCGCGCACGGCGCCGCTGTCGACCGGCTACGCACGGGCGTCAGTGATGCTTCGATCGGGGCGGTGCACAATTGTCAGCCCTGCCGGCCGGCGCGCGAAGGGCCGGAGCATCTGCTGGCGTCGCAAAAACTCGACGCCTATTGGAACGGGGCGTTTCCCGATCCCCAATTGCTGGGGAAGTATCCTCCCCTGCTCGTTGATGCGATGGCGCCGCATCTGCAGCCCGACGATTTGGCGCGTATATGTCGCGCGGTCGATTGGTTCGGGCTCAACCACTATTCGCCACATTACGTCGTCGCGGATGGCGGCAACCCGCTGGGAGTTGGCTTCGGGCCGGCGCCGGCCAACGTTCCCCGCTCCAGCATGGGCTGGCCGGTGGAACCCGAGGCCTTCCGGGAAACCCTGGCCGAGGTAGACGCGCGCTACGGCTTACCGATTTACGTACTCGAGAACGGCACGGCATTCCGCGATCAGATCGACCCGGAAGGCGCCGTCTTAGACCAGCCGCGCATCGACTATCTGAACGCCTACACGGCGGCGTTGTTCGAGGCGATCAACGATGGCGCCGACGTACGCGGTTATTTCGTCTGGTCGCTGCTCGACAATTTTGAATGGGGCTCTGGATACAGTCAGCGCTTTGGTCTGGTTTACGTGGACTACCCCACCCAGCGCAGGATACCGAAGGCATCGTTTCGCTGGTATGCGCAGCTCATTAAGTCAATATCAGCGCGCGCCATAAACACTGCGAGCCGGAGTTGATGGTTGTGGCCAACGGAAACAATTCGCGGCGTGATCGCTTTTCCCGATTCTGGTCGAGCGCATCGGGCTTTTGGCGCGGAAAATCCGCTTTGTCGAGCTGGCCGCTGAGCATCGGTCTGGTGGTCATCGGCGTATCCCAACTCGCCGTGCAGTACCGCTTGAATTACTGGAACCGCGACTTTTTCAATGCGTTGGCGCTTCGCGACAGCAGCAGTCTCTGGCATCAAGCTGTTTTGTTCGTTCCGCTGGCGTTCCTGAGTGTTGGTTTGTCGGTTTTTTCGGTGTGGGGCCGCATGACCACGCAGCGCAAGTGGCGTGAGTGGCTCACGACGAACATCTTGAACACCTGGTTGTCGCAGGAGCGCTACCGGCGGCTTGAAGCCGTAACCGGCGACTACCAGAATGCCGAGTACCGCGTTGCCGTCGATACCCGCACAGCTACCGACGCCCCGGTCGATCTCGCACTCGGATTCGTCACCTCGGCGCTGACCGCGCTCGTGTTTATCGACGTACTTTGGAGTGTCGGCGGCAGCCTGACAATTCCCCTGGGCCGAGCCGAGGTGACCGTGCCGGGCTATCTTGTCGTCGGCGTCGGCATCTATGCACTTATATTCACCGGCGTGATGATGGCGATCGGGCGTAATTTGCCGACGGTTATCCAGGGCGAGACCCAAGCCGAAGCGGAATGGCTGGCAAGCACGCACCAGATCCGCGAGTCCGGAAGACACACGATTAGGGCGGCGAACGAAATTGAACAGCAGCAGCTTGCATGGGACGCGTTCCGGCAAGTGATCGGCCGCTGGCGGCAGCTTTGTTGGCAACTTATGGGAACGACCTTCGTCTCACAGACCGACCTGCTGTTTGCACCCGTCTTTGCCTGGGTCCTTTGCGCCCCGAAATACATCACCGGCGCGATGACACTCGGGGAACTCACTCAGGCTTCTGCGGCTTTTGTCACGTTACAGGTCGCGTTCAACTGGCTGGTCGATAATTATCAGCGCTTGTCGGATTGGCGAGCCGCCGTCCATCGCGTTGCCACGCTGCTGTTGGCGCTCGACGAGGTCGCGATCCCGGAGCTTGAAAAGGCGGATTCGCCGCGCGCTGGAGCAGCCAAATGACCGTCGCGGATTTCATGACCCGTCGGGTCATAACCGTCGCACCCGACGCGTCGCTCGCCGAGGCGGCGAAGCTGATGCTGAACCACAAAATCAGCGGACTGCCTGTCGTCGACGCTGCCGGCCGGGTCGTCGGCATTGTCAGCGAACACGACCTCCTGCGACGGCGCCGAGCGGTCGAAGGTGCACAAGCCGAGGAGCGGCCGCATTGGCTGCAGTTGCTGAGCGAAACGGCGGGACCGGCCGGCGAAATGCCACAGTTTCACACCCGGACGGTCAACGACGTGATGACGCCCAATCCCACAACCATTGCCGCAAATTCGACGCTAAAGGAGGCCTCCCGGCTGATCGAACATCGCGGCTGCAAACGCTTGCCCGTTGTCCAAGACGGCAAACTCGTTGGTATCATTGCGCGCGCCGATCTGGTGCGAGCACTGGCCTACGGCCGCAACGGCGCCGCTGCAACGATGCCAGACGTGAGCGTCACAGAACGGCTGCGCGAGCTAGAGCGTCAGAACTGGCGCAACCGCGTACGGGTGATGAAGCCGTTTTGAAATTCGGTCGGCTGCTTCGCGTAGTTCACTCGTGAGCGGCTGCCGGCACTGCATCGGCGGCCTGCCGTTTGGCCATTTCCTCGGCCACCAGCTCTTTCTTCGATAATTTTCCGACCGGCGTCTTCGGCAGGCTCCGGCGAACCTCCATCTCCGTCGGCATTTCGTATTTCGCCAGTTTGTCCGCCAGGAAGGTCTTCAGCTCTTCAATTCCAAATGACGTGTGTCCGGGCTTGAGCGCGATAAAGGCCTTGGCCGACTGGCCCCGATAGGCATCCGGAATGCCGATGACGGTAACCTCGGCGACGCCGGGATGTTCGTAGATCGCTTCCTCGATGTTGCGCGGAAACACGTTGAAGCCGCCCGACAGGATCATGTCCTTCTTGCGGTCGACCAGCGTGAGGAAGCCGTCCTGGTCGAGGTAGCCGATATCGCCGGTATGAAAGCGGCCGCCCCGAAATGCGTCTTCGGTCTCCTCGGGTTTCTTCCAATAACCTTTCATCACCTGCGGTCCGCGAAAGCACACCTCGCCCTTCTCGCCGACCGGCAGCACCGTCGTGCCGGCCGCGAGATCGACCACGTCCAGAATGGTACGCGGCGCGGGCAGGCCGACACTGCCTTGCCGTACCGGTGCATCCTTGAGCTGCAGCGTTCCTAACGGCGCGACTTCGGTCAGGCCATAGCCCTCCTTGGGACAGATGCCGGTCAGCGCTTCGAAACGCTGCTGCACTTCGAGCGGCAGCGGCGCGCCGCCGGAGCCCCAAGTTTCGACCGAGGAAAGGTCGAACTCCTTGACCTTCGGATGATTGACCAGCGCGGTGTACATGGTCGGCACCGCCGGGAACACGGTGATTTTCTTTCGGGCAATGTCGGCAAGCACGCGATCCGGATCGAACCTGATGTGCAGCACAATCTGCGAACCGGTAGCGACCGCAAGCAACATGACGAAGCTCAAGCCATAGATGTGAAACAACGGCAGCACCGCCAACGCCTTTTGCGGTGCCTCGTCCGGGCCGAGTTCGTTCCAGTAGGAGTAGATGCTCAGCACCGCACAGAAATTGGCGTGGGTGAGCATCGCTCCTTTGGGCGCTCCGGTGGTGCCGCCGGTATATTGCAACACTGCGATCTCGTCTTCGAGCCGGCCGCGCGGGTGCGGCGCGAAGGCGCCGTCATTGGCAATGAGCGCCGCAAAATCGACTTCGCGGCCGGCGCCGGCGATGCGCTCGGCCGCGGGCCCGAATACCTGGGCGATCGGCGCCGGCAGGAAGTCTGCAATGCTGCACACCACCAGCGTTTGGAATTTGGCCGTGCCCTTCAACGCCGCGATCTGCGGATAGAGCATCGGCAGGCCGAGCGTGATCATCACCGTCGTTTCGGCGTCGGTAATCTGGTACTTGAGCTCCCGCGGCGCGGCGAGCGGACTGAAATTGACGACGCGGCCGCCGGCCATCAACACGGCGAAGAACGCAATCACGAAATGCGGCGTGTTCGGCAGGTGCAAACCGACATGCACATCGGGCCCGACACCAAGCGCCTGTAGACCCTTCGCGGCGCGCGCGGCCAGGTCGCGGAGTTCCCGGAAGGTGAAGGTGCGGTCGTAAAAGTCGATCGCAACCCGCTCTGGCCATTTGCTCGCCGCGGTTTCGAGCAAGCTTTCGAGCGGAACCGGCGGCGGCAGCGGCGCATCCCAGGACACGCCCTGCGGATAAGATTTTTCCCAAACGTGCGCCATCGCTTCCTCCCTGGCGGGGCGCCATCCTTGGCGTTTGGCCAGTTATCCCGTCGTGGTTTTCAGGCGTAAGTTAACCGGCCAGCGGGGCGCGGTCGATGGGGCATGTCACTTCGTTGCACCGCCGTGCTTGCGCCAAGTCAGCGACACCGAGAACATGATCAAAAACAATGGAATTGCGATAATCGAAAAAGTCCAGGCGACCTGATAATATAAGGTCCGCCAATCGACCAAAGTCGTCAGGTGATTTATCTCGTCGGCATAATTCAATTTGTCCGCGCTGCACTCAACATAGTGGAGGAACGAGTAGGAAATCTCGGAAACGCCGAGACACAATGCTGCGGCCGCGAGCGACACGACGATAACAAGGATTGCCAACCAGCGAGCCAATCCGGGCTTGCGAAAGACGTCGCCTTTTTCGGCGACGAAGGTCGTGGCGGCGACCACAATGCCGTCAAAGGCAAGCAGCGCCAGTCCCTTGCCATCGAGGATGGTCAGAATTTCATAGAGGGTTTTTACAATTTCGGTGGCATGTGGGGGCGTAATTTGAGTGCCAGCAGCGTGCAACAGCTGAAGCTTTTGGAGTAAGTCGCACACGCGATTGCCCTCCCGCCCGCAAATAATAGCTGATAAGCGCGTTGGGGCAGTCCGCGCGCGAAGGTCCCAACCTTGTTGAGCTCACTCGCCGCTTTCTTCGCCTTCTTCGGACAGCCGCTCGACCGACGCGACGCGTTCGCCTTCGGCGGTCGAGAACACAATAACGCCCTGGGTCGCGCGACCGGCGATGCGAATGCCGTCCACCGGACAACGGATCAGCTGTCCACCGTCGGTGACCAGCATGATCTGGTCGCTCTCCTCCACCGGGAATGACGCCACCAGCCGCCCATTCTTCTCGGTGATCGCCATTGCGACGATGCCTTTGCCGCCGCGATTGGTGGTGCGGTACTCGAACGAGGAGGTGCGCTTGCCGAAGCCTTTTTCTGAGATGGTGAGGACAAACTGTTCAGCAGCCGACAATTCCGCATAGCGCGTCTGACCAAGTTCAATGGCGCCCGTCGCCTCCTCCTGCTCGGCCACGTTCTCCTCACCTTCCCCATTAGTGCCCCGGCGTACCGCATTGGCGCGCTTGAGATATGCAACCCGCTCGTCGGCCGAAGCTTCGACATGGCGCAGGATCGACAGCGAAATCAGCTTATCGCCGTCGGCGAGATTGATCCCGCGCACCCCCATGGAGGTCCGGCCCTGAAAGATCCGTACGTCATTGACCGCGAAGCGAATGCACTGACCGGCCGCTGACGTTAGCAGCACGTCGTCGTTTTCGGTGCAGATCTGCACATCGACAATGCCGTCGCCCTCGTCGAGCTTCATGGCGATGATGCCCGAGCGGCGCACATCGGCAAAATCCGAAAGCTTGTTACGCCGCACCGTGCCGCGGGTCGTGGCGAACATCACGTCGAGCTTGTCCCAGGTCGACTCGTCCTCGGGCAGCGGCATGATGGTGGTGATGTTCTCGCCCTGCTCCAGCGGCAGGATATTGATCAGCGCCTTGCCGCGCGCTTGCGGTGCCGCCAGCGGCAATCGCCACACCTTCTCCTTGTAGACCTGCCCGCGCGAGGAGAAGAACAATACCGGCGTATGCGTCGAGGCGACGAACAGGCGGGTGACGAAATCCTCTTCCCGCGTCTGCATGCCGGCGCGGCCCTTGCCGCCGCGCTTTTGCGCCCGGTAGGTGGAAAGCGGCACGCGCTTGACGTAGCCGGCGTGCGAAACCGTGACCACCATGTCCTCGCGCTGGATCAGGTCCTCATCTTCCATCTCGCCTTCTTGATCGAGGATCATCGTGCGCCGCGGCGTGGCGAACTCGTTTTTGATCGCCGCCAGCTCGTCCTTGACGATCGTCTGGATGCGCGCGCGCGAGCGAAGGATGTCGAGATAATCGGCGATCTCGTCGGCGAGCTTGTCGAGTTCAGCCTTGATCTCGTCGCGCCCGAGCGCAGTCAGCCGCTGCAGCCGCAGATCGAGAATGGCCTTGGCCTGTTCGGCGGAAAGCTTGGTCGTGCCGGCTTCCGAGACGCTGTGCCGCGGATCGTCGATCAGCGTGACCATGGCCGCGACGTCTTTCGCCGGCCAGTCGCGCTCCATCAATTGTTCGCGCGCCTCGTTCGCGTCCTTCGAGCCGCGGATCAACCTGATCATTTCGTCGATATTCGCCACCGCGATGGCCAGCCCAACCAGGACGTGGGCCCGGTCGCGCGCCTTGGTGAGAAGGTGCTTGGTCCGCCGATAGATCACTTCTTCGCGAAACGCGATGAAGCAGACCAGCAGGTCCTTCAAATTCATCACCAACGGCCGGCCGCTGTCGAGCGCCACCATGTTGGCGCCGAACGAGGATTGCAGCGCGGTGAAGCGGTAAAGCTGGTTGAGTACGACGTCGGGCACCGCGTCGCGCCGCATTTCGATCACGACGCGATAGCCGTCGCGGTCGGATTCGTCGCGCAGCGCGGAAATGCCCTCGATTTTCTTCTCGCGCACCAGTTCGCCGATCCGCTCCACCATATGCGCCTTGTTCACCTGATAGGGGATTTCGGAAATGACGATCGCCTCGCGCTCGCCGCGCAGCGTTTCGAATTCGACCTTGCCGCGCATGACGATGGCGCCGCGGCCGAGATGATAGGCGGCGCGGATGCCCTGCCGGCCCAGAATAATGCCGCCGGTCGGGAAATCGGGACCCGGAACGATCGCGATCAAGTCCTCAATCGACAGTCCGGGATTGTCGATCAACGCAACGCAGGCGTCGATCACCTCGCCAAGATTATGCGGCGGGATATTGGTCGCCATGCCGACCGCAATGCCGCCGGCACCGTTGACCAGCAGATTGGGAAAGCGCGCCGGCAGCACCACCGGCTCGCGTTCGGAATTGTCGTAGTTGGGCTGAAAGTCGACGGTGTCCTTGTCGAGATCCTCGACCAGCGAACCGGCGACCCTTTCGAGCCGAACTTCGGTGTAGCGCATGGCCGCAGGCGCATCGCCGTCCACCGAGCCGAAGTTCCCCTGCCCGTCGATCAGCGGCAGGCGCATGGAGAATTCCTGCGCCATGCGCACCAGCGCATCGTAAACCGCCTGGTCGCCGTGGGGATGATATTTGCCGATCACGTCGCCGACCACGCGCGCGGACTTACGGTACGGCTTGTTCCACTCGTAGCCGTTCTCGTGCATCGAGTAGAGGATGCGGCGGTGTACGGGCTTCAGCCCGTCGCGCGCATCCGGCAGCGCGCGGGCCACGATCACGCTCATGGCGTAATCGAGGTAGCTCTTTTTCATCTCCTCGGTGATCGACACCGGGCGAATGTCGGAGGGACCGCCGTCCGCAGGCGGAGGATTATCGTGGTCTGCCAAAGTCTAGAATCCTAACGCGAATCTGATGTGGTTTTCTAGCCGATCGGGCCTCAATCCGCTACTGTTATCCGCGTCCGGTAGATAGTAGTTTCTTTTTAGATTTCAATGTTTTATTGGGTTCGAGGGACACGCTGCCGCGGGATCGCGCCGGGTGATGAAGACAAAGCCGCGACACACCGCGCTGGCGAGATCGGCGTCGCCGAAGGACAGGCCTAAAATGTTATTGGATTACGCGGTTTCGGCGCTGCTGACTTTGTTTGTGGTCGTCGACCCTGTCGCCATGGCGCCGACCTTCCTGGTGGTGACCACGGACATGCCGCGCGCCGCGCGCAAGAGCGTTGCGCTTCGTGCCAGCGTCATCGCCGGCGGGATCCTGATCGGCGCCGCGCTGGCCGGCGACCGGCTGCTCAACATCCTCGAGATTTCTCTGCCCGCCTTTCGCATCGCCGGCGGCCTGCTGTTGTTTTGGATTGCGGCCGAGATGGTGTTCGGCGTTCGCAGCCGCCACGAAGGCCAAGCCGCCGAGCTGGCAATCGAGGAACGCGTCCGCAACGTCGCTGCATTTCCGCTTGCGGTGCCGCTCCTCGCCGGGCCCGGCGCAATCACCGCGACGATACTTTTGGCCGGTCAAGCCGGCGGCAATCTGCTGCTGCTCGCGATCCTGGTCGCAGTCGCGGTGCTGGTCGCTGCCTCATGTCTCGTCACTTTCATTTTCGCCGAGCGCATCAGCGGGTTGCTCGGCATGACCGGTAATATCGTGCTCTCCCGCCTGCTCGGCGTTCTGCTCGCTGCGCTTGCGGTGCAATACGTGGTCGACGGCATCCGCTCGATCTGGACCTGACCACCGCGGCCGCTAATCGTTCATTAACTATAAAAGCCCAGTTTGCTGTGTAGTTGCATTGAATCGGAACCCTGACCATTCGCCGCAGGACATCATTTCATGGCCATTTCGGGAATCACGCCGGGCAGCATCTACGCAACGAACTCGCAACCGCTGCAATCGGTCAGCCAGCACAAGCAAAACACTCATCATTCAATTTCCATGAGCGACATTGATGCGCAAGGATCGAGTGTGGCATCCGCCCCAAGTTCGACCGGCAAAGTAGGTAGCAAAGTCAATCTGACGGTTTAGGCCGTAGCAAAGCCAGCAGAATGGGCGGCGAGCAGCAGACTCCGGGCGTGTTTCGTGTACGTCCGGCACGGCCCGCGGACATCCCTGCGCTGATGCGATTGAAACGCGCATTGGCTGAAGGCGAAAATTCGTTGCATGCGGTACGCGCGACAGCGGCCGATTGGCTGCGCGACGGCTTTGGCGCTGAACCCGGCTTTACAGCGTTCGTCGCCGAAGCCGAATATGCCGAGGTCGTCATCGGCATGGCGACATGCAGCCGGCGCGCCATCACCGGCTGGAGCGGGCCGGTGGTTTTTCTGCAAGACCTGTTTGTGGAGCCGCAATTTCGAAAGCATGGCGTCGCGGGAGCGCTGGTAGCGCGCGTCGCCGCCTACGCGCGCGAACTCGGCAGCCCCATCGTAGAGCTTACCGTCCATGCCGACAATTCCGCCCAGGCTTTTTATCGGCGCAATGGCTTCCAGCATCTGCCGCACTGTCTGACCTACGTTTTGGCCGGCCCCGCGCTGGCCGCGCTGGCGGAGCGCGACAAAGATCAAACCAAAGAATTGTCCCGCGCCGGCTAAGCCGCGTGGTCATAAAACGAGCTGTCCGCGGCTTTCGATGCCAAGCGATTAGCCCGGTCGTTAGAAAAGCCGCGGCTGCCAGATCATCAAAACAAATATGACGATTACGCCGATGAAGGCCGGCCAGCCGAGCCAAAACCAGATGCGGAACAGGCGGCGATATTCGTCGGGCAGCGGCTTGGCGTTGACGGCCGCATCTCGCGCCAGGTTCCGCATCCGGATCTGAATGAAAACGACCGGCAGCCAGCATAACCCGATCAGTACGTAGAGCGCGAGCGAATACACGATCCACGGCTCTGCGAACGGCGACAGGCCGATCGCCGACGCCAGCGCAAAACCGCTGAGCGGCTGCACTGCACCGGACGTAGCGGTAAAAACAAAATTGGCAATCACCACAAAGCGCGCAGTCACGGCGATAACGCCGGCATGACCGGTGCGGTGCGCCACGAACATGAAGAAAGCGATGCCCAGACCGGTGCCGAACAGCACCGAAGCACCGATCAGATGCACAAACTTGAAAATGAAAATAAGTTCCATCAGCGATCGTCCAGGATCGCGAGCGTGAACACTATCGCCAAACCACAGGCGCCGGTCATTAGAACCCGCATCGAAACTCTCAGTCGCCGAACATGACGGCGTGCATGATGCGGCCAGGGACGAGGGTAAATGCGCCGGCAATAGCCAGCGCACCGAAGAAAATACCAATCATTGCCCGGCGGCGTTGGGCAACCCTGTGGCGCCGTGCAAACGCGCGCAGCTCAATTGCCGAATTCGACGCCCATAACGGCGCAAGGAGCACGGGCCGGCTATCCTCAGCCTCACCCAACGATCAGGTCAGAAACTCGACGCGGCCGTTGTCGAGATTGTAACGCGCCGCCGCGACTTTGACTTTGTTTGCTTTGACAAGATGCGAGACGATTTTGCTTTTGCTCGCGATCTTCGTCGCGGTTCGCTTCGCGCTCTCGCTGATTGCGTTGTCCAGGAAGTCGCCGGGCTTGCGATAAACCGCCTTCGCCGCAGGCACGATGGCATTGACCATCGGGCCGATCGAGCCGGGAAACTTGGCGTGCTTCTCGACCACCGCACAAGCTGCGGCAACGGCGCCGCAGCGGTCGTGGCCCATGACAACAATGAGGGGCACGCCGAGTTCTGCCGCCCCGTATTCGATTGTCCCCATGGTCGCCGTATCGGCCATGTTGCCGGCGTTGCGGGCGACAAACAGTTCTCCGACCCCAAGCCCGCCAAACAATAGCTCGGGCGGCACGCGGCTATCGGCGCAGGTCAGAATAGTGGCCCACGGCGTTTGCGCTTTCGCAACTTGACCGCGCTGTGCTGCTAGGTCGGCCGCGCAAACTTGTGGTGCGCTGACGTATTTCTCGTTGCCTGCCTTTAGTTTGGCCATCGCTTCGTCAGCGGTAACGTTCGTGGTGGCATCGGCAGCGAAGGCCAGACGCGCCCCAAACAAGCCGGTCGCAGCGATGCCTGCTGCCGACAGCGTGAGAAACTTGCGGCGATCGGGTGCAAATTCACGACATGCGACGCACATTGTTCAGCCTCCCGTGGCACGCGCTACGCTGCGTTGCCGAGCAGCACTACAGTCCCAACAATGAGCCTAGAACGGAATCTCGTCATCCATGTCGCCGCGGGAGCCTCTCGCGCCGGCAGCGGCGGCGGCGACCTTGCGCGAAGGTCCGGACGAACCGAAATCGCCGCCGGCGTCGTCGGTCCCGATCTCACCGCCGCCGCTACCAGCGCCGCCGGCGCGATCAAGCAAGGTGAGTTCGCCACGAAAGCCTTGTAACACGACCTCGGTCGAGTAGCGGTCCTGGCCGGACTGGTCCTGCCATTTGCGCGTCTGCAGTTGGCCTTCGATGTAAACCTTCGAGCCTTTCTTGAGGTATTGCTCGGCAATGCGGCACAGGTTTTCGTTGAAGATCACGACCCGGTGCCACTCGGTCTTTTCCTTGCGCTCGCCGGTGGCCTTGTCGCGCCACGAATCCGAGGTCGCGACGCGCAAATTGGCCACCGGACGCCCGTCCTGGGTGCGGCGGATTTCAGGATCGGCGCCCAAATTGCCGATCAGGATCACTTTGTTGACGCTTCCGGCCATGATCTGCCTCGCTTGAACTGCACACGCTCCGCTCGCCGCGCGCCTGCTTACCGTAGTGCGGGGCCTGCCCCCGGCAAGCGCGATCCAGGCGCGATCGGCGTTATCCACACAAACAGCACGCCCAGAGTGACGTTGTGACGATGTTCATAATTTGTTCTTCTTCGTGATTCAAG
>VFSW01001365.1_pt1 | contig 37263 bp, 34 predicted proteins | sample 5358111 | NCBI WGS metagenome assembly VFSW01 (sample SAMN11554181, study PRJNA540505) | mine drainage metagenome | isolation source: sediment from site ElyBrook_90M | place: USA: Ely Copper Mine, Vershire, VT | collected 2017 | reverse complement strand
GGCCCTAGCGCTACGGCGTGCAGCAGGCGCGCAATCTCCACAATGCGCGGAAGCGTGATGGGGGGAGTCTGAGTGATTCACTTCGGTGGATCTTTTGCCAAGTTTAGCAAGCTTGGAGAATAAGTGCTGGGTAAGACCGGTGGCAGCCGCCACGGTAATACCGGCGGCACAAGTGGTGTTCACTATTATTGGGCTTAAAGGGTCCGTAGCCGGCTGAAACCGTCCTGTGTGAAATATTGGCGCATAACGTCAATACGTGCATAAGATACCTTTCGGCTAGGGAGCGGGAGAGGTCAGGAGTATTCATGGGGTAAGAGTAAAATCCCGTAATCCTATGAAGACTACCGGTGGCGAAGGCGCCTGACTAGAACGCATCCGACGGTGAGTGACGAAGGCTAGGAGAACGAATCGGATTAGATACCCGAGTAGCCCTAGCAGTAAATGATGCAGACTCTGGTGTTGCGCCTATCACGAATAGACGCAGTACCGTAGGACAACTGTTAAGTCTGCCGCCTGGGGAGTACGGCCGCAAGGTTGAAACTTAAAGCAATTGGCGGGGGAGCACACAAGGGGTGGATGCTACGGTTTAATTGAATTCAACGTCGGGAACTTTACCTGGAGCGACGGCAGAATGAAGGTCAGGCTAAAGACCTTACTAGACAAGCCGAGAGGTGGTGCATGGCGATCGTCAGTTCGTGGTGTGAACTATCCGGTTAAGTCCGGTAACGAACGAGACCCTCATCTACAGTTGCCACTGGCTCAGCGATGGGCCAAGCACTCTGTCGAGACCGCCTTCGTTTAAGAAGGAGGAAGGAGAGGGCAACGGTACGTCAGTATGCCCCGAATCTCCAGGGCTACACGCGGCATACATAGGCTGGCACAATGGGCTGCGACTCAGAGATGAGAAGCTAATCCCTAAAACCAGCCCCGGTCCGGATTGAGGGCTGAAACTCGCCCTCATGAAGTTGGAATCCCTAGTAATCGCTTGTCACCAACGAGCGGTGAATATGTCCCCGCTCCTTGCACACACCGCCTGCCAAGTCATCCAAGTAGGGCCTTAGTGAGGCAGCATCTTTTAGATGCTTTCGAATTAAGGTTCTGTGAGGGGGGCTAAGGCATAACAAGGTATCCGTAGGGGAACCTGCGGATAGATCACCTCAAACATTATTTGTGTGCAGAATCAGCATTCGCGTCTTTCTGATCAAAGCTCAAGGCTACATTTCATTTTTCTTTTTAATGAACCATAGCCACAGGCATGGGTGTCTGACTTTCGTGTGCGCCTGTTTTGAGAATTAGCCTATTTGTTCTTTTTCTGATATAATTTTTAGATACGCCAGGGTTGGGAGTTTCAGCGGCTCAGGCAATGCCTGAACGGCGTTTGAACCCAAATGGCCCTTGCGAGCCATACGCTCTCGAGCAGTATTTCCAGGCGTACGCGTTACCGGATTCTGCCACCCTGGCGCCTGATACAATCTGTTTATTATCCTTATAATCCTTTCTTGCGCCTATGCCCTTAGCTCTGGCAGAGCAGAGTCGTTCCTGAACATCGAAGAGAGCAGCTTTTTGGAGCTCTCTTCAATGATATGCTGCTGCGCCTCCTTCGGCTTTCCGAAGCCGGCAGAATAAGCGTCATACGTGTCCTTTGTCTGAATGCCTATCCATACCCTGTCCCCTGCTGCTGATTTCTTGACAAAGTCCCAGAAGTTGTCGGATATGTTGAACTGCTCCATGTACGCGTCATTTCTGTAATTGTCTACGATTTCTAGTCCTTTGTGCGATACAAAACCTAGCTCCTTTATCGCCTCGAGCTTGCCGTTGTTCGCATTCGCCTCCCTTTTCATCGCTATTATCACAGCATCGGGATGCTTATCCCTTATGCTGTCTATTATTATCGCCTTTGCCTCGCCGTTGACAGCATGGCCGACGAATCCCTCCGATGATATGCCGGGCAGTATTGCAACCACAGGCGCGTTGTTGTACCTTCCTATCGTTGAAGAGCCGTTGTATCCTAATATCTTATTGCTGTTCATGTCGCGCATGATGACAGCTGCTGTGCTTATCTGCTCCATCACTTCAGCAGTGTATGTAGGTGCGACCCTGCCATTCGTGGCCCGCGATGCCTCGTTTATGAAGTTCGTTATCTCCTTTGCATCAGACTGCGTTGCAAAGCTGCTGGTCATGCACACTTCTCCCTTATCACTTTTCTTGTTCATTATTCCTATCATGCGTCTCACTTTGGACGCAAGAAGGTAGCAGATTGTCATTTATAAAGGAAAAGGCGTTATTGGACGATAAACGAATATTCGTCTGTCCTGTGACGAATGGATATGGACAAAATCTTTATTTGCCCTTCGCCTTCTTCTGGGCTTTCTTCTCCTCAGGCCTTACAGCAGGGAAGAGTATGACCTCTTTTATAGATGGCGCGTTTGTAAGGAGCATGACCAGCCTGTCTATGCCTATTCCGCAGCCAGCAGTCGGAGGCATGCCGTACTCTATAGCCTCTATGAACTCCTTGTCGGATGGCGGTGCCTCCGCGTCGCCGCTCTGCCTCTCCTGTTCCTGCTCCTCGAACTTTTTCCTTTGCTCGGTGGGGTCTGTCAGTTCAGAATAGCAGTTTGCAACTTCCATGTTGTTTATGTAAAGCTCGAACCTCTCGCTGAGCTTTTTGTTCCCACGCTTGTCCTTTGTCAGGGGGCACATGTATGCCGGGAAATCGACAACGAACGTCGGATCCTTCAGTTCAGGCTTTATGTACTTGTCGAACAGCGAGTCTGCAACATGATAGTTGTTCAGTATCTCCGTCTCAAGGCCTTCCTTCTTTGCTATCCCTTTTGCCTGTTCATCCGTCATCTCGGATATGTCTATGCCCGACCTTTTCTTCAGCTCCTCGACCCAGTACACTCTCTTGAATTTCGGCCTGAAGTTCAGTTCGCTGTTCTGGTACTTCACCGTGTGCGACCCGTGGATGTGCTTTGCAAGGCCTGATAGTAGTTCCTCAGTCAGTCCCATGAAATCTTCATAGTCTTTGTATGCTTCGTAGAATTCCAGCATTGTGAACTCGGGATTATGCGACGAATCTATGTCCTCGTTCCTGAAGTCCTTTGAAAATTCGTAAACGCGCTCTATTCCGCCTATTATCAGCCTTTTGAGGTAAAGCTCGTTTGCCACCCTGAGGTAGAAGTCTGATTCCAATGAATTGTAGTAAGTCGTGAAAGGCTTTGCGTTTGCGCCGCCGTATGTAGCCTGCAGAACAGGCGTCTCCACTTCCATATAGTCTCTGCTGTTCAGGAACGACCTTATGTAATCGAGTATCTTGGTCCTTGCAAAGAATATTTTCCTCGTCTCTGCGTTCATTATGAGGTCTAGGGATCTCTTCCTGTACCTCAATTCAGTGTCGCTTATCCCATGGAACTTGTCAGGCAGCTCTTTCAATGACTTTGCTAGCATCTCTATGGACTTTGCCTCTATGCTTATCTCGCCTCTTTCGCTCTTTATGATTTTTCCCTCCGCGCCTATTATGTCTCCTATGTCAAGGAATCCATACACCTCTGCAGAACTTTTGTCGATTACATTGTCGCGCAGTATCACCTGCAGCTTGCCAGTCTGGTCCAGAAGGTCCATGAACACTATCTTCCCCATTCTTCTGAGCCGCATTATCCTTCCCGCGATGCTCGCCCTGCTGCCTTCCCTTGAACTGAATTCTGATGTTATCTGCACAGCTGTCGCCGTCCTTTTGTATGAATACGGGTACGGGTTTATGCCTTTTGAAAGCATCTCCATTGCTTTTTTTGCTTTTGGGTTCTCCGCCATGCGTTTACCTGCTATACTGATGCTGTTGCTGTTTTTATAGGTTATCTGCTGAAGTTCCATTCCTTTGTGCCGTACACCGTCTCTGCAAGCTCCACCGCCCTTTCTTTCTCTTCATTTGTAAGCTCTGAATAGACAGGGTCTTTTCCCTCTGTGAATTGTCTGAGCAGCTCCTCGTGCAGCTGGCCCATAGTCGCCTTGGAATTTGATGCAACGTCTGTCACACGCTCCTCTGCTGAGCTTATCATCTTGTCAGACAATTTCTCTCCACTGACGTTAAGAACCGCAAACATCTTCCTTATCTCTGCCTTGTATAATATCGTGCCATGCTGCAGCACAGCGCCCTCTTTTCTCGTCTGCGCATTCCCTGATATCTTCTTCCCATTGACTGTTATGTCGTTTATCGGCGCAAACTCCGCCCTTATCCCAAGGTTCGACAGCGCCTTTATTATGAAACCTGACACGCATTTGTAGCATTCAGGTATTCCTTTCGGCAATTCCTTTTCCTTTGCGATTATGCTGTATGTGATCTCCCCGTCTGAATCATGGTAGACCGCTCCGCCGCCAGTTATCCTCCTTACGAAGTCTATTCCAAGGGCTTTGCACTTCTCCGTGTTGACCTCCCTTTCCATCGACTGGAACCTGCCTATCGACACTGCGCCAGGTTCCCATCTGTAGAGCCTCAGCGCCATCGGGGATTTTTCTGAGGATACAGATTCAAGGAGCGTGTGGTCTATGGCCATATTCATGTATGCATTGTTAGAAGCGTAGGGAAGGACGCGCATCATCAAAAATCACTCTTTGTAGCAAGCCTCAGCGCTGCCACTATGGACTTTGCGGATATCCCTATCAGCTTTATGGACCCGCTGTCCGCCACGCTGTTTATCATCTGTTCTATTTCCATGTCGTTCATCGACAACGGAATACCATTGAGCGCTTTTTCTATATCAACTAGCTTTGCCTCTGGGTGCACGAAGAAATCCCCCGTTATCTCTATCCTTTTTATCTTGTCGTCGTATTCGACGGACACTGAGACGAGCTTCTCCCCAGGCAGCTTCTTCTCGGCAAAGCCCCTCATATGATTACCTGTTCACTGCTTGACTATTACCTTGTCAGAAAGGTCTATTATCTTGTCAACGCTGTATGTTATCGGGTTGCCGAAACCCGTGTTTATTATCATCCTGCCCCTTTTGAGGTCTATGCCAGCTATCTTTCCTATCATAGCGCCGAGGTCATTCACCACTATCTTGCCCTTCAGGTTCTTCTTCCTTATGACGCGCCTGCGCATGAACCTTGATGCACCTGACACTGACGCCCCGATGAGTATCGCAATTATTATGAAGTCGACAAGCTGGCTGAAGTATATCTGGCCTATAAACCATTCAGTGAATGAATATAGCAGTGTCCATAGTATTATCGCGGAGCCTATGAAGACAGCATACCTGAAGGTCCTGAAATAGTACCTTGCATCCCTGACGTCTATCATGCGGCCTATCAGGTATAGTATAAGTATTATAGGGAGTATCGTCAGGAAGCCTTCTACCATGTATGCTATCGCAGTCACTTGGTTGCCTGTGATCATGAGCTTTGCAGCGTAGTTGTTCGCCGCTATGAATAGTCCTGTTATGAAGAACAGTATGGCGCTTATGTAAAAGACAAAGGACATGCGGTCTATGCTGAATCCTAAGCCTTTGAACGAGTTTATTAATTCCTCTTCCAATCCGAATCCCTTTGAAAGCAGGTATACGCCTATCAGCGCCACAGGAAGGGTCCAGCCAGCGCCTATGAAGTAGCTTATCGCAAACAGCAATAGTATCACCGCCGGCAATCCGAATACTGTCCTTGCGAAGTGCGGCTCCTTGAGCTTCTCCACAATCGTGAAATATGTGTTCTCGACGCCCGCAGCCTGCTTTATCTTCACGACCTGCACGCTGCTTATCTTTATCCTCGACTGTATCACAGGAAGGATCCTCTCGTCGCTCGGCCCGTCAGTTATGAATATGCACTCTTCGCTCTTGTACTTGTTGAGTACAAGCTCTAATTGCCTTGCCGCCTCTTTGTCAGCTTCATAACCCTCCGTCTCCGCGCCGGTTATTGTCGCCATTTCGACGGAATAGCCCTCCTCCTTCAGTTTGTCGTACAGCTTCACAGCATAGAACATCGTGTTGGAATCAGAATCCTCTGGGTCGGCGAGCGCAAGCTGGGTCGCGCCGTTGAGGTTCTGCACCCTGCCCATCAGCGGCCCGCTTATCCTCGTCTTCCTGTAGAGGTCGTTGTCTATGTCTATGGCTAGCACTAATATGTTTGAATCCTTGTTTTTTATCTTCGGTTTGGAATATGGCATGTAGGCACAATCAAATAGCCCTGATAAAGTTTAAATCCCTTTACTACCTATTCGGCTTTCGAGACCTTGAATACGTTTGGGTCGTACTTCGCCTTGTCGTCCACTATCTGCAGCACCTTCTCCTTGTTCTTGTAGTAATTTGCTATGACGCTGCCCGTCTCGTTGACAGATGTGACATCGTTCCTGATCATCCATTCCAGTATCTTCGACTTCTCGCCTATGTCATCGGCTATCTCGTTCTTCGTGTAGCCGCTGTACATCGATATCGTGTCTACAAGCCTTGTGAGGTCCGAGACCTGCACAAAAGCGTCTGACCTCAGGTTCCACCTGTAGACCACGTTCGCATCGCCGTTCCTCTCAATTTCTCCGAATTCAAAGAGCCTTCTTATCCCTAATCTCCTGTGCCTGAAGAGCGCGACTACGCCGCCTATCGCATTGAGCATGATCTTAGGTATCTCTATGGGCGGGTTCGTCATCCTGATTATCGCGTCCTGGGAATTGTCTGCGTGCAGCGTGCCGTATACAGAATGGCCTGTGTGGACCGCTTCGAAGAGCGTCTGCGCGTCGTTCTTCGTTCGTATCTCCCCTACTATCACTATATCGGGCCTCTGCCTGAGCGCGTTTATCATGAGGTTGTAGAGCACTATCTCTCCCTTTCCTTCGGGGTTCGCCTGCCTCGTAAGCATGGGCACCCATTGTATGAAGTCGGGTATCGTCAGCTCCTTCGTCTCCTCTATTGTTATGACCCTGCGGTTAGCGGGCATGAATATCGACATCGCGTTCAAGAAGCTGGTCTTCCCGCTGGCGGTCCCGCCTGAGACTATGAGGCTTATCTCGTTCTGTATGCAGAGCCATATCAGCGATGCGATCTCTGGCGACACCTCCTTGCTCTTTATGAGCAGGGGCATGGTCCATGGGTTCTTCGAGAATTTTCTTATCGTTATCGTATTGCCCTTCTGCGATATCGGGAACAGAGTTGCGTTCACCCTTGAGCCATCGGGTAGCTCCGCGTCCATAAGCGGCGCTATGTTGTTTATCTGCCTCCCCACAAGCCTTCCTATGTGCTCCGAGATATCGTAGATTGTCGCTTCGTCGAATATCCTCACGTTAGACTTGCACCATCCCAGCCTCTTGTGGAATATCCATATGGGCTCCTTCGACGTGTTTACTGTAATCTCTTCAAGATGCTCGTCAGCTATGAATACCTCCAGGTCGCCCATGCCGAGCATCATGTTCTTTATGTAAGAGATGAGCGCGTTCTTCACAGATTCTTCAGTGTCTGGCAGGTACTTGTTTATTATCAGGTTGGCTGCCTCGACGTACTTGCCCTTTATCTTATCCATGTATTCCGGGTCTGTTACTTTCGAAGTGTCTATGGGCACGAGTGAGAGCAGCTCGGGCTTTATCGACATGAGCAGTATTCTTGTCGCGTCTCCTATTCCCGGCATCGAGACCTCGTATATCGGTACGAACTCTCCTTTGTCGATTATGTTGATGACTGCCTTCATGCCCTGTACGTTGAGCGTGTACGTTTCATACACGCCTTGTGAATCGGGCTGCGGACCCTTGTTCTTGGAGATGTCCGTTTCTTCAGAAGCCTCTTTTTTCTCAGCCAAAGACACACCTACCTGCCCAGCCCCTCCACCTTCTTGCTCAGATCGTCTGCCTGCGAGGCTATGCTGTCAAGCAATTCCTTGGTCTTCTTCGCCCTAGCCACGAGCCCCAGCATTTTCTCGTCCTTTTTCTCGTCGCTCATCTTCTGCGGGATCCTCCTTATTCCTTCGAGTATGGCATCGAGCTCCTTCTGCAGGCCCACAGACGATTCCTTTATGTTGTCTATGTCCGCCCGTATGTCGCCTATGCCTGATGCAAGCACTGCGCCGGACCCCATCTTTGCGTTTATCTCTGAGATGTTCTTCTTTATGTAGTTGAAGTCTGCTTCCGACGCTTTTGTTATCGCGTCAAGCTCGTTCCTGTACCTTGCTATTTCGTCGACGAAGCGCTCCGCACGCTTCGCAGCGCGCTGTCCGCTCAGCCTCGAGTCCTTGTAGTACTTGGAGCTCTGCCCCTGAATCACGTCTATCTGCTGGCCTTCCAGCTTCGCGAGCTCTTGCAGCTCCGATATCTTGACTTCTATCTTGCTGGACATTTCCTTCGAGCTCTTCCTGTAGTCGGCTATGCTCTTGTCTATAGATTTGTTGAATGTGTTCATGCCTTCTCTGAATATGCTTATCTCGTTCCTTATGTCCTGTATCATTGATTTTGCGCCCGTGCTGTCCATGCTGAACTTGCCCACGCTCTCGGAATACTTGTTGATGTCCTTGAGGCTCGCGTCTATCACAGCCTGCAGCTTCTCCAGCTCCGCCCTCCTCCCCTCTATCTTCTTGTACGCTTTTTCCACCCTGCGCTCTATCTCGGAGATCCTTTTTATCGAATTGTACATCTGCTTGTTCTTGCTCTGGAACGCGTCCTCTATGCCCTTCATGTTCTTCGAATAATCCTCAGCCTGTTTCGTCACTCTTTGAAGCACAGCGTCCTGCGCGGACACGTCTGCTGTAATGTCAGCCTTCTTCACCTCTTCGACCTTCTTCTGCGCCTCTATCACATCTGCGGATTTAGACGCCGTGGGGGCTGGAGCTACGTACATCTTCCCCAGCTTGTAAGTTATCTTCACTATGCTTGCCTTCTCGAGTATCTTGACCAGATCTGTCATCGTTTCTTCTCCTATGCCAAGATTAGATGACAAGGTTGTGACCTCAGTCTCGCCGTTCTTGTTGAGATAGCTGACAAGCTTGTCTACGCTTGTCTCAATCGATTTGTCAGCCAATTAAACCACACGGATACCTCTTCTGCTTTAAGTTTATAATATTAACGCATATTTAAACAAGCAAATGTCTTATTTTATAGAAATGTGCCGCTTTCTTTAATTTGCATATTATCCTTTCAAAGATGGGCATTTTGCAGCCGCAGCAGGCTGTTTCCATGAAACATTATTAAAAAAGGCTTTCCTTTGAAGGCAGAAAGCTATTTAAATGTGGACGATGACATTGTTTCATAGTGGTTTGATGAATTGGACTACGATTAAGTCAAAGTTGGCAGGCTCCGGTGTAGTGAACAGGATGATGCTTTTTGCCGTGTTGTTCGCTGGATCTGCAATGCTGTTCGCCCAGACTGGAACTGGAAGCGGTTCCATATCGGCCGCTCTGTGTAGCGTCGTTTCAACAGTGCAGTTCGTCATAGGAATTGTTGCGATTCTACTCTTCGTGCTTGGCGGCGTGATATACGCCATAGCGCACATGATGCCGAGCGCAGGGCAGTTCAGAGGAAGCCTGCAGGGCTGGTCTATGGGAATGATAGTCGGAGGCATAGTAGGGCTCATATTGGTGATCCTGGCCCCTGGACTTATCAGCTTCATAATAACAGTTAGCGGTGCAGGAGGCTCTGTAAATCTATTCGCATGCGGCGGCTGATGCGGCAGAGGTTTCTCCCTGTAAACGCATTAATAAGGGCTGGGCTTCTGCCCAGCCTTCTTTTTTATTCTTATTGTTTTTAGAGCGAGGCTTTTGTAGTGCAGGGCGCAAGCATATGCTTTAAATAGGTTTTTTGCCACATCTATTTGCGGTGTTTGTCTGGGTAGCGTGTTGTCAGATTCATTTGAGACCTATAAATCTAACATAAGGCTCGTCGTCCTTTTTTCAATCCCTTTCATAATCGCATTCCTGATTCCACTGCTTGCGCCGCTTCCGACTTATGTCAGTGCAGGCGGAATATTCTTGAGAAGCGCAAGCCTGTTTGCAAACGCTACGCCAATAGGGTTCAGCCTCATGGCGATTGCCGTATTCTTCTCTTTGTTATTCCTCAGCCTTGCATTTGTGTTGATAAGCCTCATAGTCAAGTCAAGGAGGACCCATGTGCGGATAGGGAAGATGGTGTTCAAGGAGATAGAGAAATACATAAGCAGGGTCTTCATCGTTCTTTTGATCTATACTTTTGTACTGATAATAGCGAACGTTCTCGGATATTATTCAGGATACGAAGCGCTTGCCACAAGTGTTGTCGGGTTCTTCGGCTTCATAGCCATATTCTATGCGCCCAGCGCGATAGTAGTTGATGGAAAGGGAATTGCACGCGCTGTGAAGGAAAGCGTACAGCTTGTATTCAGGGAGCCGCAGTACTTCATAATATGGCTTGTGGGCGCAATAATAGCAATATCAGCGGTTGATTTTGTCATAATAACATTGACAGGGTCTTTCATATCAAGTTACATCGTCCTTGTGGTAAATTCATTGTTCATCCTCCCTTATTTCATAATCTTCCAGGCAGAGGCATACATGAAGAAGTTCAAGCTGCTGAAGCACTGATTCTGACTACTGGATTAGCAGCTGCAATTCTGCCACACTCATATTCTTTATAAATTATACCTGAACAACTATATCATGCGACTGCAAGCCATGGTTCTGCTCTCTGCATCCATATTGGTTATTGGCCTTGCACACGCTTCGCTTTTCATAACGCCCCCGGGCTACTCGACTATAGTAACTAATCTCCCGTATCCCTGCTCCCCCGTGATAACTACCGGCGGTTCCATACCTTCTTCAGAATCAGGCGGCGCGCTGCTGACCTCGCTGCCTGCAAACGGCTATGCGATAGCCATAGCCGGGATTGCACTCGTGATATCGATAATGCTGGTGGCCATAATTTATATGATAAGCAAGCTCTTTCCGCATTTAGGGATACAGGGATGGATAAGCAATGAATACTGGGAAATCGCAAAGTCCGTGCTTCTTATCGTGATAGTATACGCGCTTCTGCTTTTCTTAAGCAATGTTGCGGTGAATGTTACGAACACTCCTGCATATGCATATTCAAGCAATACATACCTGAACAACATAAACGGATTGCTCTATTCATCGGAAACCTATCTGCTTACTGTAGATTCCTACGTAGCTGCGGGCTGGTGCACCATCGGCAATGTGGAATTCGGCACAGGATTGCTTTACAATTTTAATGTCAAGTACTACGTGCCCATACCTATTCCCATAATACTTGCAGGGCTGAAGTTCGGGGTTTCTTTCAATCCCCTGTCCCCGCCTTTGCTGATTGCAGGCAATGATGAGACAACCGGCCAGTTCTCATCTCTGATAATAGATATTGTACTCCTGCTGTATTACCCGCTCTCGATGGTTGTGCTCATCCTTATAGAGATTCTTCCCCTTCTCGTATGGGTGGGCCTTGGGTTCTTCATTCCTTTCGGCATCATATTCAGGGCGCTGCCGTTTCTAAGGGGCTTGGGAGGCACGTTCTTTGCGATAGGGATAGGGCTTGCCGTGATGCTTCCTGCGCTTCTGGTGGTCTTCAATTACCCAGTGACGCAGGTCATGCAAGGAATAGTGCCGATAGCGGCTGCCGCCCCGAGCAACACCTGCTCTTTCGGTGGCGCCCTGTTAAAATTTGCCTGCAATGCCTTTATGTCAATCATAGGAAACGTTGTAAGGATCCGCACGTCCTTAGGATACGGCTTCTCCGAATTCAATGGCATTTACACTGTTTTAAATGCGCTTACCCCGTATATGGTATTCATGATTGCGCAGGAGATATTGTTCGTTCTTGACATGATAATAATATACGCGCTTCTTGACACTGTCGCCACGACTCTCGGAGGCAGCCTCAGCCCGTTGAAATCAGGGCTTGGGGGCAAGTTCAAGCTTATATAGTGGTGCTTATGTTCTTCCTTCTCTCTGCACCTGGAACCGTATACCAGGCATGCGGCTTCGGCGGCGTTGATGCAAACAACTGGGTGCAGATAAATGCGATTGTGCTGCTGATAGCGCTCTCCCTGGGAGGCGTGTTCTGGGCTTTAAGCAATATCATGTCGCCCAGGCAGGGGGAGAAGATGAAAGGATTGGTCAAGGCAGAGGTCTTCCAAGGAGTCATAGGGATAATGATAGTCGGGATACTGTTGTCCGTAGCCGTAGCCTGGTGCAACATAGGCGCGTCGCTTACAAGCTCTGCGCTTTCCGGCATCGGCATTACAAATGTGCAGAACCCCATGCAGTTCTCAGAGACATACCTCCAGAACCTTGCTTTTGTAAAAGGGCTGTCGCTATTCGACACAGTATATTCAGAAACAGCGCTGCTGATGATCAACGGCATTGTCCTGCAGCATGTTGCAGCGCTGCTTGAAAAAATTCAAGAAGGATTTCTTCCCATACAGATAAGCTTTTCCAGCAGCGTCGCAAACCTCAGTGCGCTTTACGGCGGCGCTTTCTCGATTACAAGTTTTGTTGTTTTCGGCATAGTGTTCGGCATAATATTTATAATCTATCTGCTGCTGCCCCTGGTGTCTGCGACTGCCCTTACCGTGATAGTCCCGGTAGCGATAGCGATGCGCATGATACCTTTTGTCGGCCCTAAGGTAAGGGAGATATCTGACCTGTTTTTATCCATTGCAATAGCAGCGTACTTCATATTCCCGCTGATGATAATAATGAACAACCTGCTCCTCACTTACATGTATACCGCATGCAGCCCTATTGTGACCGTATGCAATCCTTATTCAAGCTACCTTGGCGCATACTCGCTGAACAACATACCTGTCGGCACGCTCTTCACTACGAGCCCTACTTCCCTTGGAAGCGTATACTCGCTGCCAAAGGACTTCTTCGGAAATATCATTACAAGCAGCGGCGGGGTGCTTGCAACTGTAGTGCAGATACTCAAGAACATGGCGCTGCTTCCGGAAGTCTTCATAGGCATAGGGCAGGAAATTGCGGTTTTCACCTTTCAAGGAGTATTTCTGATCGGGCTTGACATACTAGTCACGGTAGCTTTTGCAAAGGCGCTGACTGAAGCGCTTAACTCCATATCCGGAGTGGTTTCAGGAGGCGCGTTCTGGGATTGATATGAAGAATATGGATTTACTGAAATATGTGCTCCTCTTTGCAGCAATCCTTATCCCTAATGCGCATGCGCAGAGCTTCATAACCTCGGCAAGCACCTTCAATGGCTGGCTTACTGTGATTGTCTTGGGCATGGTGCTCAGCTCCATGCTCATAGGCATATACTACATGATGGGCTACCTGATGAACAACCAGAGGGCAAAGGCAGGGGCGAGGACAGAATTCGTCAAGCTCATAGCCGCTGTTATAGTGGTTGTGATTGTCATAGCAGTATTCAATTACTTCGGCTACTCGCTGCTCTTCACCAATGAGGTAAGCCAGGTGCAGATGACAAACATATGCAATCAGCTTTCAAACGCTAAAATAGATTTCATAAGCTCTAATACCGTGCTTAACACGCCCCTCGGCGCAGTCTGCGCCAACATAATAGTGCCCTCGTCAAAGGTAGACCCGGTTACAAGGAACATTGATTATGGCCTTGGCGCGGTCTATGTCATAGAAGACAACCTAACAAACCAGTCGGCTGAATCGCTGAATGCGGTGTACATGCTTTCAACGATGCTCGCGTTCCTCAGGAATTATCAGACACAGGATTCCGTATGCTTCCCTATAGAGTGCCTGATTCCTGATGTCCCGAGCATATTCCAGCTCACCGTAAGTGCATCGGTTTATGCAGGATACCAGGTCGGAGGCACTGTCCCAAGCGCGATATCCGTTGAAGCGCAGCTGATGTTCTACTTCTTTTTGTTCCAGTTGATATTGATAATACTCATGCTGTTGCTATGGCCATACCTTCTTGCTGCAGGCCTTATCTTTGAATCCACGATGTTCACGAGAAGGCTAGGTGGGCTTTTGATAGCGATAGTTGTTTCAAGCATGCTCGTATACCCGACCATTTACCTGTTCGAATACTCCTCCCTCAACAACATACAGAACCTGCAGCCTCTTGGCGCTTCGGCTGTTCCGGGCCTTGCGCTGTGCGGCGCGCCTGCAGGTGGCGCTGCGTTGGGGACAACGCCGCTTCTGAATGGCGATCCAAAAAGCGGAGTATATTGTTATACATCTGCGACGCAGCTTCCGCTGAGCTACATCTACAAAGTTACGCTGCCTGACCAGTTCTCAGACATGGTGCCGAACGCATACATCGATTATCCTGCGAATACAATGATACCCGCATGCCCTTCAACGTCGTCTAACGGACTGTGCTTCATACCCAAAAGCCTGAACTTCTTCGTATTCCCGAAGATAGAGGACATACTGGAGTTGTATTTCACATGGCCTGCAGGAGGGAATCTCCTGAGTTTCGAGGCGCTGTTCATAATACCTGGCGTAAGCACAGGCATAGGGATAGTAAATGCGATCGCGTCGCTGACAAGCCTTCTTTCTGGCAATTTCATCGGTTCTTTCCCTTCATTCGTATATTACTACGTTGATCCTTCGCACACCATCGCTGCGCTGCTTGCACTGATAAACGTATATGCGATAGACGCGGTTGTCGGCTTCATACTCCCTATCTTCAATATACTGATATTGCTATCGTCTATAATAGAGATATCGAAGCTGCTGGGAGGCGAGGGAAGCATTCTGGGGCTTGAAAAATTCATATAGTGTTTTTATGAAGAGATTTATGACATTTGCCGTGCTTGCTCTGCTCCTGTTGCCAGTGCTGCAGGCTGACAGCCCGCCTTCGGGCCAGAGTTTTCTCAGCTGCTCTGCTCTCTTCTCAAACAGCGTAAACGGCAAGCCGCTTGTAAGCCCTGCAATAGCGGCTTACTCCTCTTATTCAGGATTAGTATCCACCGCACTGCTCGTAGTTGCCATGATGTTCATAGTCGTGGGGCTGATTTATGGATTGGGAATCGCATTCCGCTGGGATATGCTGAAGAATTTTGCCAAGACCGAATACCTCGAAGGGTTTGTCAGCATACTCATAATAGTGTTTGTAGCCGGAGGCATAGCTGCGTTCAGCGGAGCCTTGGGCTTCATAGGCGGACTGTTCAGCGTCGGTACGGGGACTACGATTCCCGGAAGCTTCCAGACCCTGTACGGCTCCTTATGCACCAACATCTTCAATAAAATGATAATACCCGGAGTGCTTGTATACGTCTGGATATTCATCAACAAGCTGTTCTTTTCCATAATAACAGCCCTGACGATAGACCTGGCTCCCGGTGGTTTTGGGGTTACGCTGCAGCCCCTGTTTGGCTTTGGCTTGGTGAACCAGCTGTTGTGGATCGAGGATGGCTTGGCTACCTTCATGCTCGCAGCCGGAGGCATGCTGATAGTGATGCTCTTCGTGATATATTACCTGTTCCCGATATTCCTATTCTTAGGAATAGCGCTAAGGACCTTCCCGTGGACGAGGGCGGCAGGCGGCGCGTTCATCGCCCTTTTCATAGCGTTTTACATCTTCTTCCCCGCAATAATGTATCCATTTACAGTGTCGTATTCATCAACAACAAACCCCAGCAGCAGCGCGCTTGGGTTATGCAGCAGCAACTCATGCCCCACCGGCATAGGAATAGCCCTTGGTTCTCTAAAAGCATACCTGGGCGTGCTCACTCTTGATGTCGGCTATACCGCATACACGAACCTTCTGTACTTTTCCGAAATCTTCCTATACCTCGGGATTAATCTGCTTGGACTATTGATCTCGCTCCTGATATCATACGAGCTTGTGGAGACTTTTGGAAGGCTGCTCGGCGCGCCATCTGTAAAAGGGAGAGGCCTGTTTAAAAAGATATTTAAATAAAAATAATGATGTACGTTATGAATATGCTTCCATTAAATTTCTCCGGGTTCCTGCTCTCTGCAGCAGCTTGCACGCTTACCAATATCTTCTCTTCGCCATATACCTACTGGTTCCCGATAGTTGTGATTGCAGCGCTTGCAGTCATAATGGTGCTCATACTCATTGCCGTGATGGCGCCATTGATCGGCAGGACGAACCTGATAACATGGGCGAGGATAAAGGCCTATGAAGAGGTTGCGACCGTCATCCTGGCAATAATATTCCTCAGCTTTTCATCAGTCATATGCGCGATAAACCCCGTAGGGGCTCTCGGCTCAATCGGCCTTGTCCCTTCGGCATGCTCAGGTTCTGGAGGCACCCCTGTAAATAATTTATGGGGATTGTCAGTCTGCAACATGTACATATTCAACCAGCATGTAACTGATGTGCTGCTCGGCGTTTACTGGATTAGCTTTATCGCAGACTTTACCCCCACGCTCTCTGCAGAAGCAACTTTCGGCGGGCTGGGGATATCATTCAGCGGTGTCAGCTTCTCGACGAATCCAAATACCATATACCTCTATCCGTTCTTCGTACTGCTGTTTGGCGAGATCATGCTCTCGCTGCTGCAGGTGGTCCTGCTCTCTTCGTCTGCACTGCTGTTCTCCTTCCTCATAGGCATAGGGCTGATTGCAAGGGCCTTTGGGATAACGAGGACTTTTGGAAATGCAATGATAGCCCTTGGCATAGGGATAGGGTTCATATATCCGCTGCTGGTGAGCGTGACTTATGGTTTTGTAAATACGACTTTCAGCAACATCCTCTCGGCGCTGGGAACATCCGCCACGTATCTGCTGCAGGATTTAGGCTTCTCGGCGCTGCTCACCTTCCTGACCGGCTTGTTCTCTTCTAGCACAGTTGTCTCTTTTGGAACCGGGGTGGTTGCGCAGGTATGGAACCTATTAGGGCTGACTGTTCTTCTTGCATCGATGGTCGGCGTAGGGCTTATATTCATACCATTGCTGAATTTTGTCATATTAGATGCATTTGTCGTTGATTTCTCAAGCTCGCTCGGGCAGGGAATGTCGTTTATGGAGTTAATAACTGGACTGGTATAAATGAAATATTATCTGGTTTTGGTTGCTGTTTTCGGCTTCTTTACAGCCATGGGCATAAGCCATGCTTCTTCTTTTGTAACCCAGTACTGCTCTAGCACCGGACAGGTGCAGATTGTTGCCCCATGGTACTGCAGCGACATAAACATTCAGGCCCAGAATGTCTGGAGCCAGTGGGAGCCGCTTGCGCTGATAGTGGCGTTCCTGTCGTTTCTGCTGGGCGCAGTCATATTCATGGCAGGCATAGTCTCAAAGAGCTCAAGGATAAGAAACTTCGGCGTGGGGGAGATATATGAATCGATAGCTTCGATCCTCATAGTCGTGGCTTTCCTTTTCATAGCGGCTACGCTGTTTGGGCTCCTGCCCGGCGTAGTTACGGGACCGATAAACCCTTACGATACTTCGCTTACTTATATAGCAAATACCATAAACACCACAAGTTCATTGGCTTCTAGGTTATTCATAATCGCCTCGTTAGACAGGTATTATGCAAGCATAACCACACAAATCTGCTTCCTTAATACATTAGTTTCTGTCTGCACGCCTGAAGGTTTCAGGCCTTTCGCATTTACTATATTGCTGTGGTACTGGCCTGCATGGGCGCTGATGCAGTTCATGCTTGATGCGCTTTTTACGCTTTATGTGCAGTATTACTTCATACTCTTCTTCCTTTACGCAGGCATGCCCGTATTCTTGATACCTGGAGTGATTCTTAGGGCATTCCTCCCTACAAGAGGTGTTGGTGGCATGATGATTGCAATAGCGATAGGCTTCTTCCTGGTAATGCCCGTGCTTTTCTCAATCGCATACTATTTCACTTCCACAAGCGCAATAAAAGGATTGTCAAATACATACGCTACTCTAACACAGTACGGAGCTGGAACAGGGGCGCAGGCTGGTACATTGTCGCCGTATTCGCCGCTGGTCCTTGCCATTACAAATGCGAACAGCGTGATGAACGGCTTCTGGCTTTCAATATTATTCTTCCCTGCACTTATCCTTGCAATTACGTATTCAGTTGTGATGCAGCTTGCCCAGCTGATAGGAGGTGCAGCAAAAACAGGATCTACAAAGCTTACAGCGCTTGTCTGAACAGCGTGATGAACGGCTTCTGGCTCTCAATATTATTCTTCCCTGCACTTATCCTTGCAATCGCATATTCGGTAGTGATAAACTTAGCCCTGATTATAGGGGGAACGGCAAAAGCTGGATCTACGGCCTTTATGAGGCTTGTTTAGGCACTTATTGTAGGGTTAGTTTAAACGAGTGCTTTTTGGTTTATTTTTTAGATTGCCTATATTTTTTATTAAGATGGATTACGCGTTCCCTTATAATTTCTCCGCCCATGCGAACTCCGCCGTCATACGTAACTGGCGTAGTCTGTGAGAGTTTTATAGTGACATCTTCCCCGCACAATAGTCTGTTTATTAGTAACATAATTACATAGATAGGGAGAGTAAGTACAGCTAATGCACCGATTATTGAAGCCACAAGTTCTCCAGTGCTAAGCTGCTTAGATAGATTATGGAATTCTTCTTTTGTCATTTTCTTTATATGTTTCCATGCGTTAGCCTCCGCCAAAGCTTCTTCTGAATGGGCTTCTTCGCTTTGCCGTGTAAACCGTTTTATAGACATTGCTTGGTTTTTGGCCGAGGACAAATGCGTGTTGCCGTAATATGCGCGGTAAGCATTGGATTTGGATATGAAATTTTTTGAGATATTCACACCCATGTCTGACTTCTCCATAAGCGAAACGTGGGGGTTTTGGTCGATGGTTTTAAGGAATTTTTCTTCTTGTTTGGTATAATTAATCGCAAGATTCAGCTCTGCATTTTCTAAAATGTTCTTGGTATGATATGTCTTTCTGAATGCATGTAAAAGGGATTCCCTTGCTAAATCAAAATCGCCATTTTGAGCGTCTCTTACTGCCTCTTTTATCAAGGGCCTTATATTGGGGTCTTTCTCAAATGGATGCGTTATGGTTGCTACCGTCTTTGCTGCTAATGGCATTTTTAACCTAGGGCCATGGGCAAGCGGTACCAGAACTTCCGCTGCAGTAAATATTGCGGTTCCAGTGATAGCAGAAACTGCAAGTGCCTTTATTGTGTTCATATTATCAAGTACTCTTTGCTATTTGGCTTTTCCATATAATTTCTATTTTTATCATATTTAAACGTTGCTTCCTGAAGCAGCATATCCTTTTATATTTAAACTTATATATTGAATCATGATGTGGTTTGTCGGGCTTGCGCATGTTGTGTTGTCTATAGGTTACATAACTGCCATAATACCTATACTGATAATACTCATACTGATAGTCGCTGCTGCAGGGCTCAGCAGGGGCTGGAGCCTGTTCAGCCTGTTTGGACTGGGAACACTGGCAGGGATAGGACTTGGCAGCAGAGGCTCTGTTGCTAAGAGGACAGCTTATGATTCAAAGTCGAAGGGGGCGGAGCAAGAAGGATGGAAATCTAACGATAAAAATCCAAGCCTGATTGCAGGGGGTTGGAGTACGTTTAAGCAGATTACAGGAAGATATCCTTCAAAAATGACCGTAGGAGAGAACTCTCCGAATGTCGTGAACAATAAGACCCAAGGCAGGAGTGGAAAAACGATGACCCAGAACGAGATGAACAACTACATAGCTGGAAAAGTGCGCATGGCTGTTGTTAATGCGCCTACTAACTACAGGTCAAGAAGGACCAGTGTGCCTGAACAGCCTTTCGAGAAAGGCATGGCTACGAATGTTCCTGCATTCTCCAGCGCTGAAAACGCAATAGCATGGTCCTTGGCAGGCACTATGGGGGCATTTGTGACGACCCCGAAGATGAGAAAGCTAGCTTCAGAAAACCCTAAGGCATTTGATAAAAAGTACAAGAGGGCTGCAAGGCGGCTGATTTACAGGCAGGGCTTCAATGACGCAGCTGTAAAAATCGGTTCCTCTTTAAGGACAAACGGTGCATATAGGCGCAAGCTCTCTTATGCCATGCCAATAGGCAAGGAATGGGGAAAAGGCGAGTTGCACAAGTTCAAGCTGAAAAAAGGCAAGTATAAGCTTACGTTTAAATCTAGGTTTGGGACTTACGAAAAGGAATGGGGAAGGAAAGATTGACCATGGCTGAAAAGTGTGCGCATCATTTATTAAAGTAATTTCTCATCTTATATCGGGTAATTCTGTTGAACAAGAACTCTTCTTTCATATTATTCATAGGCTTCCTTGGAGGCGCGTTCATGTGCGTTGCCATAATAAGCGTCCTGCCGCCAGGGTATTCCTACATAACCTTCCCGGTGCTGATCATAGGCCTGTTCCTTGACGTAATGGCAGCTTCAACGCGCTTCTATTCGTATTTCTTCCTACCTTTCATGAAGAGGAAGAATAATGTTGTTACGCTGAACAGCGAGCCTGCTTTCTATGTGACGTCTTCGGGGAATGCGATAATAGTAAGGGATGGGGAGAACATATACGCAAGCTCGTTTGTAAAGATACCCGTATATTCTTCTGCAACAGAGATGACAGAGGATGAAAAGCTTAATTTCTCAAGGATGTTTGCAAAGCTGATAACAATCAACAGCAGGTACCCGATGAAGCTCGTCTCGCAGCTCTATTACCTGAACAAGGACGACTACATAAAAAAGATAAGCGCAAAGCTCAACGATGCAGAGGACAGGTACGAGAAGCTGAAGAACGACAAGACAACGCCTGAGAAGCTGATTGAGAGGGCAGAGGGGGAGCTTGCGATGTGGCATAACCTGTTCGACGGGGTCAACAAATCGCCTTCGCAGAACCAGGTCGCATATGCAATGGTGAGCGCAGTTGGCGCCAATGAGGAAGAAGCAGTAGCAATAGCTATGCAGAGGGCAGAAGAGGTGGCAGCAGGCGCAGGCTCAATCTTCGGGGTAATCGCCAGCATCTCATCTGGAGAAGAAATGCTTGCGCACGTTGAGCCTGAATACAGCATTCCGCCTGCAACGATAAGCGAGCTGATGAAAAGGTATTGAGATGGACGAGGAAACGATTATCAGGGTTGGAATGCCAGCAATGCTTTGCATAATCTTCATATCGCTCTACGGGGCTTACGGGCTGCTGGGCATACCTGCAGTTGTAGTCTTCTTCGTGGCATTTGTTCTAATAATACTGATAAGCTTCGCAGACTTCATCATATTCCCGCTCTTCACCAAGCTTCTTAAGGTAACGACAGTGCCTGCAAAAGACTATGTGATACCGAAGGAGAACGAGGGCGTTGTGAAATACGTGAACGGTTTGTACTATGCCACAGGATATGTGACTGCAAACATCTACAATTATGTGTTCAACGCTGAGCAGATAACCGAGGGCGAAGACACGGAGATGGCGCTTGGGCCTGAGAAATGGGAGAAAGCCATCATGAACATAAGGTTCCCGTTCAAGTTCATAGGAATAGGGCAGGCAGTCGACATACAGAAGTACAGGGACGACCTTGAGGGCAGGCGCGGCTACATAGAGTTCCAGTACTCGAAAAGCGAGAGCGCCACTAATGTGTCGTCGACAGTGCTTGAGGACCTGCGCAGGCGCATGCGGGTATTGCAGGTGAGGATAGACAGGCTCGGTGCAGGGGAGCGCCCTCTGAGCAGCATGCTCTACATAGAAACCACGGCTGTTGGCATAACCATGAAGGATGCGTCAAACAACCTTACTCAGCAGATCCAGCAGCTTGAGACGATATTCAACACCTTCGACCTGAACCTTATGCGGGTGGTTGGAAGGGAGATGTACAGTTTATACAAGCTGAATTATTACCTGCCAACTATGGATGAATTGATTGGCGAGTTCCAGTTCCAGAAATAAGGGTTAAATATGTTTAAGCATATGCAGAATAAGAAAAAGGTGTGGGTTTGGGATTGATACGCGTCCAGAACATAATGAGCAATGAGCTTGCAAAGAGGGTATTCTTAACAAGGCCGCCCGAGCCGCCGCCAGAATTCCTGTTGAACGACCCTACAGATTCCATTTTCATAGGAATAACAAGGAGGTACGGCGTCCCGCTCACATGGACCTTTTCCACGCTGACAAACCCGCATATTTCTGTTGTGGGGATAACAGGAGCAGGCAAATCCTTCTTCGTGAAGACCTTTCTTATAAGGGCGAGCTACGTCTGGAACGTAAATGCGATAATAATTGACTGGGCTGGCGAATACAAGTCATGGGTCGTGCAGAGCGGCGGAAAGGTGGTGAGCCTTGGCAGGGGCGACTTCATAAACATAATGGACCTTGCAGGCATGAAACCATTGGACAGGGCTAAGCAGATAATGAATTCGCTTGACATACTGACCGACATTATGACCTTTGCAGAGCAGCGAAGGCTCACGGCAGAAGCCATAGAACAGACGTATGTCAATGCAGGCTTCCCGCTTACGAAAGTGCCGGAAGGCGATAAGGAGGCGCCCACGCTGAAGAACGTGACTGCGCTTCTCGAGGAGAAGCTCAGCGAGGGCAATTACGCGTACCCGGCAGAATTAGAAAATGCGATATACAGATTGAGGGAATTCTCAAGGGAGGGGGAGGACTTCTTCGCAAGGAAGAGCACCATAGACCTCGACAAGCTGATAACTTCAGGGCTCGTCGACATAGACCTTTCCGGTCTTCCTGACGAGCGCTTCAGGGCGCTTGCAGGGCTGTTCATGCTGCAGACTCTAAAAGAAAAGATGCGTTTCGAGGGCTGGAGCGCGAACAAGGGGCTGAAGGCGCTAGTAGTCCTTGACGAGGCATGGAAGATAGCGAGCGATGAGAGGAGCGATGCGATTACAATAATACGCGAAGGAAGGAAATATCAGTTCGGCCTCATAGTTGCTTCGCAGAACCCAACTGACATAAACGAGGCGATATTTTCAAACGTGGGCACTTCGATAATACTTAGGATAAGGTTCGAGAAGTTCCTTGACTATCTGCAGGGCTCCCTGGGCTTCACCGCATTCATGCGCGACGAGATAAGCAAGTTTGGCGTAGGCCAGGCTGCGATTGACCTCTCTTTCCAGACTTCAATACGCTTCCCTTCCGTGTTTGTTATCGAGAGGATAATAGGCGAAACGCCTCTCAACGTGTATAATGTCACCCTGGGAGACATACTGCAGGAAGGCGAGTTCGGAGATACGAACCTGCAGAAGGATTATTACCTTAAGAAGATGGACATTACATCAAGACTTGTGCGCGCAAACGCTAGCACCGAAGTGATAAACAACGTAATACTTGACATGGAGGCGAACAACAGGACCACAGACGTAAAGGGGTTTGTTGCGATACTTGCAAAGAACAACATAAACCGCGACGCCATAGTAGGGTTCCTCAGGGAGCTTGGCATACCAGACAATATAATAAGCAGAGTATCCGTCTATATGAAGTGAGCATATGGCTGGAACATATATGATAAATAAGATAGAACTCAAGCGCATACTGACATCGTTCGGCATAAACATAAGGAGCATAGAGGGCATGCTCGGAAACCTTGACAAGATGCACAAGAACGTAAACGCCATAGATTTTGCGAAGATGCTGTACGGGCTGGGGCTGAAGCAGATACAGATCGAGACGATACTCAGAAGAATAGGCATAGACGATCTTTCAATATCGGATATATTCGACAAGATAGACGAGGACAAGATACGCCAGTCGTTCGGAAGGGTTGTCGAGCTTGGCATCGAGTAGTGTTCTTATGGCAGGTAGCTATTGCATAATATGCGGAAAGGAGAAAAAGGGCATAGCGGTCTCTGACGACCATGTGCTAAAAGCCCTGAGATGGTTCAAGAAGAACGTCACTAGGAATGTCAGGAACAACAAGCTAGTGGTATGCAAGGAGTGCTATCCGCAGTATACGAAGATGAGGAAGAGATATGTCGGCAGGAGAACCGCATATGTGGCCCTTGGTGTGCTTTTCCTCATGTTCGCAGTGATAGTGTCGGCAGGAGCTTCTGGAATAGCCGCATTCATAATAGGCGTAATAATAATCATTTTCCTTTATCTGCTCTCTCTTGTGAACTATATGCCTGCTCTGCAGCTGAAGAAGCAGAAAGGAGGCAGCGGGTAATACGCTACTCTTTTTATTCTTTCATATTGTTAATATGGTTAATAACAAGAGGTTCTGAGGGCAAAGAGGCGTTGTTTTGGCAGAGGAAACTGTTTTACTTCCGAAAGTTGAGGAATTCCAGCTTGGTGGCAAGCTTAAGACCACGTTCCCAGACATAAAAGCAAAGCTATCAAAACTGCCTTTTTATGACATAGGTTCCGACAGCCAGTCCGTTACCGCTGCAAAGGTTGAGAGCAGGAACATAAACAAGATGCCATACCTGTTCCACATAATAAAGATAGGCTCCAGCGGCATAGAGGTGAGCTATTCCATAATACCCGACACCAGCGAGGCTATGCGCAGGGCTTATATAATAAAGAGCCTTGCCGGGGTCCTGTCAATAATATATGATGACTATGAGACGGACGTGCCTAAGCTTATGCAGTATACTGATTCTGTCCTTGGAAACCTCATAGACGGCATCTCTCAGAACTACAACCTGCTCTACAACAAGTATGACTCGCTCATGGCCGAATACAGGGAGATGAAGCGCCTGAACAACGAACTCGAGGCATCCAACAAGAACCTGACGGTCCAGATCTCGCAGCTCAGCGAAGACGACAAGGAACAGCGGGCGGAGCTTGAGAAGCTGAAGAAGTACTCTGATGACGCGCTTATGGCGCTTGTCCAGGAATGGATTGAGGTGCATGACAACTCAATCGACATAGACCAGTTCGCAAGGAATTATACGGTGTCTATACCGAGGGTTGAGCAGATACTTGACAAGATGGTCTCGCTCGGATACCTTGAGATGAAATCCTAAGTGATTTTATGAGATATGATGTTATTGTGAACAGGAAGTTCCAGAACATAAGAGTCTACAAGATAGTTAAGAAAATCAACGACAGGTCAAACAAGATATCAAGGCTTGTGATGGGCTTCCTTGAAAAGAAGATGAACAAAGGAAAGGAGCTGTGACGGGTTTTATTTTAGTGGTTAGTATAAATGAGCAGGAAGCCGCCTAAGGGCGTACTCATAGGTGTTGTTGCAGCAGCCATATTCATAATACTCGTTATAGCTGCGATATATTTTGAGGTTGGCGGCTTGAAGGGCCGTTTGCACAATGTTAATGCGCCAGTGGCAAATGTCAGCGGAACGATATCGCTTGTGAATGCTTTCGCTGCAAGGTACAACAACTCCATAGAGACAGCCGCTTATGCGAAGCTGCATTATCATGAAAGCAATGCGACTTACTCCAACTACACCTTAAGGGTGTTCCGCAAGGCCCCATTGACAAAGATATACCTGTTAGACGTTGACAATTACTGCATAAACTGCTTCCTCAGCTCCACGCTTGAAGGCGAGCTTAGGGCCGACCTTGGAAGGTACGGGCTGCTGCCTAACCAGAGCAGCTTCAACTACATACAGATCAGCAATGTTTCTTCTGTCACCCCGGGCTCCATAATCATAGTCCCTTCAGGGCTTATGCCGCTCCCGTTCCTTGCGGTGCAGAACAGCTCCCTTGCCAATTACAGCGCATGCTCCTTCAACCACAACTACAGCATAATCAACATGCTCAGCAGCGGAGACACGATAATCTACATAGGCAGGAACTTCTCAAGGACAGTCTCCTGCGGCCAGCAGATAATAGAGACCCCGAACGATACGGTCAATATTCTTAAGAACGATGGCTTGCTCACCGAGAGTGTGAACAGCGTTGAACAAGCGGAGGCTGCGGTGCAGAGCTATCTCGCCTTCAACGCTCCGACCTTTACGTTTGTCGGGGGCAGCACATTCTACAGCGGCACATACGTGAATGCGCTTAATGGCAGCGTAGTGGCACTCTCCGATTTCCCCTCGCATGGCTGGAATGACAGCTCCTCGCTGCTTGCAAATGACATAGCTGCGCTCATAGACCTGCATTACTGGGACGGCTTGCTTGCAACGGGCAGCTCAGGCTGGCAGACGATGAGCAACAACAGCGGCGCAGGCACGATGTCGCTCGTGACGAACACCACGCAGGTAAACTCGACAGATACTGCCCTCCTTGCCTCAACAAATGTTTATGGCCTGGCTACAGCGTACTTCAAGAGCGCAGACCTCAAGAAATCAGCAGAAGACAATATACCTTTCATTCTGAACACTACGCAGTATGGTAGTGTGGGATTGCCTCCGGCTGTGTCGCAGACCGAGAGCGAGTACGTAAGCGCAACAGCGACTAACATAAGCGGCGGCTTCGACTCTTTCCACATATACATATACAACACGAGCTATGACGAGCCTGTGCAATACGTCTTCGTAGGGCCTATGAAGGAAAATATCACATTCGTCAAGCCAGTTTCATTCTACCTTCAAGGAGGATATTACACAGCATCGCTGGTCGACCTGCATAACAGGACATACGCAAGGGCCATATTCCGCATATACAACACGACAATAAAGCCGGTGAACCTTGACTTCGGGAACAGGAACTTCACCTTCTCGGCATACAGCGGCGGCTACGCGCTTAACGGCGTGCCTTACAGCATAAGCCTTAACGGCGGTTACCAGGAGAACGGCACCGTCAACAACAGCGCGATAAGATACTCGCTTCCCGGAGGTTCTGTGGTGAACTACGGCAATGAGACCTTCAGGATAAACGTATTCGGGAAGAACCAGACAATCATAGCGCCATACCAGAATGCGGTGCTCAACATACCGTCATATTACATAGAATTCATAATCGCTGCCGTGATAATAGTCGCCCTTAACAAGATACTTGTGCCGCCGAACATAGACAGGTATTATATAAACGTGCAGGAGTTCAGGCAGACTAACAGGGCAAAAGTGAAGGAGCCTGCTGACACAATACTGAAGGTGTTCGACCAGGTCAATTACTATTACCACTGGAGGTACATGCCTCTTAGCGCAGATGAAGTGAAGGCAGGCATATCGGGCAATGTGAGGTACGGCAACATGCCCATAGCGGTGACCCTGCAGAATACTTACAATGTGCTCAACAAGCTTTCCAGCAAGGGCTTTGTGGTCGAATCAGAAGGCTACTTTGCGCCGAAGAAATGGATAGAGGATTCAAAGCATGACATAGAATACCTTGCGGTGTTCAGAATGCTGAGGGATTACTGCGTATCGAACGCGATGTTATTCACGGATATAGACGCGTATGAGAATGTCGACATGATAGTGACGAACAAGGGCGTGCAGAATTACATATACATATATTCAAGGCTTTCCGGGAACCAGAAGCTCTCAGATATACCGTTGAGCAAGGCTTACCGGACTTTCATAGTCTTCATAAACGAGGTGGAGAAGCTCGACTTCATAGGCAGGCTGAACATCTCTTATGGAGAAGAGAGTGAGATTTTGAGGCTCAGCATAGAATCACTTGACGTGCGGCTCATAGACACGCATGACTTCGGCCAGTTGAAGCTGTAGTCTGGTTCCAGAGCTACTCTTCTTCGTCTGTCTCGAATTCCTCTTTCTCTTCCGAGGTTTCCTTTGCATCTGAAATGTCATACTTGCTCTCTACTATTTCTCTGAGCCGCTTCTCTATTGCCGATTTGTCCTCACCCGTTATCTCGCTGAGGTTCGTGGCAAGCTGACTAACGTACCTTATTATCGTCCTGTACCTCGATTCCATCGTGTGCATGGATCTCTGCTTGTTTATGTGTATCTGCATCTTCCTTGCGCTCTCCATGAGGCCTAGCTTCAATTCTTCTATTATCTCAGGCTCCTGCGATACAGCCTGCTTGCCTATGCCGTTGTAAGGGATGTAGACGCTTGATATGTTGACGAATACGCTTATAGGCTCTTCATCGAAGTTCTTTATGCCATACCTTTTCCACTGTATCTGGTTAACCGCCTCTGTTATTGCGCAAACAGACCCGTCGAACAGCAACGGCACCTTGTTTGCAGACCTCATTATGTTGCCTTTTGTCCCTTCTTCGGTAACCTTGCCTGCATCTCCGCCGTACGCTATGCCAATCTCTACCGCAAACGGTATTCCGCCTTTGAATATCTTGGGCTTGCGTTCAGTGACGCTTATGAACTGCGGGTTTATTATGTTGAGCATCGCCGACTCCATCTGCTGCGCGCCTATCGTCGACAAGGAATCGGTTTCTGGCGCCATCCATTTCATGCCCCTGAAACCTTCAACTATCTTTTCAGCTTCCGGCCATAGAAGTGACTTTGGGCTCTTGTCAAAATCAACTTCTTTTGCAATCTCCTTGAGCTCCGCAACTTTGGAAGGGCTGACTCTTGAGAAGCTTTCCGAGAGGAATGATGAGATTTTGTTCTTGTCGGTCGTATGCGCGAAGTCTAGCAGATCCCTTGTGCTTATTCCCAAAGGGTGCGGCTTCGTCTGCTTCGGCCTCTTCGGCATCTCGTTCACAGATTTAAGGAAGATGTTCTCTTTGCCGTCAGGCTCCGTGAGTTTTATCGTTATGTGCGGGTTCGACAGCGCTGTCCTTTTTATATATTCCTGTACTCCATGGTCGCTGCGCTCGTACTTCGTGTCGCCGAATTCGCCCTGCACGGAAAGCCCTTTGAAGTCCGCAGGCAGGTCCTTCATCTCTGTTATGAGCGGCTTGTTCGTTTTTATGTCGACTGCGACGTTGCACTCGAACGCGCTTTTTCCTGTGCCTGACTTGACAGCTATCGGCTTCCCGGTCGTTATCGCAGAGAAAAGAGTGCAGCCGCCTGCGCCTATGCCCTGCTGCCCGCGCTGCTGCACATATCTGTGGAATTTCGTGCCTGACAATATGCTCGCAAGCGCCTTTCCCACCAGCTTCTGCGGTATACCAGGCCCGTTGTCCGTGACCTTTACATGGTGCTTGTTCTCGGACAGCTCCTTCACTTCCACGGTTATCTCAGGGAAGATGCCCGCTTCTTCGCAGCCGTCAAGAGAATTTGTGACGTATTCATGCACTATTGTCGTGAGGGACCTGACTTTGCCCGAATAGCCCAGCATCTGGCTGTTCTTCCTGAAGAACTGCGTTATGGACTGCTCCTTGAATTCCTTGAATATCTCTTCCGCATCAGGTTTGTCGCCCGCCATGCAAATCTACTCGTTCTTTATCTTCCTTCTCTCCTTTTCCATTACCATGTAAGCGGTGCTGTGCTTGCCGCCGTCAAGCAATATGTTTATTCCGGATCTTGCAACCCTTATCTCCTCTATGGTGCCTATAAGGCTTATGGTGTTCCCGTAAACCTCTATCGCTGCGCCGCTCACCGATTCCATGTAAAGCTTTGCTTTCCCGTCCGTCCCTATTATCCTAGCTTTTATCCGCTTTGCCTTGTCCTTGTTCGATGCTATGTCGCTTATGTCTATGCTCTCGAAGAAGAAGTCTTCGTTGAGCAGCTTGAGCGCGGTGCCGAGCTTGAAGCCCCTGCCTATAGCTTGTACCACATTCTTCGCATTGTACTCGTCATACGGCGCTCCTTCTATCACAACGCTGTTGCTCTCAAGGGATATCTTGCATCCTGTCCTTTTGACAACGTCCTTTTCTGCCTCTTTCAGGAATTTTACCCTTGCCAGGGGTATCAGTATCTGCTCCATCACAAACACGCAGATAGTGAAGGCTTTTTATTAAGAACCTTGCGCTGAAAATCTTTTATGCCTTTTATCTCTGTGCCGCTAGAAACCGAGGGTTATGCGCTTTTTCTGATAAGGGGAAGTCCAGCTTTTAAAAGCAAGGTTTATATACCTTCCAGAATAGATACCTGATTGAATCATGATTCATTCACAGAACATTCATGAACGTTTCATGGTATGGTTGGAACCAGGTGTGGCGTGGCATGGAGAACAACAAACAGATTGCAGAAGAGATTATTAAGCTTAGGGAAGAGATCCGGGTACTGGTGGAAAAGAAGGATACAGGGCAGAACTCGGAAGTCACCGCGCTCGTAAGCTACATCACTGATGAAAGGGAACGCACAAACAGGCTGCTTGCAGGCCTCATGGAGAGGATAAAGCGCCTTGAGTACAAGAGTTCCGTGAAAGAGGAAAACCCCATAGAGGCGATGAGGAAGAAGGGCTTTGAAGAGATAGCCTTGTCGCAGCTTGACGCTAGGATAATAGACTTCGTGCAGGCAAAGGGCCTCGCCTGCGCAGACGACATAAAGGATTTGATGGGCTACAAGGGAAGGAATGCGGCATGCACCAGATTGAAGAAGCTGTGCAGCGAGCAGCTGCTGCAGAGGATTCAGCTCGGTCACAAGGTTTACTACAGGTTTGATGCTGGCAAGGCGACCAACGCGCTAATCATATCACCTCCACAGTAACTCGGATGGGCCTGCTATCCCCAGCAGGCCCGCTATTTTTATGCGGCGCGGCTTTGCCTCTTTTAATTCCTCAGCTGTGCTTCTTCACAACGCTTAAAAACATTTGCGCAGATTTAGCTATCTTTGTGATTACATGTCAATGAACAATATCTTCGCACTGTGCCATCAGAGCGACATCGACGGGGTGGGCAGCGCTGCCCTGATAAAGATCAGGTACGGAATTCCATTGAGGAATATCTTCTTTACGGATTACTCATTGGACAATATGCTCCTTTCGAAGAAGAGGATATGCAGCACGGCGAAGCGCGGGGCCGTGTTGATAATAGCGGACCTCGGGCTCAACAAAGCTACAAAGAAGCCATTCTCCGAAATGATAGATTATATTCATAGGATAGACGGCAAGGTCTACTGGTTCGACCATCATGTCTGGGATGCAGACGGGATAAAAAGAATTGCGTCGAAGTGCGATGCCGCGATAGTCAACGAGAACAAGAAATACTGCGCTACTGAGATAGTGAGGAATGAGCTCGGGCTCAACAGCAGTTTCTGCGCGGAGTTCGCAGAAATAGTCCATTACTCCGATTTCAACCTGCTTTCAGATGACAAGCGGCACAGGCGCATGATAATAGAGTATGCGATGGCCATGACTTCTTATCAGCAGATAAAGGACTATTCAAGGCGCAACAACAAACTGAGGCGCATTGCAGGAATGATAAGCAATGGCAGGTTCTCAGACAGCCGGATGAAAAAGGATGCAGAGACGTTCGACAAGGTAAACAAGGAAAGGATACGCAGGATGCTTGGCCGTCTGATAGTGCTTGACGATGTTGCAGTCGGTTTCCAGAGAGGGATTCAGTCAACTCTCGCCTGTGCGGCAGTCGGCGACAAAGGCGGGAAGGACATCGGCGTATACATCAACCTTGACAACATGCATGGGCATATACGCACAAAGGAGGCGGACTGCCAGCCGCTTGCTGCTTATTTCGGCGGGGGCGGCCATCCGCATGCATCAGGCTTTTCCCTGAATGAGCATTATGATTTTTCAAAGAGCAGCGAACGAATGAGGTTTGCGCTGCTTGTGCAGAAAAAGGCAAAGGAATTATGCGGATAATGTGCCGTATCCGTACAACCGCCATCTCTGGCCTATGTTCCTGAGCACAGATATCTTCACCTGCTTGTCTATGCAGAACGCGTGCTTCAGCATTATGCTCATCGTCGCTTTCTTCTGCTTCTTTATGTAACCGATGGCCGTGCCTGTGCCTATGCCCAGAAGGACAGGCTCGTTCTCAGTAAAGGACTGCTTTGGAAGGTCGGTCCTGTTGAGCGAATTGTAGCTTATCGTTATTTCTGTCCTTGAATCGGGAAGCTTGCTGATATGGCCTATTATCTGGCCTACAAGGCCGTCCGCTTTTGTTATCGCGGGGTCCATGTCCGTCCCTATCGCTATGAGCCCTCCGGCTATCGCCTTGTCGAGCTTTTCATCGCCTGCAGATATTCCTGTTATTTTTGCAATTATAGGCTTGTATGTTGCGGCCCCTTTCTTCTCCTTTGACACGTTTATGCCAGGCCTTATCTCCACGTCGTCGCCCATCTTGAACGTGCCCCTTATTATGGATCCGCCGATGACCCCTCCGAGGATATCGTCTATCTCTGTTCCTGGCCTGTTAACATCAAATGACCTTGCTATGTACATTATGGGGTCTGCGGAGACGTCCCTGTTTGGGACAGGCAGCTTTGCAATCTCCTCGAGTATTATGTCAACGTTAACGTTCCTGTTCGCCATGACCGGCACTATCACCGCATCTGCTATCTTGCTCCCTTTTATGAATTCCTTTATCTGGCTGTAGTGCTGTTTTGCCTTCTCCTTTCCCACGACGTCTATCTTTGTCTGGGCTATTATCACGTTCTTTATGCCAAGCGCATTTATTATCATTAGATGTTCCTTCGTCTGCGGCATTGGGCACGGCTCCGATGCAGAAATGACGAAAAGCGCAGCGTCTATTATGTTCGATCCTGCTATCGCGGTCGCCATGAGCGTTTCGTGTCCCGGCGAATCGAGCAGCGATATCTTCCTTATCTCTTTTGCCCCCTGCTCCTTTTCAGTCGAATAATGCGTCTTCCCGTCCTTTTCATACGTATATATTACAGCGTCGGAATATCCCAGTTTTATTGTCATGCTCCTCTTTATGCTCTCGCTGTGAATATCTGTCCACTTGTGAGCTATCGCAGCCGTAAGCGTGGTTTTTCCATGGTCCACGTGGCCTAATGTGCCTATGTTCAATTCGCTCTGCATGAAACTCATTTAATCTTCTTTCTTCTCCTTGGGCTTGAACAGCTCCTCTGCGCTCCTGCCGCCCATTTCAGTTATCACAGTATTGACCTGCGCTGTGTCGATGCTTATCGTATTTCCGCGCACAAGCCTCTTGACCCTGTATCCTTTCATAGGCTTCCTTATCCCAGGCCCGCGGCTGAGCAGCGGCCTTGACTTTATGCTGCCGCTTATCTCCTTTCTCGACGGTGCGCCTGTGGTGTCGCTCAGCCCTGTTATCTGCAGCTTCATTCCATCGAGGCCTATGACAAAACCTTCGACTGCGTCGCCTATCTTCATCCCTATAAGAAGGTTCTCCTTCTCCTTCGGTACTTCCTGCTGTGCGGTCTTCCCGCTCTTCTTTTCAGAGTATACTATCTTCATAACAATCAACTAACCATGAATGTGCAAACCGCTACCTGTACATGCTCTCGGGCTCTTCCTTGAACCTTGATATCCTCTCTGCAAGATCCTTCGGTATGGCCGGCTTTATCTCGCTGAGCGCGTGCTTGAAGTCCTCGCCTTTTATTATATCGCGCTTCGCCCTTATTGCGCTCATGCCCGCTTCACGGCACAGATTCTCTATCTCTGCGCCGGTATAATTATCGGTGAGCTTTGCAAGCCCTATTATGTCTACGCTCTTGTCGAGCGGCATGTTCCTCGTGTGAATGCCGAATATCTGCTCCCTTGCCTGCTGGTCAGGCATAGGTATGTCTATTATCTTGTCAAATCTCCCTGGCCTCAGTATTGCCGGGTCCATGTTGTCAGGCCTGTTTGTCGCAGCGAGCACGACCACATTCTTCAGCTCCTGGAGCCCGTCCATTTCCGTGAGAAGAGTGTCGACGACCCTTTCGCTGACCAGTGAATCCCCGCTGTCGGAGCCCCTCGGATGCGCTATTGAGTCTATCTCATCGATGAATATTATGCACGGCGCGGCGAGCCTCGCCTTCCTGAATATCTCTCGCAGCGTCTTCTCGCTCTCTCCGACGTATTTAGATAATATCTCAGGGCCTTTTATGGATATGAAGTTGGATTCTCTTTCTGTTGCCACGGCCTTCGCAAGCAGTGTCTTGCCCGTTCCCGGCGGGCCTACGAGCAGCAGGCCTTTCACCGGCCTTATGCCGAGCTTCTCGAATGCTTCAGGGCTCTTTAAAGGAAGCTCTATGCTGTCCCTGAGCTCTTCCTTGACCCGTTCCAGCGCGCCGACGTCGTTCCAGTGCACATTCGGCCTCTCGACGAATACCTCCCTGAGTGCGCTTGGCTGTATCGACTTGAGCGCTTCCAGGAAATCCTGCCTCGATACCTTCAGTTCAGAGAGTATCTCGTTGGGTATCGACTGCTTGTCGTATATCTTTGGAAGCAGTCCTCTCAGCGTCGACATTGCGGCTTCTCGGACAAGCGCATTAAGGTCCGCGCCTGTGTACCCGTGAGTCCTGTTCGCAAGCTCGTCTATGTCCACGTCTTTCATCGGCATGTTCCTCGTGTGAATCTGCAGTATCTCCTTCCTTGCGTTCCTCCCTGGAACCCCTATCTCTATCTCCCTGTCGAATCTTCCCGGCCTTCTCAGCGCAGGGTCTATGGCATCAGGCCTGTTTGTTGCCGCAAGCACTATAACTTGACCACGCTGCCCCATCCCATCGAGAAGCGTGAGCAGCTGCGAAACCATTCTTCTCTCAACCTCGTTTGTCGACTCTTCGCGCCTTGGCGCTATCGCGTCGATCTCGTCCATGAATATTATCGATGGTGCTTTCTCATTTGCGTTTTTGAATATCTCCCTAAGCTTTTCCTCGCTCTCTCCGACGAATTTCGAGACCAGCTCCGGGCCTGATATCGATATGAAATTTGCATCGCTCTCATTCGCCACTGCTTTTGCAAGCAGGGTCTTGCCCGTTCCCGGGGAACCGTACAGCAGCACGCCCTTAGGCGGTTCTATGCCAAGCCTCTCAAAAAGTTCAGGGTATCTTATAGGAAGCTCTACAAGCTCCCTTATCTTCTGCTTTGCGTCCTCAAGCCCGCCGATGTCCTCGTAGTGTATGTTGCCGACCCTTACTATGGACTCTGAAACAGGCTCCTCCTTGACAACAAGGTTTGTCTCCCTCGTTATCTTTACAGTGCCATGCGGCATCACCTGCACGACTATGAAATTGAATACTATTCCGAACATAGGTATTGGTATGGAGTCGCCTTTGACCAGCGGCCTTCCGTCGAGCCTTTTCTTTGCATATTCTGTGAAATCCGGCGAAAGCGGCATCTTCTGGCCTACAGGAGGGGCTATTATGACCTTTTCAGCGTCCTTGACCGCAGCCTTCGAGACGAATATCTTCTCGCCGATGGCGACTCCGAGGTTCTGCCTCATGTAACCGTCTATTCTTATGAACCCTAAACCTTCGTCGCTGGGATGGGCCTGCCATGTTATCGCAGCTGTTGATTTCTTCTTGCCTTTGAGCTCTATTATGTCACCTGACAGCGCGTCTAGCGCCTTCCTTGATTTGGCATCTATCCTGGCTACGCTCCTGCCTGAATCTGTCACCAGGGCGTCCGCCACTGTTAATTCTATGCCTTCTGACATATATATCACCACAAGAGCAGAGATGGGCATTTCCCGTTATGCCTTGTATAAGTAAAGTATATACTTAAAATTATAAATGCTTTTATAAAGGATTAGGCGGTGTGTGCTTGCCAGCGCTGCCAGCCTTTAATGGATTGTGGGCTTTCTCAGAGTAATCGGCTCTTCCTGTTCCTCATCTGTTTTCCGCTGTGCGCCGTGCATGTAATTGGCATTGCCCATGAGCCCGAAATTAACCCCGATATATGACAGCTGGCTTATGACCTCGTGCGGCAGCGCAGGACTGGTGATTGAAATATAATCGAGCCATCCTTTGTTATGCTCTTCAAGCTTCGACCTTATCATCCTGGAATATCTCTCTATCTGCTCATACAAGCTGCCGGACTCTTCAGGATTTTTGGCATAGGACTGCATAATCAAGCCCAGCTGCGAGGACTCGGTTTTTGAGTATATGTCAGTCTGCAGATACCTGATTATGTGCATTTCCATATGCTGCTTGTGTACGCCTAGGTGCATGCCTTCTGCAAGCCATTCCATGGCGCCGTTTGCAGCTGATCCGTTTTCCTTAATGAATTTATATGCCGAGTCTATGTATCCGTTCTCTGAATCACGCACCTCGGCGTCTTTCTTTTCATTGTACATGCCGTTTATCCCGTCCTTCATGACCATGAGGTAATCCTGATACGCGTTTATCTTTACGAACAGGCTTACGTTCGCCTTGGATATGTCTTCAAGCTCTTTGTCGCTGAGGTGGCCTCCCTCTTTGCCCTTCTTCATCAAATCCTCAGCCATCTTTTCCAGGGATTTCCTGCTTTCTTGTATGTCCTTGACCATCATCCCTCTATGCTTTATGAATTCCTGCAGTTTTTTAGATCTCTCTGAATCTATGATAATCGGCTTCTCCCCTTTACTATTATCGCGGCTGCCTGCGTTTTTTGTATTAGGAATACCGCCGGACCCGCTGTTTGAGGCATCAGGCGCATGCTTCTGCAAAGGTGAATCTGCGGCTGCAACATGATACTGTGGGCTTTTCTTATGCTCATTAAGGTTGTCCATCGCCTCTTTTTTGGTTATAAGCCTTAACCCTGAGAGGTCCTTCTTATGTTCTGCATGCTGCTTTTGCACAGGCCCGACATCTTCGTAAAGCGCAGGCATCTGCCCCTCGTTTGCCGCTGAAAGGTTTACTGACTTCTCTAGTTTGATGGATTCGTCCTTTTTCTTTTTTGAGAGCCGCGCCTCTTCCACTAATTTCCTGTCAAGCAAAGATTCGGTTATGTCAACGACTTTGGAACTTTTTGAATGTTTTTTCCTTAGGAATTCAGGAATAAATATTTTCTCCTCTGCAGGTTCAGGAGCGATAGGGTTATTGTGCTTTGTTTCTGTAGCAGGCGCGCTGCCTTGGCCATGTTTGCCAATTTCTGAGAGCTTCATGTTTAACGTGTCTATTACAGGTTCTATTATCGCTATTTTCTTGATGAGCTTGAGGTCCTTTGCCATCTGCGCCTCTTTCTGGGGCAGGTTTGCAGTTAGATTGTCATCACCTTCTTTGCTGCTTTCCGAATATGGAAGGAATATGTCGCCCATCGCTTTCTGGACTTTCTGGTACGCGGCTTCTACCGATCCTGCGCCGCTGACAATGCCGTTTGAATATGATTCTGAAAGTTCCTTCAGCCCGTTTGTAAGCCCGGTTATCCTTTCAAGGGCTTTCTGGTACGCAGAGCCCTCTATTTCGCCCATGAACTTTGAAAGCGAGCTCCTTGCCTTTTCAGTAGATTCCTTAGGTACGGCTTCCAGTATGCGCTGCCCTGCCTTTTCTATCCTGTCCGTTTCGCCTGCCTTGAGGTCGCTGTCGGTGCTGACGTCCCTGACAAGCTCCTTTAGCTGCTTTGAGAGATTTGAGAAGATTGCGCCGTACTCTTCACTGGATCCGCTGCCCGCATTCTTTATCTTCATAACCGAACGTGCAGCGTTGTTGAATTCCTTAAGTACTTCGTTTGCGTTTCTTGCTGAAACTGGGCTTGTTTTTTCTTTTGATGCCATGATTACCTTGCGCTGATTTTCATATTTAAAGTTATCTATAGCGCAATGCAGAGGCGCATGTTTTGCGTTTTTGGTACGCGTATATGCCATGTCCAGGTGCGCGATGAGGGTATATTTTAAATAGTTTTCCTATATAG
>VFSW01001364.1_pt1 | contig 37266 bp, 34 predicted proteins | sample 5358111 | NCBI WGS metagenome assembly VFSW01 (sample SAMN11554181, study PRJNA540505) | mine drainage metagenome | isolation source: sediment from site ElyBrook_90M | place: USA: Ely Copper Mine, Vershire, VT | collected 2017 | reverse complement strand
GTACAATCCGCTGCATCTGCCGCTGCGGCCGGGCGCGCTTCATCTTCGGGCGGAAGCGCTGACTTCGAATGCGGACGATGCCCGTGGCATCGCCGAGAAGTTGAATACCTATTTGACTATCTTTCACTCGGCCGAAGGTTCCGTGGGCAGCTCCGGAAGCGATGCTGACGTGAAGGCTGTGTTCGACAGTCTGCAGGTGCGTCAGGAAGGCGACCGCGCCACGCTCAATGCTGCCATTCCTCCTGGCTTCCTGAAAAAGATGCTGGCGGTCGAATCTCCGGGCGGGATGTCTCCCGCGCCGCAGGCGCCGAAGGGGACAGCGCCTTCGGGATCGCGCTAGACGGTGTCGCCCGCGCGGGGAACTGCGTGTGGAGCAGGCACTCTTGCCCGCTTACTGGCAGCACCCAAAACCGCGGGCTAGAGTGCCCGCTCCATTACGACGTTCGGCAGAAATGGGTCTTCAGCGTTGGGCTGAAGGCTGCAGGTACAACAGGTACAATAAGAAAAGAAGAAGAGAAGCCGATGTCCAGTCTCCCACTTCCGCTCGCCGCATTTTTCGCCGGTCTGATTTCGTTTCTCTCGCCGTGCGTGTTGCCTTTGGTTCCGGGATACCTGTCTCTCATCTCCGGGGTGGGCGTCGAGGAGCTGAAGTCGCCGCAAGCCCACCTGATGCGCCGCGTGATGGTAAATTCCGTTGGATTCATCCTGGGCTTCAGCGTGGTGTTCATCGCGCTGGGAGCGGCTGCAACGGAAGTCGGCCAGGTGCTGGGAGTCTATAAGCACACGCTGGCGAAGGTGGCCGGCGTGGTCATCATCCTGTTTGGATTGCATCTGACCGGTATCTTCAAGATCAAGGCGCTTTACATGGACGCCCGGCTGCACAGCCTGAAAGGCAGCAATACGCCCATTGGAGCTTTCGTGATCGGCTTTGCCTTCGCGTTCGGCTGGACGCCGTGCCTGGGGCCGATTCTGACCGCGATCCTTACTATCGCCGGCGAACAGGACACGCTGGTGAAAGGGATTTTGCTGCTGGCGGTGTACTCGCTGGGATTGGCCGTGCCGTTTCTGTTCACATCGTTGCTGATGGAGCGTTTTCTGAAGTTTTACAGCCGCTTCCGGTCGCACATGCACGCGCTGGAAGTGGCGTCCGGCGGCCTGCTGATCGCGCTCGGCGTGCTGCTGGTGATTGGCCGGTTTACGTTGATCTCGAACTGGTTTTCTTTCTTGAACCGTTTCGCGTTGTAGAGCACTTGCAACCATCGAGACCGTGAATCTACGATTTGGTTGCGCGAATTAAAGGATCTTGCCTATGGAAACATTAACGCCGTCGACGCCTCCGCCCTCGCCCCTGGAACCACCCAAAGGCGGGGGACGCAATCCGCTTGCCCTGGTTGTGGTGGCCGTGGTCGCCGCCGGAATGCTGTATCTGGGCCTTCACATGACCCACCGGCCTCGCCCTCACCTCACGCAGGCCACGCTCGCGCCTGACTTCACGCTCCAATCCCTTGACGGCAAGAGCATGAGCCTCTCCGACTTGCGCGGGAAAGCGGTGCTGCTCAATTTCTGGGCCACGTGGTGCACTCCGTGCAAGATCGAGATGCCATGGTTCGTGGAATTGCAGAATGAATACGGCGCAAAGGGCCTGCAGATTGTCGGCGTCGCCATGGACGACGCGAGCAAAGAAGACATCGCCAAGTTCGCCAAGGATATGGGCGTGAACTACCCGATCCTGATCGGTAAGGAAGCGGTTGGCGATCAGTATGGCGGCGTTCCCGCATTGCCAGAAACTTTCTTCATCGGCCGCGATGGAAAGATCGTGGACAAGATTCTGGGGCTCAAGGGCAAGGGCGACATCGAAGAGGACATTCAAAAGGCACTCGACACGCAGCCGGCCCAAATGCCTGCTGCCTCCGCCAGTGCGGTGAGTGTTCCGAAGTAACCTTGGCGTTGCGCGATCCGGTGCCCTACTATTCTCGTGAGGCGTGCCATTCCCGCCCTAACTGCCGCCTCAGAATTGCCAATAGGAAAGCGGAAGGGATCGCACTACGATTGCGTGAAGCGGGATTGCGTGAAGCAGGATTGCGTGAGCACGATTTCCTAAACACGATTGACTGAACACGATTTCCTAAACCTGGAATGATGTTGCGCAGAAACAAATCGAGACTCGTGCCCGCCGCGGTTCTGCTGGCGCTATGGTTCGCAGGCGCCGCCTTTGCGCAATCAGGGAAAACGGCGCCGGTCGTCACTCCGCTTGCCGATGCGCCATCAGCCCCAGCGCCCGCGCCTCTTGGAAAGGCGCCGTTGGTCACGATCGCGCCGGTGCCCTTGGTGACCGCTCCCCGCGCCGCGCAGACCATGGTGAACCTTAATTTCCGCGTGCCGCGCGGCTACCACATCAATTCCAACCTTCCCAAGTCTGAGTTTCTGATCCCCACGGCGCTGAAGATGGATTTGCCCACTGACATCATTCTGGGCAAGATTGCATATCCCGCAGGCGACGATTTGAGCTTTCCCTTTTCTCCCGACGAGAAGCTGAACGTCTACACCGGAGACTTCACGATCGCGGTTGCGGTACATCCGTTACTCTCAGTAACGCCTGGCAAATACGTGATGCACGGCGTGCTCCGCTACCAAGCCTGCGATACTTCCGCCTGCTATCCGCCCAAGACGGTGCGCGTCGAGTTCGATGTGAAAGTGGTAAGAGAACCGGCCACGCACAAGAAAAATCCGGCGCAAAGCCCGCACGCGCACAGCTAGCCGGCAGCCGTCGATCTCAGCCTTCGGCATCCGCAGTCAGGATCATCCGTCAGGAAAATCAGCTACTCGGTAATTATGTGGTCAGCCCACTCGATCAGCGACACAAAGACCGGCGGGCTGCCGAACTTGGCTCCGTAGCTGGTCAGGTCGGCCTCGGTCACACCCCGGGCACGCGCGCAGGCGCCGCAGGCATAAATCTGAACATGTTTGGCGGCGAGCTTGTTCAGGAAATCTCCGACAGGCGGCCAGCCCACCGGCGTGACTGCGTCGGCGACGACTTTGCGCATGAGCACGACGGCCTCACCCAGAAGATAGATTTGCACTTCGTGTCCAGCTTCGGTGAGCGCCAGGCCATGCGAGAAGGGAAACGCGGCTTTCGTGGGATCGTCGGAACCCCAGGCGCTCTTCATCAGAACCTTGAGTTGCTTACGGCCGGTTTGTGCCGGCAAAGCGCCGGCGGCAGTGAGAAAGGGCAGGGCTGCCAACTGCGCCATGCGTGAGAGAAATGCTCGACGTGCCATAAGGTTCTCCTTCGGCGGAATTGTTGCCGGGAAATGGCCAGAATTTTATATCGCGTTTCCCGGGGTTTGAAAAGTCGCCTGTTTTGACGAACGCGACCGGCGGCCCTAAGATTTCCTACCTATGAAACGTCTTATGCTTGGCCTGTTGGTCGTTTGTTTCGGCGCTGTCTGTCTGGCGCAAACATCACCTTCCGCCTTCGTCATTCACGATGTCACCGTGATCGACGCGACGGGCGCGCCCGCGCAGGCGCATCGCACCGTGATCGTGCGGGACGGGAAAATTTCAGCAGTCGGCACCTCCGCGGGAACCACGGGCGCGAAACTGGCCGGAGTACACGTGAATGGCAGTGGGAAGTTCCTCATCCCCGGGCTTTGGGACATGCACGTACACATGGTTTTCGGAGAATGGTTTCCACGGGGCAAAGAGATCACGCTGCCGCTCTTCATCGCCAACGGCATCACCGGCGTGCGCGACATGGGCGGGGAACTGGACGTGCTGCAGCAGTGGCGTAAAGAAATCACGGCGGGGACTTTGCTGGGTCCGCGCATGGTGATTTCCGGACCCATGCTCGATGGTCCGCAGCCGCGTTTTCCCAGTTCGATCGCGATCAAGACTCCGGAAGACGGCCGTCGCGCCGTTGACGATCTAAAGCGGCGGGGAGCGGACTTCATCAAGCTGCAGTCGCTGATTCCGCGCGATGCAGTGTTCGCCATCGCCGACGAGGCGCGCAAACAGGGGATTCCGTTCGTGGGCCACGTGCCGGATGCGGTGCGCGCGTCCGAGGCGTCGAACGCGGGGCAGAAGAGCTTTGAGCATCTGATCGGAATTTTCGAGGGCAGCTCGCCGCTGGAAGATGAGTTTATAAAAGGCGCGAAAACCGAGAGCAAGTTTCTTTCGACTTATGATCCGGCGCGGGCGGCTGCGCTTTTTGCGCTGCTGGCGAAGAACCAGACGTGGCAGTGTCCCACGCTGGTGTGGGAGCGTGGCGGCAACCTGATCGACGAAAGAGACCTCGCGCACGACCCGCGGGCAAAATATGTGCCCGCCTATTGGAAAGATGTGACCTGGAAACGTTTCACCGATCAGGTCATGCACGACTTCAACACCGACGATCTCGCTACGCGCAAACGATTCGTCGCAAAAGAGCTGGAAGTGGTGAATGCGATGCACCGCGCGGGAATCCCATTTCTCGCCGGGACCGACACGCCCCCGGGCGTTTACATTTTTCCCGGTTTCAGCCTGCACGAAGAACTGCAGAGGTTCGTGGCCGCGGGATTCACTCCGATGGAAGCGCTGCAGACCGCAACTTTAAATCCGGCGAAATTTCTGGGCATGCAAGACCGCCTGGGCACAATCGAGGAAGGGAAACTCGCAGACATGGTCTTGCTCGACGCGAATCCGCTCGAAGACATCCGCAATACGCAGAAGATTGCGGGCGTGGTCGTCAGCGGGCGCTATCTGTCACGGGCGGATCTGGACAAGATGCTGGCGGGGGTGGAAAGGGCGGCGGTGAAGTGACAGAACAACCCTATTTCCCGAATCGGGCTTTACGTTTGGAAAATACTTAGGATCGAAGACGATTCGGCCTAGGTGGAGACGTAAGCTATTTGTGGGCTCGTGGTGTAATTGGCAGCACATGGGCCTGTCCAGCTTCAAGGTGCGGGTTCGAATCCCGTCGGGTCCACAGTTTTCCTTCCATGGGTAGGGAACCTGATGAGGAGTCTTAGGACAGGGAGGCTCCTCAAGTAATCTTGACTTCCGATTTCTATTTGCCGATAATCGATGTGTAGCTGGACAGGCTCACGCCCCGAGTTGAATCCTCGCTCGGGGTTTTGTCGTTTTGAAGGGCGGCCTTAGCCGGATTCGCGTGTCTTCGGCATGGCATTGGCCAGAACCAGCACAATCCAGGTCCCGAGATAAGTTGCCCTCGGTCGGGGGATTACACGAACCGAGGAGATTTCGCTACACTAACTGACATGCCAAGACGCAGGCCATATAGTAGCCGCCGTTCGTCACTGGAGCCCAAACCGCAACAGACATGGTGCCCGCGCTGCCAAGGCAAGGGCGGAAATGACGCATGCCCGGAATGTCACGGTAAGGGATATATCATCGGGCGTGGTACGCCGAATAAGTCATAAGCGGGCGAATCGCGACCGGTCACTGATACGCGCTCCGTCGTTGAGCTGCGGCCACGTGGTACATGATTTTTCCCAATCGCATTTTTCGCGGTATCAGCGAACCATCGGCATCGTATTTCACATTTTCAGAGGGAAGTTCGGTATAGATCCATACTACATTCCCTTTAATCTCAGCTTGGTAGTCGCCCTGGTCAAGGCCCCAGCAATAGTGCGGGCCCGGCTTGCACCATAGTTGGGCGGCGGAGCCATCGGGCATGACGGCATAGACATAGATTGCGTTGTCGTCGCCAGTCCCAATCTTGCTGTCCTTAACATGAACCGTAACCTCTGAGGATGATCTTTCGCTGCTGCCACTGTAGATGCCAATACCAGCAAAACGATAATCAGAAGTGACTTCATAAGGCACCCCATTCTACCCCCTGCAGACGGGCGCTGGCACGCCCCATTTGGCACACGCATTCTACTCGGTGCGCGGCGTCGCGCTGGCGAGCGCAAGAATAGCTCCGGCAAACAACAGTGTGTCGAAAAAGTAGTTGAGCCCCTCGACCTTGATATCAGTGCTCGGGTCCGCCAACGACGCGATCAGAATTGGCCCATAGACGAACACCACCAGCGACACAATCCAGGTACCGAGATAAGTCGCCGCTATCCGTGTCTTCTTCGCCAGCAGAATGCTTGCCCCGGCAACCACGAGAATTACAGCTGTCAGATAACCGATGAGCGGGCGCGCCGGAATCCACTCGGACATCAATTTTTCGAGCGGGATGCCGGGCATTCCCAGCGGGTGCAGGAAAGTCTCCACGCCATAAAATGTGGCGGCGGTCCCGACCAACACGCGGCCCACGGTGATGAGGGTGCTTCCGCCTTGGCCGCGACCTTGCTCGCGCAGGGCGCCTCCCGCGAGAAGCCACCCTCCGCCGCCGAAGGCTAGTTCGCGGAGGAGGAGCGTCCATGAAAACCTGTCTCTGGGGGTGGCGAGAGCTCCCGGGATATCCATCATCGCCACAAAAAGAAACATCATGATCCCGAACAGCAGGCCGGACCAGCGCACTTGAATTTTTGCGGCGATGCTCAAGGACGCGGCCAGCAAGGCAAAGCCGACGAAATACGCCCAGAACAAGTGCCACGGCACAAATGAGGGCACGATAAGCATGATGAATTTCGCGGCCGCGAGATGCTCCGCGCCGAAGACCGCCAACGGGATGGCGAAACAGAGATTGCTCAAGACTACGACTTTGTCCAGGCCGCTGGCTCGCGCGATATCGGACTTCGCAGCCCACAGCGCAATCAGGAGAAGCACGATGGCAGCGATGCACATCGAGGTCGCTGTGCGGGAGAACGCAAGAAACATGGCGAGAATGGTTGAGTGCATGTGGATGCCGAGGCGTAAGCTTGCACTCTACCTGGAGCCTGGGTCAACACAACGGTTCAGATGTACGGGGAAGGCATGCGAGGCTACTTGTTTGCGGGACGGGCTCAGGGATCGGGTTGAATTGCGCCTCCGCGCGTCCGCACGTGCACAGCTACCGCGTTCCGAAACGGAACGTTATGCAAAATTAGGCTGCGTGCGAGCTTGTATACCGCTCACCCCGCTCCTAACCTGATCTCTGGGCCCGTGGTGTAACTGGTAGCACGTTAGCCCGTCAAGCTATAAGGTGCGGGTTCGACTCCCGTCGGGTCCACAGCATTCCCTTTCTTTGGTAGGGAATCTGACGAGGGGTTCGTGACGGGCGAACTCCTCAAAGTAATCTTGACTTCAAGTCTGTGGCCACGGATACTATGCTCATAGCTTGACGGGCTGACGCCCCGAGTTGAATATCCGCTCGGGGCTTTGCTTTATTGGTCGATCTCACAGAATCGCTGACAGTTCCTGCCGTAGTCTTTCCACGGGCTCTTTGTAGCCGCGTTTCCAATCCTGAAAGGGATTCCAGAAACGAAAGGACCTCGCACGTGCGAACGGTCGAAAGACAATCACCAGAGGGTTAAATTCACGACCGCCTCCGAATGAGTGGAAAACGGAGACCGGCAACGACAACCACGGCCATCGCTTTCGCTCCGACCAATTCAAGACGAAGGCTCTCGGTTGCACGAGTGGCAAAACTTGCGTAGTCATGTATTCATGCCATATCGGACTGTCCGAGTAAACAAATAATATGTCTCTACCTCTTGGCAGCCATAACGTCCACACGAGCGCGTATAAAGCTGCTCGATGTGCAAGGCCCAGGGTTAATGCGATCAGGGCCAACGGCAGGACGATTGGGAGCACGAGTACAATGGCAACTGCCCGCAAAATTGATCGTGAGGCTTTATCTCTTTGTCGAGTCATCGGCCCTTCGTTTGGCGGACTAGCCTTTCTGCTTCTTCTCCACCCTCGCCCAGGCGTCCTTCAACGCGACCGTGCGGTTGAAAACCGGCTTCCCCGGTTTTGAGTTGGGGTCGACGCAGAAATATCCCAGGCGCTCGAACTGATAGCGAGCACCTGCTACGGCGCTGGCCAGGGACGGTTCCACCTTCGCGTCTGCGATGATCCCCAGCGAATTTGGATTGAGATTGTCTAGAACGTCCTTGCCCGGTTCCACGTCCGACGGATTTTCCTTGGTGAACAGGTTCTCGTAGATTCGCACCTCGGCGTCGATCGCGTGCGCGGCTGAGACCCAGTGGATGGTCGACTTTACTTTTCGGCCGTCGGGAGAGTTTCCGCCCTTGCTGGCGGGGTCGTAGGTGCAGTGCACTTCGACGACTTCGCCTTTGTCGTTCTTCACCACGCTGGTGCAAGTGACGAAGTAGCCGTAACGCAGGCGAACTTCGCGTCCGGGCGAGAGGCGGAAGTATTTCGGTGGAGGCACTTCGCGGAAGTCGTCCTGCTCGATGTAGAGCACGCGAGAAAACGGAATCTTGCGTGAGCCGGCGCTCTCGTCTTCGGGATTGTTCACCGCGTCCAGTTCGTCGACCTGAGTCTCCGGATAGTTGTCGATCACCACTTTCAGCGGGCGCAGCACCGCCATCACGCGCGGAGCGCGCTTGTTCAGGTCTTCGCGGACGAAGTGTTCGAGCATGGCCAGCTCGATCGACCCATTTGTCTTTGATACGCCAATCGCGCCGACAAAATTGCGCACAGCCTCTGGCGTATAGCCGCGGCGGCGAATGCCACTCAGCGTGGGCATGCGCGGATCGTCCCAGCCGCGCACGCGGCCTTCCTGCACTAATTGCAGCAGCTTGCGCTTGCTCAGCAGCGTGTAGGTGAGGTTGAGCCGATCGAACTCGATTTGCTGCGAAGGAAAAATTCCCAGCTGCTGGATGAACCAGTTGTAGAGCGGACGATGGTCCTCGAACTCGAGCGTGCACATGGAATGCGTGACTTTTTCGAGCGAATCCGACTGCCCGTGCGCGTAGTCATACATGGGATAAATGCACCACTTGTTGCCGGTGCGGTGATGCTCGGCGTGCAGGATGCGATACATCACGGGGTCGCGCATATTCAGGTTCGGCGAAGCCATGTCGATCTTGGCGCGCAGAACACGAGAGCCATCGGGAAATTCTCCGGCGCGCATGCGCTCGAACAGGTTCAGGTTTTCCTCCACTGAGCGGTTCCGGAACGGGCTGTCCTTGCCCGGCTCGGTAAGCGTGCCGCGATGGTTGCGAATTTCTTCCGCGGAGAGATCGTCGACGTAAGCCTTGCCGTCGTTGATCAGCTTGACCGCCCATTGGTGGAGCTGATCGAAATAGTCCGACGCGTAGAACAGGCCGTCCCAGTGGAAGCCGAGCCACTGCACGTCGGCCTTGATCGACTCCACGTATTCCGTTTCTTCTTTGGCGGGGTTGGTGTCATCAAAACGCAGATTCGTATGCCCGCCAAATTCGTCGGCGAGGCCGAAATCGAGGCAAATGGCTTTGGCATGGCCGATATGCAGATAGCCGTTGGGCTCGGGAGGAAAGCGAGTTTGCACCCGGCCCGCATACTTATTCGTCTTCAGGTCGTCGAGAATGATGTCGCGTATGAAGTTGGACGGGCGAGACTCAGGCGCGGCGTGCACTCCGGCCTCGGCCTCGGCAGGGGGCGTTTTCATACTCTGATCTTATCGTAACCCCGCGTGTGGACATATGTGGAGCGGGCACTCTTGCGTCTCGTTCTAGACGCCAGCCGATACGATCTGGCCCGGAGTGGACACGGGCGCTTCCTGCTCTGCGAGTCGCTGTCGATAGATCACATGCCGCCAGCGGGTCATCTCGACCAGCGGCTTCCACACGGGATTCACCAGGTCATGTTTGATCAGCAGGTGCCAGAAGCGGTTCGAGCGTTTGTAGAGATACGACATGGCGAGGTAGAGCGGCACGGCCTGCCAGTCTTTCCACGTTTCAACTCGCGGACGCCGGCGCCAGATCGAGGCATGCGAAAAGAGGCGCTGGTAGATCCAGGCGTAGCCGTGCTCGAGGTCTTCGGAGGTCATGTGCTTCGGCTGAAACACGGCGTGGCCGGTGTCGTAGAGATTCCAGTCGCGATGCAGGATGCGGCCTTGCGCTTCCATCTGCTGGAATAGCGGGGTCGCGGGATATGGGGTGAGGATGTGAAACGTGGCGCACTCCAGGCGGTTGTCTTCGATCCATTGGGCGGTGCGCGCGAACACGTCTTTGCGGTCGTGGTCGAAGCCGAGGACGAACGATCCATTCACCTGAATGCCGTAGTCATGCAGCATGCGGACGCGGCGCGCGTAGTCGGAAGTCTTGGGCGTTTTCTTGTGGGCGTCGGCGAGGTTGTCGTCGGAGAGCGATTCAAAGCCGACGAAGACGCCGGTGCATCCCGCCAGCGCCATGTTACGGATCAGGCTGGGATCGTCGGTGACGTCGATGGTGACGGCGGCGCTCCAGATTTTGTTGATGGGCCGCAGCGCCGCGCAGAGCGCGTGCAGGTAATCGCGGCGCGAGCCGAGATTGTTATCAATGAAGACGGCGTAGGGCTGGGCGTCTTCCTGAAACTCGGCAACTACCTGCTGCGGGTGGCGCATGCGATAGGGCATGCGCAGGCCATCGGTCGCGAGATAGCAGAAGCCGCAGCGGTTGTGACATCCACGGGTGGCGATCAGGCTAGTGGTGGTGAGAAAACTGTGGCGCGGAAGAATCGAGCGGCGCGGGGAGGGATCGTCGCAGTAGTTGTTTTCATAAGTCGCGGCATAGCGCGGCTGCACAGAGTTATTTTCGATGTCGCGCAGGATGCGCGGCCAGAGCTGCACGCCGTCGCCCAGCGCCAGGGCATCGGCATGCGGAGCGCATTCATCCGGGCACGAGAGGACGTGCAGCCCGCCGAAGATTACTTTCGATCCGCGGGCGCGATACCAGTCGGCCAGTTCATAAGCCCGGCGCGCAAACGTGAGATGCACCGTGATGCCAACCACCTGCGGCATGGGACGAAACGGCGGGCGGCCATCGAGCAGGTTTTCATCCCAATAGTCCACGCGCCAGTGCGCAGGCGTGGTCGCGGCGAAGCTCGTCAGGGCCAGCGTCGGAGTAAGCACGTGCTTGCCGAAGCTGGCATTCGCGTCTTTGGCGTAGAACGGGTTGATCAACAGCGCGTAGTGCGGCTCGATTTCGCTTGCGGGTTCGTTGGGATCGAGAAGTGGGGCGGTGGTCATTTCCGGAGGGATCCAGCGTTTCTTGACGGGGTGAAGGAAGGGTTCGTCGGGTGAGATCATGAATGTACTTTATATTATAAAGTACTTCACATCAATAGAAACGGTGCTCGGGTCGTCACGAGCGATGCTCAATCAGGGACCCTTGTCATGCTGAGCGGAGAACGACCTGCGCGAAGCGGAGGTCGTTTGCGGTCGAAGCATCCCTGCCGACGCCACTGGCCGCGCGGGTAAGGGGCTCTGTGGATTCTCAGAAAGCGCGGCGGAACCAGGCTGCTGTGGTGACCAAAGGATGCTTCGACTCCGCAGTGACGATCGCGCTGCGATCATGCCCGCTCCGCTCAGCATGACAGGGCCGCGGCAAATCGACTCGGCTCGGGACGATCAAAAATCGAGTCAGGGGCGACAACTGTTGCGACTATGTCATGGTCAGCACGACTCTGAATCTGGCTTTGCCGCTGATCATCTGCTCGTAGGCTTCGGCGGCTTTTTCCAGTGGATACGTTTCGATCATGGGGCGTACACCGGTGAGTGAACTGAAGCGGAGCGTGTCCTCGGAATCTTTGCCGGTGCCGGATGCCCATCCTTGCAGGCGCTTGCGCCCGCTGATGAGTTGGATTGGCGTCACGGTGAGCGAGTCAAAGCTGGCGCCCACGACCAGGAGCGTGCCATTCACTGCGAGACCATCTACGACAGAAGAAATCGATTTCGAATCGGGAGCGGTCGCGAGGATTACGTTGGCTCCGCCAAGTTTTTGCAGCGCTGCGGCGGGCGCGCCCGCACTGGTGTCGATGTATTCGTGCGCTCCGAGTTTTATGGCGAGCGTTTGCTTGTCGGCGCCGCGCCCGATGGCGACAGTGCGGAAACCCATCTGGCGGGCATATTGAATGCCGAGATGGCCGAGGCCGCCGATTCCCTGCACCGCGACCAGATCGCCGCCCCGGGCTCCGGAGTTGCGCAGCGCGTTGAACACCGTGATTCCGGCGCAGAGCAATGGAGCAGCCTCGGCAGCGGGAAGGTCATCAGGCATGGCCGCGACGGCTTCGGCGGGCGCAACCATGTATTCCTGATAACCGCCGTCGAACGAAATGGCTGTAATCTTTTCGTTCTGGCAGTTGACGAAATCGCCGCGGCGGCAAGGGTCGCACTGGAAGCAGTGACCGCCGTGCCATCCCAGGCCGACCCGCTGACCGGGCTTCCACAGCGTGACGTCGGCACCAAGCGCGTCGATGCGTCCGGCGATCTCGTGCCCCGGCACGCGCGGATACTGAATCCCCGGCCAGTACCCTTCTTTCACCAGCGCGTCGCTGTGGCAAATGCCGCAGGCCTCAACTTTAATGCGCACCTGCCCGCGGCTAGGCTGCGGATTGGGGCGCTCGATGACTTCGAAATTTCCACCGGGTTTGCTGATCTGGACGGCTTTCATAGGAGACCTCTTTCGATATCGGATTTAGCAAGTTCTAGGTTGGATGGCGATTGCGGAAAACACCATTACGCCGCGTCAAAGATTATCTCGTGTCAATAGATTAGAAACGGACCTGCCGGGATGCAACAAACTCTACAGCGAATTACTCAGCGACGCCGACAAACCCCGTCAACCACTAAGGACCAAAGTTACACGAAGGAAAGCCTTTGATATTCCAGGGTTGCTATCCGGCTTTTTGGATCGCCTGCTCGATTCGCTTGAGCGTAGTCTCTTTCCCCAGCACTTCCAGCGTTTCGAACAGCGGCGGGGCGTTTTTGCGGCCGCAGACGGCCACGCGGATGGGCTGGAACATTTGTCCAGCCTTCACGCCTAGCCCTTGCGCGGCGGCGCGCAGAGCCTGATCCAGCGGGTCGTGTTTGAATTCGACGGCCGGCAGCACCTCTTGCGCGCGCTTCAGAACTTTGAGCGCCATCGCCGCGTCTCCTTTTTGCGGGATGAGTTCGGCGGGATCGTAGGGCGGGAGCTGGTCGACGAAGAAGAAGTCGGCGGCCGTGAGCACTTCCCGGAGAAGTTTGATGCGCTCGCGGATCAGCGGCGTAATGCGCAGCATTTCTTCGGGCGTGTCGTGGAATCCGGCGGCGTGCACGATTGGCAGCAGGCGGCCGGTTAGGTCTTCGACGGGCAAGCCGCGGATTTGCTCGGAGTTGAGCCATACCGCTTTCGGATCGAACGTTTCCTCTGGAGTTGAGGCCGGCTCTTTGAAGTTCACCACCGCGTTCGAGCGGTTGATGCCTTCGAGGGAAAAGGCGTCCATGAGTTCCTGCAGCGACATATTCTCGCGGTCGTTTTTCGGCGACCAGCCCAGCAGACAGAGGAAGTTGATGAAGGCTTCGGGGAGAAATCCGGCGTCGCGATAGGTGGTGACGCTCACGACGGGGCCATGGCGGCGCTTGGAGAGCTTAGTGCCGTCGGGCGCCACCAGCAGCGGGAGATGCGCGAACTGCGGCGGCGTTGCGCCGGCGGCTTCGAAAATCAGGATGTGCTTGAAAGTGTTGGTCAGATGGTCCTGGCCGCGAATGATGTGGCTGATGCGCATGTCGGCATCGTCGGCGCACGAGGCCAGGTGATAGGTGGGCATGCCGTCGGAACGCAGCAGTGCGAAGTCTTCGATGTCGGCCGCGGACTTGACCTGTTCGCCGTAAACCGCGTCGGTGAAGTGGACTTGCAATTTGCCTTCGGCAAATCGGACAGCCGAGGGCGGCTGTCCCCACACAGTGCTTTCGCGGGGCACGCGGAAACGCAGCGCGAACGGCTCTCCCGCGGCGGCGCGGCGGTCGCTTTCCGCGCGCGAAAGCTCGCGCATTCCAGGATTGAACAGCCACGTTCCCTGCGCGCCCGATCGTTCGCTGTCCCCCATGTGGGCGGGAGTGAAATCGCGGTAAGCCAGGCCTTTTTCGAAGATCGTCTCAGCGGTTTGCCGGTGTAGCGCGCCGCGTTCCGATTGCTTGTATTGCTCGTCCCAACCCAGATCCAGCCACTTCAGGCCTTCGAAGATGGAGTTCACGGACGCGTCGGTATTGCGCTCTACGTCGGTATCGTCGAGGCGCAGGATCATGGTTCCGCCGTTGTGGCGGGCGTATAACCAGTTGAAAATAAACGTCCGAGCGCTGCCCACGTGCAGAAAGCCGGTGGGCGAAGGCGCGAAGCGCACGCGCGGCTTCGATGTGGCGGGCGGGTTGATCGAAGATGGGCTGATCAAAGATGCACCGCTCACGATGCGCCGTCCGGCAGATGGTTGCTCGAAGATTGATCCATTGGGAACCTCTTGCGATGTTACGGGCGGTGGAAAACTATCGTCAAGCGGCGAGCCCCGAGCAACCCCACCTAAATCCAACATGTTACGGGATTTCGCAGGCTTGCTTGTATGTACTTAAATCCTGTTGTGCCGGGGCGCGGCGTATGAAAGCATAGAGTTGCCGTTTCCCCCCGAAACTGCTTGGGAGATTCTTCCTCGGGAGCTTCCTTTTTGAAGCTTCCCTCGGGAATTTTCCCTCAGGAGTCTCGTCGGCATCATGAACAGGCTTGCCAGCAGCGCGGTGGTGATCCCGGGTTTCGTCTCGGTGTTGCTGTTCCTCGTCTTCACTTACCTGCACGAACAAAGCCGCCAGGCATATTTTCGCGCGTGGCAGATGGCGTGGGCGGCTTATTCCCTGCACTACGTTCTGGACGCGTTTTCTTTTTATCGCGCTTCTTCGCTGGCGTTTCTAGCCAGCTCGCTGTTTCTGGTGGCCATGGCGCTCTGTATTTTTGTGTCCACCCGGCTGATGCGCGGACCCTATCACTTCCGCTGGTATGACGCCGCGCTGGGAGCCGCGGGAGTGGTTCTGGTGTGGGTGACGTTCCTGGGGCACATCGTCGACGGTGTCTTCGTGCCCGATGCGCAGCCCACAGTCCGCCTCGGCGTGGGGCTCGCACTCGTGCTGCTTTATTGCTCCGCCGTGTTTTACCTCAACGGGTACAAACGCGGGTCGCTGGCTTTCAAAGTGCTGGGAGGGGCTCTGGCTTTGTGGGCCGCGCTCATGGGGATGGGTCAGCTGCACAGCCCCTGGGGCGAAACTTTGGGCAGCGCGAGCCGGTTGCTGGGTCCGGTGCCGCAGATGCTGCTGGGGATCGCCATGGTCATGGTGCTGTTTGAGAACCAGCGCAATTCCCTGCAGGAAAGCACTCTGGCCTTGTCGACGCTGGGAGCCGATCCGCGCCGCCTGCTTTCCGCCGCTGACCTGACTCCGAATATGCAGGCAGCCCTGGAGCGCCTGGTCAGCGCGTTGTCGATGCCCCGCGCCGCCATCTGCATTACCGAGCGCTGGCGCGGCCTGCTGCCCTCGGTGCAGCATGGCTTTTCGGAGGAATTCCTGCGCGCCATCGAAAGCAGCAGCGCCGCGGATTACATTTCCCAGGTTGCCTACCGGCAGAGTGGAATCTTCACGGTGCACGATTTGGCGGAGATGACGGAGCCTCTGCTGGCCGGTCCGGTGGGAGCGTTTGCGGCTTTCAAGCGCGTTTTCGCCGCGGCCGACATCCGCAACCTTACGGCGGTCAGTCTGCAGACCCGGGAACACAACTTCGGAGTCATCGTCTTCCCCCATGCCGAGCGCAAAGCGTTTGGATCGTCCGGCCCGCGGCTGATGGTGGGGCTGGCGCTGCAGTTGGCGCTCACGCTGGAAAACTACGTGATTACCCACGACGCACACCGGCGCACGAAAGAGTACGAACTGCTCACCGAGATCGGACAGGCTATCAGTTCGCGTCTCGACCAGGACGAGATTCTGCGCACGATTCAAATTGAACTGGGGCAGATCTTCGACACCAGCAACTTCTACATCGCCTTCCAGGAAGGCGACCGCATCCACTTCGAACTGGAAGTGGAAAGTCACCGCGTCTGCCCCAAGCGGTCGCGCAAAGTGGAGAATGCGTTCACGGAATACGTGATCCACAGCGGCCAGCCGCTAATCATCCGTTCCGACCTGGAGGCAGTTCGTGCGCGCCTTGGGGTCACGCACATTCCGGAGCAGCCCGCGAAATGCCTGATCGCGGTGCCGATTTTTCTAGGGAACAAGCCGGCCGGAGTGATGGTGGCAATGAACCGGGATCGGGAGCGTGCCTTTGAGCAGCGCGATCTCGACGTGCTGATGACGGCAGCGGGCCAGGCCTCCGTGGCGGTGGAAAATGCCCGCTTATTCGCCGAGGAGCAGCGCCGCTCCCGGCAGTTGGCTTTTCTCAACAACGTTTCGCGCACAGCGATTTCCAGCGAAGATCCAGTTCATATGCTGGGCCAGATCGCGAGCGAGATCCAGAAGAACTTCAGCTTCGATCACATCGGCATTGGGCTGCTCGACTACGGGACGAAGGAAATTGAGATCAAGGCAGAGGCCGGCGTTACCGCTCACGCCATGGGCCAGCGCATTCCCCTGGGCACAGGCATCCTGGGACGCGTGGCTCGCACTGGCGAACGGGCGTTGGTGCAAAACGCCGACCAGGGCCAACTCTCGGGAATCCTGCCTGATGCGCGCGCGGTGCTTTGTATTCCGATCACTTACGGCGAGAACCTGCTGGGAGCGCTCAACATCGAGAGCCGCAATGAAAGTGCGTTCGCCCCTCAGGACGTGCTGATTCTCAACACACTGGCCGACCTGCTGGCCACCGCGCTGCATAACGCCTTTGTGTTCCAGAAGCTGCAACAGCAATCCATTACCGACGGATTGACCGGGATCAAGACGCGCCGGTTTTTCTGGGAAGCGTTGTCCGCCGAGTGGAAGCGCGCCTCGCGCTCGGGACGTCCCTTCTCGGTGGTGCTCATCGATCTCGACAAGTTCAAGGAAGTCAATGACACCCTGGGACACTTCGAGGGCGATCTGGTGCTGGCCAGGCTGGGCAGGTTGCTGGAGCAAAAGTCCCGCCAGCAGAACGTTGTTGCGCGCTATGGTGGCGATGAATTCATTGTGCTGATGCCTGAGACCGGCCCCGAGCAGGCCGTGGTTCTGGCGGAACGGCTGCGGCAGTGGATTGCCACCGACCCCATGCTGAGCGAACACAAGATCACGGGCAGCTTCGGGGTTGCCAGTTTTCCGATGCACGGCTTTTCTATCGAAGACATTATCCGCGTGGCCGATGCGGGCATGTACGTCTCCAAGCGCTCCGGCGGGAACCTTGTGTCCACGGCGCAGGAGTTCGCCGAGGGCCAGGATTTTGCCCGGCAACGGCAACAGATTTCCGCCTACATCGAAGGCTTCCTGCAGCGCGAGCACACTGGCTTCGAGCAGGTCGAAGAGCTGACAACAACGCTGCGCAAGCTTTGTGGCGGAGATCAGGAATGCAACGTACCGCTGCTGAGGGAATCTATCGAGATTCTGAGCCGCGCCGTGGAATCGCGCGAACTGCGCACCGCGGGGCACGGCGATCTGGTAGCCCGTTACACAGAGATCATCGCCCGAGCGCTGCGCCTGCCGCCGGAAGACACCGCCGACCTGGTATACGCCGCCCGCGTACACGATGTGGGCAAGATCTTCGTGCCCGAACGCATCCTGAATAAGCCGGGCCCACTCTCCGACGAGGAGTTCAGCAGAGTCCGAGGGCACGCGCAGGTGGGAGCGGAAATTGTCGGGATGCTGCCACGCAGTGAACACATGTGCGCAGCGATTGCACACCACCACCAGCGCTTCGACGGGTCGGGGTATCCCGATGGCCTGGTCGGCGAACAAATCCCCGTGTGGGCGCGCATCATCGGCCTCACCGACGCCTACGCCAACATGCTCACGGAACAGTCCATTTCGGCCGCCAGAACCCCGGATCAAGCGTTGGACGAACTGGCCAAAATGAGCGGAACGCGGTTCGATGGCATGCTGGTGCGTTTGCTGATGCGGGAGCTGAAATCGGAGCGGATGTCGTTTCCTGGGTTGGGAGGGTAGTAGCTTCTAGCTCTCAGTTTCTAGTTTCCGGTTTCTTGCTTCTCCTGCTTCGCTCCCACTTGCAACGGGCAACCGGAAACTGGAAACTAGCTGCGATGTCTATTCCTCTTTCTCTTTCTGGCAAGGTGGCGCTTATTTCAGGTGGGTCCCGCGGCATTGGGGCCGCAACCGTGCGGATGTTTGCGGCGGCGGGAGCCAAGGTTGCTTTCAGCTACCAGAAGGCGCGTTCTCAGGCTGAAGCGCTGGCTCGGGAGTGTGGCGAGGCGAATTGCTATCCCATCGCCTGCAATCTGAACAATCCGGAAGCGGCGCGCTCGCTGGTGGCCGAGACGGTAAAGCATTTCGGCCGGCTCGACATTCTGGTCGCCAACCACGGCGTCTGGCCGCCGGAAGATGTGGCCATCGAGCGCATGGCCGATGAGCAGTGGCGCTCCACGCTAGCCATCAATCTGGACGCGGTTTTTGGCCTCGTCAAGCATGCCGTCGGGCAGATGAAGTCGCAACCGCGGGCTGGGTTCGCCGCCGGCGACATCGTGCTGATCAGTTCCACCAGCGGGCAGCGCGGCGAGGCTTTCCATTGCGATTACTCCGCAACCAAAGGCGCGCTCATCAGCCTGACGAAGAGCCTCTCGACGGAACTGGCATCGGCGGGCATTTACGTGAATTGCGTCGCTCCGGGGTGGGTGGACACCGACATGTCGAAGCCGGCCCTGGAGGATCCGAAGGTTGGCCAAGAGATCCGCGGCACCATTCCGCTCGGTCGCGCTGGCAGGCCGGAGGAGATTGCCGCCCCGGTGTTGTTTCTGTGCACCGAACTTGCCGCTTTTATCACGGGAGAGGTCTTCAACGTCAATGGAGGCGCTGTTCTGGCGGGATAGGAAGCACTCGAGAAGAACGCGACAAAAATGCATTCGGGGCTCGGCGTTCGGGCTGGTTCGTGCATCCAAGGAATTGAGGATATACGGGTAGTGGTGCATTCCTTTAAATACAGCTTGTCATCCTGAACGAAGCGAAGGACCTATGCAATCCCCGCAGATTGCATAGGTCCTTCGTCCCGCAAAAAGCGCGGACATCAGGGTGACAGAACGGTTGTTGCGGGGCGGTACTTGACGGTGGCAGGCGGCGTAATTGCTCGTCCGGAAACTGCACCACAACCGATATTCGCAGCTGCGAGCGGGAATTCCACGCGAAACGCTACAATTCTCTTAGCAGATACCGACCCCTTAAACTTGGATGAAACGGCTTCTTCTTATTTTGTTTCTGGCGATCCCTGCTCTAGTGAGTCCGGCCTGGGGCCAGCTTGCGGGGAACCGAACTCCCTCTGCCTCGCAATCCGTTCCACCCTCGAATACAGCGAGCGCACAAGGTCCGGACATGCCCGTGGACCAGGAGAATACGCGCAAAGCGAAGGCTCTGCTGGAGCAGGCAATCCAGGCGCTGGGAGGGCAGGCTTACCTCAGCATCCGCGACAAGGAGATGCAGGGGCGCGGCTACAGCTTCTATCATGGCCGCCCCACCAGCAGCGGCGTGCTCTTCTGGAGTTTTTTCGAGTACCCTGACAAGCAGCGCGACGAACTCAGCAAAGAACGCGACGTGGCCGAACTCTATGTTGGAGACAAGGGATACGAAATCACGTACAAAGGCGTTCATCCCATGGAGGAGAAAGATCTCAGCCCTTACCTGCGGCGGCGCAGATTTTCGCTCGATAATATGCTTCGTGTCTGGGTGAACGATCCCAAAGTTGCGCTGTTCTACGACGGCAACGCCATCGCGGCCGAGAAGCCCGCCCTGCAGGTGACGCTGATCAACGGCATGAATGAGGCCGTTACTTTGTACTTCGATGCGGACACCCATCTTCCCATCAAGAAAACGTTCACGTGGCGCGATCCGGTCGATAGGCAAAAGAATCTTGAGGAAGAGATCTACGACAACTATCGCCCGGTGCAGGGAATCATGACGCCCTACAGCCTGACCCGATATTTCAACGGAGATATGGCCGGCCAGCGCTTTCTCACTGGGGCCAGCTACAACGAAGGGCTGGATCCCGCCATGTTCGATCCCCACTCGGGCTACAATCCGAACAAACCACCGAATAAACCGTCGGGCAAGCACTAGTGGGGACCGGGCACCTCGGCGGTTCCTAATCCTTGGTGTTAACTCATAGAACTGACATGGTTTACGGCTGCGGCTCGCAGGTACTAACTTGGTTCCGCTTCGGCGCCGCGCCACGGAGTGTGGCTTTTTTGCCACACACGGATTTTCCTGCCCAGCTGTAATCTATGGGTTCGCCGAAACATAAACAGGACTCTTACTTGACGCAGGAGCAAACAATCCGCGGCACGGTGGAGTGCACAGGCATTGGGCTGCACAGCGGAGCGCCGGTTTCCCTGCGCCTGCTTCCGGCCCCAACCGGCACTGGCATTCTCTTCCGCCGCACTGATCTGGACGGTTTTGAAATCGAGGCCGTGGGACTGAATGTGGCTCGCGTCAGTTACGCCACCAGCCTGATGAAAAAGGGCGTACTCATCTCCACTACGGAACACGTTCTCTCGGCTTTCATCGGGATGGGCATCGACAATGCGATCGTGGAGTTGGACAACCTGGAGTTGCCGATCCTCGACGGCAGCGCCCGGCCCTTTGTCGAAATGATTCAGAAGGCGGGTATTCGCAAGCAAAGGCGGGCGCGCAAGTATCTTAGAATCCGCCGCGAGCTGGAGATGCGCGAAGGCAACAAGTTCATCGCGGTGTATCCCGCCGATACCTATTCCGTTTCTTATTCGATCAATTTCCCTCATCCCCTGATCGGGAAGGAAACTTTCCAGGTGGAACTCTCCAACGGCAACTATCTGCGTCATATCGCGGGGGCGCGGACGTTTGGTTCCCGCGAGGACGAGTGGGCCATGCGCAACATGGGCCTGATCCGCGGCGCGTCCAGCGATAACTGCATCGTCCTGACCAAGGACGGAGTGGAGAACGGGCCGCTGCGTTTCCGCGACGAGTTCGTACGCCACAAGGTGTTGGACCTGGTCGGCGATCTGGCTTTGCTGGGCAAGCAGATTCTCGGTAAGGTGGTGGCCGACCGCGCCGGTCATGCCATGCACACGTCGCTGGTTTCGCGAATCCTGCGCGACAAGACTTTGTGGGAAGAGGTCACGCTGGCTGCGGAGGAACCCGTCAGCGTGCATGGGGCCGTGGCGCATGCTTCGGCCGGGTCTGTTCTGTAGCGATTTCAGATTGTTTTTGGATTGCAGATTGAAAACCATAAGATCTTGACTCTCAAATCTGAAATCTGCAATCTGAACTCGGCAATGTCCGTTTCACACAGTCAAGACCCAGCCGCAGGCGAGAACCTGCGCCCCCACTAGTCTGCGGGTTCGCAGGGGGATTGGTCGGGATGGTGGGGCTCCGCTTGCTGCTGCATCAGGCGTTCCAGCTCTGCCTTGGTCTGGTGAATGATGGCGGCGGCGAAGCGGCGGGCTGATTCCTGGCGCTCGGCCGAAAGCTCCTTGACTCGCATGTCGAGCAGCGGCATGTCTTCTTCAAACCAGCGCAGGGTCTTCTGCACGCGAGCGATTCGAAAGTCATTGGTCAGCATGAAGATGGTTCTCCCGTAAACTCTCAGGGTGCCACGTTCATGGGGACGCGCAAGTCTTAAAGTGGATACCGGGACCGAATGCAGATGGCATTTCTATGGGATGGGGACGGCGCTTAACACCGGTTTCTTTATGCGCTGCCGGCAGTTAGCGGGCAGGAGTGCTCGCTCCACATCATCAAAAATACTACTGAAGGGTTTCGGAGCCGGCGGCTGCGATACGATCTTTGGCGCCGGGAAATTCTTTTTCCATGCGGTCGTCCAGCCATTTTTCGAGCTGTTTTTGCGTGTGCTCGGCAACGTTGTGGAAGCGGAACCCGGCACGCCCCTTGATGTCGGCCCAGGCCACTTCGGCTTCGACATCCATGCTCAGGTTGATGTCGGGAATTACAAACTTCAGGCGCGGCGTCGCTCCCTTGGGCACGGCTTCGCGCAGCACCAGCGCGATGCCGCCCTCGCTGATGTTGGTGCTGGTGGCCTTCAGTTCTTTCTCGGTGAGCACCACGGCAACCTGCATTTTCACCGGTTGACGGAAATAGCGGCGCCGTTCGCGCACCATGAAATTCAAAGCTGCATGAAAGCAGCGCGAGGCGTTCAGGTTGCTGATCGGCTTCTGCAGCACAAAGTTAGCGCCCATGCCGAAGGCTTCCTGCGTGGTTGTTTTCTTCCCATTGAGGACGGCGAAGGTCACGGAATTCTTGTTGCTCGGGGTGCTGCGCAGGCCCTGCAGCACTTCCAGGCCGCCGCGCAGGTCGTCGCAATCGACGATCACGGCGTCGAACTTCTCGGAAACAAGAATATCCGCCGCCGCCCGTGCTTCCTGGCAGATTTCTACGTCAATCGACAGCTTTTCCAACGTGGGCCGAATTACCCGGACCAGATCGGTATCCGCACTCAACAGAAGAGACTCCAACGTCATAGCCTCGATTTTAGGATTACCCCGGGATCGCCGAAAGTGACAAAGGTAACGGTCGCCGACTGGCCTCGCGGACATGCCGGGCGGGAATCGGGGGTGCTGTTTGGAGTTGACTCGGCTGATTCGGTTTCGTTTAGGATCGTCTCGCCCTCGGGGCAGCGCTACTTATGAGCAATCTCGTCTATCTCTCGCTGGGTGCGAATGTTGGAGACCGCGCTAGTCACATCCGGGAGGCGGTCAAGCGCCTGGGGTCGCTTGGGCACGTGGTAGCATTTTCCTCCATCTACGAAACTGAGCCAGTCGAATTCACCGACCAGGCGTGGTTTCTAAATCTCGCCGTTGCTCTGGAAACGACGGAAATGCCGAACCCGCTGATGGCCGCCCTGCTCGCGATCGAGCGGGAGATGGGCCGGCAGCGTACGCAGGAAAAAGGGCCCCGCACCATTGACATCGATATTCTGCTTTTCGACGACATGATCGTGGATTCGCCGGGGTTAACCATTCCACATCCCGCGATGCAGCATCGCCGCTTCGTGCTTGAGCCATTGGCGGAAATTGCGCCTGAGGCGCGGCATCCAGTGCTCAAGAAAACCATCCGCGAATTGCTGGCTGCTTTGCCTGCGGGACAGACGGTGCGGAAGATTCGCACGCCGTTGGCCACGGATTAGCACGGATTCACACGAATCAAACCTTCACTTCTATCAAAACGTCACGGCGGCAAGGTTGGTTCGTTCTGGTTTGACGGTTGTTTTTTGATCTATCCGTGGAATCCGTGAAAATCCGTGGCGGCAGTTTTCTATGGCACGATGATGCGGCTGCCCGCTTCCTGGGGCGTCACCACACTCGACTCTTTCTCAGGGAACTGTGACACCACGAACTCCGCGAACGCGCGCGACTTCGGGCGTCCCGACGTGCGTCCATATGCCAGCCGCACCAGGAACACCAGAGCCTTCAGCACATCGGAGTCGCGCAAGCTGGAGTAACCCATGTGCTTCTGCTCGGCCTCGCGATATTCCTTAAGCATGGTCTCGACTTCGGCGGCCACTCGCTGCTGTGAGCCGCTGGGGATTGCCTGTTCATAGTGCAAGCCAGAATTCACCAGGCGCTGGTAACTCGTGGTCAGGGCAGAAAGCGCTGCGATCAGGTCGCCATCGTTCAGGCTGCGGTCGGAGCGAACGGCCTTGGCGAGCGCAAAGGTCAGGCCCATGAGCAGATGCTCGCGCTCATACATGAACTGGTCGGGAACCTCGACCTTTAAAAAGAGCGCGGCCGGGTCGATCTGATCCGCGGGACGCGGCTTCTCGTGCTCGCGGGCCTGCCGGAGATAGGAACAGTCGCTGGGGCAATCGATTGTGACTTCGCGCTGCTCGCCGCAACACTGCGGGCAAATGCGCCCGTGCAGGGCCGGGCAAAACCGCTTTTCTTTGCGAACCTCGCAGATGGCGCAACTCAAGAAACCTCTCCTCTGAGTATTATGTCATCCCGTCAGGTGGACAGTTTGCCGATGGAAAGGAAAAACCATGGACCAACAACGGGCACGAGGTATCACGAAGGACTTTGTTAGAGGGGTCCTTCGTGTGACTTCGTATGCTTGGGTAAAGGTCATCACTTGTGCGTGCCAGCTGAATTCGCCCCGTGACGACCCAACAAAAACGCTTTATAGGCCCGTTTTGGAATCGTAGTCCATGGAAGACCGCATGAAAAGGCCCTTCCCCACGTACCATGTTTGCCAGACCCGCGTAAAATCAGGTGTTTTCCACAGGGAGATGGTAGTAAGATGGCGGCCAACGGAATTTACATCACATTTTTTCGAGGAGGAAGTATATGGCTTCTGGTTTAACCAAAACGCAACTCGTCCGCCTTCTGGCGGAAAAGAATGAACTCAACAACAAGCAGGCTGCGGCGTTCCTGGAGCACCTGGCCGACACCGCCATCAAGGAGACGAAGAAGAACGGCGTTTTCGTCGTGCCCGGACTGGGCCGCCTGGTGAAGGCGCACCGCAAAGCCCGCGTGGGACGCAATCCGCAGACCGGCGAACCGATTCAGATCAAGGCCAAGACCGTGGTGAAGTTCCGCGTCGCCAAGGCCGCCAAAGACGCGATCGCTCCCAAGAAGTAGTTTTGTTTCGAGAGTGATATTGAAGGCCGGCTTAGGCCGGCCTTTGGTTTTTGCCAATCGATTTTCGCAACTTTCCGGAGAGGCTTTCGGCGATGCTCAATTGGATCGTGGTTGGAATCGGCGACATCGCGATTCGCCGCGTCATTCCTGCCATTCAAGCGGAACCGAGAAGCCGGCTGCTCGGCGTTGTCACTCGCGATCCCGCCAAGGGCGCGGGGTTGCACACACGGGCCTGGTCTTCCCTGGACGAGGCTCTCGCTGATCGAAGCCTTCAGCGGGATACTCAGAGCAAAGCTCAGGATGACGCTCACGCCGTCTACATTGCCACGCCGGTATTTCTTCATGCGCCGCAAACTATCCAATCGTTCCGCGCGGGCTGGCATGTACTCTGCGAAAAGCCGCTGGCTATGAACTACGCAGAAGCGCGCTCGATGCTTCAAACGTCACACAAAACCGGGAAAACCTTCGGCGTCGCCTACTATCGCCGGACTTATCCCAAGGTGCAGCGCGCCAAACAGCTGCTTGCGGCTGGAGCCATCGGGAAGCCCGTGCTTGCAGAACTCACTTGCCATTCCTGGCTCGACGGTTCGGAGAGCGAGCGTAACTGGCTGATTGATCCGGCGATGGCTGGAGGCGGGCCGCTCTACGACATCGCTTCGCACCGCATCGACGTTCTCAATTACTTGTTTGGTCAGCCCCGGCGAGTTTCAGGACAGCTTTCTAACGTGGTTCAGCACTATGCGGTCGAGGACAATGCCACGGTCATGATCGACTACGAGAACGGCGTGCGCGGCATCGTGGACGTTCGCTGGCACTCCAGAGTGAGGCGGGACGAATGCCGCATCCGCGGCACTGACGGAGAGATGGAATTATCGCCGCTGAACGGACCCGATCTGGTCTATCCCGGCAGAAGTGAGCATCTTCCCACGCACGCCAACCTGCACTATCCGATGATCGAGAACTTCGTGGCTGCCGTGCTGGACAAAGCTCCCCTGCTTTCCAGCGGGGAGTCAGCGATCTGGACGGACTGGGTGACGGAGCGGGCGCGGGGCGCTGGCTCCAAAGAGCCTTAACCACAGAGGACACAGGGGAACACAGTGGCAACCCCGTGCGCCTCTGTGCCCTCTGTGGTTGAGCTTCGAACGGCGCTCAGATCACTTTCCGTATTCGTTCTTCACCACTTCGCCGCCCTTCATCACGAACTTCACATGCTCTAGCAAGGTCACATCTTTGAGCGGATCGCCGTCCACCGCGACGATGTCGGCCCAGGCGCCCGGCTCAAGAGTGCCCACTCTTCCGGGCCACCCCAGCAAATCGGCGGCGTTCACTGTGGCTGCCTGAATGGCTTGCAACGGCGTCAACCCCAGCTTGACCATCACCGCGAACTCGTGGGCGTTCAGTCCGTGAGGATAGACGGCGGAATCGGTGCCGAATGCCACCTTCACTCCGCTCGCGAAGGCGTGGGCAATGTTCTTGCGAGCGATCGGCATCACGGCTTTGGCCTTGGCTAAGTAGAAGTCGGGCACGTGATTTTTTTCAGCGTTCTCCAGAAACCAATCGGCCAGGTAGAGCGTGGGCACAAGATACGTGCCGTTCTTTTTCATCTCGGCGATCGCGGCATCGTCAATGTAGGAGCCGTGTTCGATCGAGTCGACGCCCGCCTGCGACGCCCAGAGAATGCCCTGGGCACCGTGGGCGTGGGCGGCCACTTTTCGTCCCAGGCGATGGGCGTCGGCCACGATGGCCTTCATCTCCTCCAACGTGTACTGGGAGGCTTGCGGGTCGTCGCCTTTGGAAAGCACTCCGCCGGTCGCGCATATCTTGATCAAATCGGAGCCGTACTTAATATTCTCGCGCACTTTGTGCTGGACCGCGGCAATGCCGTCGGCGACACCATCGGCCGTGGCATGATACTCGGAGGGCAGAAGGTTGTTGTCGCAGTGGCCGCCCGTGATGCCCAGCGGTGGCCCACTCACCAGCATCCTCGGCCCGGGCACATCGCCGACGTTGATGGCGTCGCGCAGGGCCACATCGCTGAATCCATACGCGCCCACGTTGCGCACGGTGGTGAAGCCCGCTTGCAAGGTCACGCGCGCGTTCTTCGCGCCGGTGAGGGCCTCGCGCGGCACGGAAATCCCGAGTTCTTCGTATCCGAACTTTGGATCCATGGTCAGGTGGGTGTGCGCGTCGATTAACCCAGGCAGCACGGTTGCGTTCGGGAGATCGATGCGGACTGCATCTGCGGGCACTTTTATTTCCGCGGACGCTCCGGCGCTGACGATCTTGCCGTCTTCGATGACGAAGGTCTGATCCGCACGCAGCTTGCCGGTCTTGACGTCGAGCGCGTGCCCCGCGTGGAGGACGACGCTTCTGGAGGCTTGCTGGGCAATGATCTGGCTCGCAAGCACTGCTACGGCGACCACGACTATGACGGAATGCTGCAAATACTTCATGAGGCTCTCCCGTTCTTCGTTCTTGTGCGAGTGAACTACCGTAATCCCGCAAGGCAGTAAGTGCATCACCCTCGCCGGCTATCCCAGTCCCGCACTCGCCCGGCATCGGCAGCGTAGAAAATGATTAGCAACGACAGCAGTGGAATTGTATCGAGCCTGGCTCCGAAATAACGCCACAGCGCCGCACCATGGCCGGGCTCCCACCAGGCGGCCAGGGTCAGATTGATGAGGAACAATATCCCCACAACGCAGGCCGGACGAACCCACAGTCCCAGCAGAAGGCAGATGCCGACGAACATCTCGATTACCCCCACCAGGTACCCGAAGAAGACGGCGTGAGGAAGAATCAACCCGGACAGCACCGGGCGATAAAAGCTCACGGCCGTGTTCGAAATGTAGTCGCGGAGATATCCCTGGAAGGCGCCGTGGGCAAAGCCGGGCCCGGCCAGCTTGTACTCGCCGAACAAAAGGAAGAACACGGACGTGGCAATACGCACAGCCGCTATCGTCTTGGGAAGGGCGTTGGGCAAGGCGGAAGGGGACGCCATCAGGGGGCGAGAGTAGCCTATCCTCCCGGTCCGTCATTGGAGACGTACTGCTCGAGCGACGCCAGTTCGCGGCTTAGATCGTCCACGCGCCACTCCAGCAGGTTGCGGATGGAAAGAATGCCCAGGAGTTTGCCATTGTCGTCCGCCACGGGCAGATGGCGGAAATGGCGTTCCAGCATGGTGGTGAGCGCTTCGCCCGCTCCGGTGCCGCGCGTGGCCATCTCCACGGGCGTGGTCATAAGCTCGCGAACCGAAGTAGTTTGCGGATCGGTGCGACTGAGAGCCATTTTGCGGAGCACGTCGCGTTCGGTGAAGATCCCGGCGACGCGGTATTCGCTGTCGACCACAGCGACCGCCCCGACGTGGTGATCCAGCATTTTGTGAATGGCGTCGGCAACCGTGGCATCGAGCGGCACCGCAGCAATTTCCCGGTCACAAAGTTCGAGCACGCTCATAAACGCCTCCCTCAGCTCACGCGGCCCTTGGAGCTGAATCCCGTCCGGCCGTATCTCCGCAAGAAAGCGGGATTGACGCATTATGCTCGCAGCGTCGCCGATGTCAAGCGAATTTGAGGTCGAACTCGGCAATCGCGCCCGACTGGCCAATCTGAGCGGGATATGATTCGGGCTTTCGGTGCCTCCTTCCACAAACCTTGCGGAGACTCCCGGCGCATGGTTCAGCCTTCGGTCACGATCGCGTCGGCCTCGATCTTCAGCAGTATCTCCGGCGAGATGAGGGCGCACACCTGCACCATCGAGGTAGCTGGACGAATGTCGTGGAACACTTCACCGTGAGCCTTACCGATTTTCTCCCACTCGCTGATGTTCGTGACGTACATGCGCGTGCGCACCACATCTCTCATGCTGGCACCCGCTTTCTTCAGGGCGCTTTCGATATTTTTCAGGATCTGCACCGTCTGCGCATAAGCGTCGCCCAAGCCCACGATCTTACCGTCGGGACCGGTTGCAGTCGTGCCCGCCACGTGGATGTACGGTCCAACCTTCACCGCACGCGAGTAACCCACGATCGGTTCCCACGGAGTGCCGCTGGAAATGTTCTGCCGTTGCATTTGAAGCTCCTTGGTGGTTCATTCTACAAGCCGGTTCCTGCCCGCGCCGTAAGTCCTGTATATCGCGTCGTTAGCAGCCATGGCGCGCGACTGCCAGCAAAACATGCGGATGGACTCCTGGCGCGAGCGTTGCATCTAAGCAATTAGGAAAACGAATCGTGCTGATAAACAAAAGTCACTTGCGTGTAAATGAAAGCTGATATATGTAACACGCAAGCAGTTGAAACTTCGTGCCAGCTGCGGAGTTTGGGGGGGCCAACCGATGATCGAGGAATCGCATCCGCTGCAGCAGCTCTTTCAGGCTTTGGTCGGACGCCATTATGCCGAGGAAATCGGTATTCGCGATCCGCAAGTTGTGGCCTACGTCTCGCACTTGCTGGCGGAGTTTTGCGAGGCCGATCAGTTATTCAAGATTCGCAGCGCGGCCAATCGACCCCTGGCCGACGTTGGCGAAATGCTGCTCGAATCCGATCCTGTTTACGGCCCTGCACCTTCGTTTGACCGCGAGCGCCAGGTGCGCAAACATATCGGCGACTACACGCTTTTCTTCGCTGGAATGTTTCCCGAGAGCATTAATCACCTCCGCCTGCGCCGGAACCGCCTGGAGAATTTTGTCGACTGGATGAAGGCGGGCAAGGAAAGCTATTACGTCGTCTCCAAGTTCGAACACTTCGAGTACGCCAATGTGGCGCCCTTGTTCGCCAGCCTCTCCAAGAACTTTGAAGCTTGCGTCTACGGGCTCAACATGGTCAAGAACGAGCTGCAGGAGATGCAGCATCCCATCGCGCGGCAAGACGACGAACTGGTTATGTAGTAACCGTTTAGGTTCATCCTCTTACCACCGGCCCGCTTCCCAGTCGGTAGAAACTGAGCGCGGCACCGCCCTGCACCAGCTTTCGAAATCTGCGAAGGGCGCCTATCTCGCCTCCTGGATCGAACCTCTTTTCGTGCTCTGCGACCACCACCGACATCGCCCAGACCAGGCTGGAGTCCGCGAGCGCGCGCAGCGTCTCCCCGTAAGCGGCCTTCAACTGGTAGGGAGGGTCGAGAAACACGATGTCGGCGGAGACGTGCTCGCGTCCGATGCGCCACGAGGCCCGCACCCATTCGTCCCGGATAATCTTGAACCCGTCCACGACTCCTAGGCTTTCGAGATTGTTTCGGATCAACTGCGCTGCCGCTTCCGAAGAGTCCACAAAATACACTTGTTTGGCCCCGCGGCTCAGGGCTTCAATGCCCACGGCGCCCGTCCCCGCGAAAATATCGAGCCAGACCGTGCCCTCAAGTGCCGCCGGATTCCCGGCCGTCAGCACGTTGAAGAGAGTTTCCCGGAGCCGGTCGGACGTTGGGCGGATGTCCATCCCGCGCAACGAGCGCAGCGGCCGGCTTCGATATTTCCCCGCAATCACACGCATGACTCTGCACTTTCGACTGCCCGATCCGGTCTATCTGTCCATGTAGAATAACCAGTAAGGGACGCGGATGAGAAGCTGGTCCATTCCGATCGGGCGGCTGTTCGAGGTTGAGGTCCGCATTCACCCCACTTTTCTTCTGCTGTTTCTTTTTGTGTTTGCCACCGACTACCGGGCGAATCAGGGCGTTGCGAACGGGCCGCGTGATCTGGCCCTGGTGGGGATCATTCTGGCCTGCGTCGCGGCGCGCGAATGCGCCCAGATTCTGGCCGCCCGGCGCGCCGGCATGCTGCCGAAGGCCATCATTCTGCTGCCTGTGTGCGGCGTCACCTTGTTCGAAGAGACGCGGCTCGATGAAAAACGAGTCGATGAAAAACGGGTCGACGAACCCCGCGCAGGCAAGGCGACTCCCGGCGGCTCGCGGTGGTCGCGGGACATTCGCCTCGCGCTAGTCGGACCGATTACCAACCTGGCGCTGGCGTTGGTGGCGGCTGGCGTAGTGCTGGCGGTTATTGATCATCCCAATCTCTGGCCCTCGCCGTTTCTCCAGGGCCGCCATCTGCCGCGCAGTCTGGTGTGGGCGAATTTGTATCTTGCGGGGCTGAACCTGTTGCCGGCCTATCCTCTCGATGGCGGCCGGATCTTGAGGGCGTTCTTCCACCGCACTCTGGACCTCCCTACCGCTACGCGCCGCGCGGTTTCTATCAGTAATGCGATTGCGATGGTGTTCATGATCGCCGGCTTGTTCAGCGACACCTGGCTCACCATGGTGGGCGTCATCGTATTCTCCGCGGCGCAACTGGAAGAGCGTGCCATCGTGTTCCAGTCGGTGCTCGACAACGTCCGGCTGGAAGAAATTATGCTCACCGACTTTGCAACGCTCTCGCCTGCAGACACCCTGGAAGGCGCGCTGGAGAAGGCCGTGCACTCGCTGCAGGACGATTTTCCCGTGGTCCGCGGCAGCGACATGGTGGGCGTGGTCTCAAAACAGCGCATCCTGGAAGCGTTGCGCGTGGAAGGCAACGGCTACGTGCAAGCCGTCATGAACAAGATTTTTGAAGTGTCGGTGCGGCAGGAATCGCTGGGCACGGCCTTCCGCAAGCTCGACGCCCGCAATTCCAGCATCATCCCTGTGGTGGAAGACGAGCGCCTGATCGGCATTGTGACGCTGCAGAACCTGATGCACTCCATGACTCTACTGGCGGAGAGCCGGAAATTGCGGCGGGACGAGGCAGGTTCCTAGACGCGACGTCGGAGACAGCAGCATGGCAGGCGGCTTTCACTCTGGCTGCGGCGGGGCTTCGCCCAGGCCGGACAGCCGAGGCGGCTGTCCCTAGATGAATACTCGAGTGATCAAAATAGCCGCACCGCCTTGGCCTGCTGTACTGCCTGAATTTTCCTGAGCTTCTTCAGCACGGCCTCCGGAACCTGGCCGTCTACGTGAACCACGGCAATCGCCTCGGTCGGCTCGGTGGACCCTGCCTCCGGACTGCGCCGGCCCAGCGAAAAGTTCGCGATGTTGATCTTTTCCTCGCCCAGGATCGTGCCCACTTTGCCAATCACGCCAGGAACGTCGCGGTTCCGCAGGTAGATCAGGTTGCGTTCTAGCGGGGCCTCTACGTCGATGCCGTCGACGTGCAGCAATCGCGGCTCGTTCCCGTGCAGCACCGCGCCTTTCACCGCGTGTTCCTCGGTGGCGCTCTTCAGCTCGATCGAAAGGACACTGGCAGTGCCGCCGGTGGGATTTTTCGCTTTGTGGGATTCGTGCACACGCAAGCCGCGAGAATCGGCAATGGACGCCGCATTCACCAGATTCGCCTTCTCCTCCAGCGCCTGGTTCAGGATGCCCTTGATGGCGGCGTTGCGGATCAGTTCCGTTTTCCATTCGGCGATGTGGCCGCTGTAGCGGACGGAAATCTCCTCGGCTGTCCCTTCCGACACCTGCGCCAGAAATGCTCCCATGCGTTCCGCGAGAATGATGTAGGGCTGCATGGCCGCATATTCCTCGGCCGAAACCGAAGGCACGTTCACGGCATTCTGGATGACGCCGTGTTTCAGATATTCGCGGACCTGCTGGGCAATCTGCACGCCCACGGCGTCCTGCGCTTCGTGCGTGGAGCCGCCGATGTGAGGCGTCAGGATGACGTTGCCGAGCGCCAGCAGCGGAGAATTCTTCAGGGGCTCCTCGGTGAACACGTCGAGCGCGGCGGCCGCCACGCGGCCCTCTTTCAGCGCGTGGGCCAGATCGGCCTCGTTCACCAGTTCTCCGCGGGCGCAATTCACCAGCCGCACGCCCTTCTTCATCTTGGCGATCGACGATTCGCTGATCATTCCTGCAGTCTGCGGCGTCAGGCCGACGTGCAACGTGATGTAATCCGCCGCGACATAAAGTTCCTCGATCGTGGCCATGCGAATCCCTTGCTCTTTCGCAACTGCAACCGAGACGAAGGGATCGTGACCCACAATCTCCATTCCAAACGCGCGAGCTCGCCGCGCCACTTCCATGCCGACGCGTCCCAGCCCCACGATGCCCAGCGTCTTGCCGCGCAGTTCCGTGCCCTGCAGAGATTTCTTCTCCCACTTGCCCGCGTGCATGAGAGCGTCGGCGCGGCACAGATGCCGCGCCATGGCCAGCATCATGCCCAGGGTGTGCTCGGCCACGGCGACCGCGTTGGCGCCGGGAGTGTTCATCACCGCAATACCTTTGTGCGTGGCGGCATCAAGGTCGATGTTGTCCACGCCCACGCCCGCGCGCCCGATCACACGCAGCTTTCTTGCGTGCTCCAGAAGCTTCGCGTCGGCCTGCACGGCCGAGCGCACAATCAGCGCGTCAGCCGACGCCAAATGAGCGGCCAGCTTCCCGTCCAACTGGTCAGCGGTAAGCACTGTCCAGCCGGGTTCCTTGAGCTGTTCTACGGCTGACGCCGAAATTTTTTCTGCGATAACGATTTTCACCTGGCTCCTCAATCCTTCCAGTTCGCGTCACTCTAGTTCCAACCACTCGCTCAACTTAGTTTTCGAACCGATTTTCCGGCGCAATTCCGGGCGCAATGCTCTGACCTATTTTTCTGACAAGAGATTGACAACAAGATGACGTGCTGCTGACACCCTCTCTTCGGGCAATTTGTACGCTTTCTGCATGGGCCATTGCCCAAGGGAGGATCCTTGAAAACCTTGCAGATCGCATTCCTGACCGGCCTGGCCGTCTTCGCGCTGGCGTGCGGCTACGGTTCCCACTCGTACATGAACCCTGCGCCTGGCACGGTTCCGGCGATCACCCAGCTTGCACCAACTGCCGCGACCGCGGGCAGCGCCGCGTTCGCCCTGACCGTCAACGGCAGCAACTTTTCGGCCACGGCCAAGGTCAACTTTGACGGCACCACCATGACCACAACCTATATCAGCGGGAACCAGCTTATGGCTATGATCCCAGCCGCAGCCGTGGCGACCGCGGCCACGGTTCCAGTTACAGTAACGAACCCTGGCACTCCTGGCGGCCAATACGGTGGCGGCACGTCGAGTGAAACCTCGGCCGCCATGGACTTCACGGTGCAGTAGGACGATCAGCCAGCGCCGGGTCAACGAGGGCACAGGCCTCACACGCCAACCAGTTGTCGCTTGTCGGCAAGAGCCTGCGCGTAGACTACCTGGGCCGCCTTCACGGCCGCGCCGTACTCCACGGCACGGCCGGTCGTCCTGGCGAGGACGTGCTCGAGCGCAGCCAGAATGCCAACGGTGTCCAGATAGTCGTAATAGCCGATGTGGGCAATGCGGAAGAGCTGGCCCTTCATCTCGCCTTGCCCGTTGGCGACCACCGCATCGAACAACTCGCGGAATTCCTTCACGATTTTTCCCGAGTCGATTCCGTCGGGCGACGTGATCGCTGTCAGGGCCGCCGCCGGCGGTGAGGAGAAAAGGCTCAGCCCCAGCGCTTTTGCTCCGGCACGCGTCATCGCGGCGCAAAGCTCCGCGTTGTTGACCAGGGCTTCGCGTCCCTTGGCCAAGTCGCCATTTCCCATGCCGCGGATGAAATCGAGCGCCGCTCCCAGCGCGGCGAATAGAGACGTTGCCGGAGTGTAGGCGGATTCGCCCTTAGCCGCCGATTTGCGCTCCTTGCGCAGATCGAAGTAGTAACGCGGGGAGGTCGTCGCATCCATGCGCTTCCACGCCCGCTCGCTCACTGCGCAATAGGCCAGCCCCGGAGGCATCATCAGCGCCTTCTGCGATCCGCCAATGATGAAGTCCACGCCCCAGCCATCCACATCGAGATGAGTCGTGCCCAACCCGGTGATCGCATCCACCACCAGCAGCGTGTCGTTTCCCGAAGCCCCGCCCGTGGCGCGCACGATTTTGGCGATGCCTTCCACGTCGTGGCGCGCGCCCGTGGAACTTTCGGTCGCCTGCACGAACACGGCTTTTACGTCCGGAGTAATCTTCGCCCGAATCTCGTTCAGCGAAAACGTCTGGCCATAGGGGACGCTCAGCACGTCCACGTTGCAGCCAAATGCCTTGGCCAGCCCGGTCCAGCGCTCGCCGAATTTTCCGGCAGTCAGCACCAGCACCTTGTCGCCAGGCGACGTCAGATTCGAAACCGAGGCCTCCATCACGCCGGTACCCGAAGAAGCCAGCACAAGCACGTCATTCTGCGTGCCGCCGAAGTCCTTCTTTTCGGCCAGCACGCGCTGAAACAGCGGAAGGAAATCCGCGGTGCGGTGATGCGCGGTGAAAGAAGCCATGGCCGTTTGCGCGGCCGGCAGCAGCGGCGTTGGCCCGGGAGTAAAAAGACGATTTTTGCGCAGCATAGTTAAGAGTCCTTTATGAAAACGATACCCTTCTAGTTTACCGGAACCCCGCGCCGGGTGCCCCATCCTTCTCGCGTTCTTTGCGAGAGGGTGGGGATTTTGATTTCGTGCGGGTGCCCCATGTCTCGCGCCTTTTGCGAGACAGCCTGGCCTGGGCGAAGTCAAACGCGTGGGGACTTGGAAGTTTATAATCGCCCCATGAGCCTGACCGAACAGATTCAGAAAGACATTGTCACCGCCATGAAGGCGAAAGACGAGGCCCGCCTGTCCACCTTGCGCATGGTCAAGAGCGCGTTGCATCTTCGCCAGGTCGAAAAAATGGCCCCGCTCGACGACAAGGAAGCCCAGGCCGTGCTGGCCACGCTGATCAAGCAGCGCAAGGAATCCGTGGAGCAGTTCACCAAAGGTGGACGCCAGGAGATGGCCGACAAAGAAGCCGCCGAAATCGTCCTGATCGAAACCTACCTGCCCAAAGCCGCCAGCGAAGCCGATGTGGTCGCCGGAGTGAAAGCCGCCATCGCCGAAATGGGCTCTTCCACCATGAAAGAAATGGGCGACATAATGAAGACAGCCATGGCAAGATTCAACGCCGCCGGCATGCGCGTGGATGGGAAGATGGTCAGTGAGATTGTGAAGAAAGAATTAACGGGGAAGTGAGATGAGACGCACCCGGCGCTTGGTGTTGACCGCCCTCTCCGTAGCTCTGATCGCTGGCAGCGCATGGTTCATAACCGCACGCAGGGCGCCCGGAGTCGATTTCGGTCCGATCCCTAAAGGCGCCCCCGCACTTGCGCAGTCCGAGATCGAAAGTCTGCTTGCCGATCACTACACAGTTATTCGGCACGTTCGCCAGGTCCCTCTTGTCTTAAGGGAATCCTTCTCGAACGTGACCAGCCTCCCCTTCGACATGAACAATCCGGGAGACCCGATGAGCACAGACGCGATTATTCACGCGCCATCCCGGCAACTCATTTTTGGGGCCGTCGGCAAGCAGTCTGCAATTCTCGTGTATGAACAAGGAAGCTTCGCGTCCTTTCCATGTGCGGTTATCTTCTCAAGAACGGGAGCCGCGGCCTGGATAGCTATCGACGACTACATGCCAAGAGACATCGCCGCACTACGGCGAAGCGTCCACGAGGCCAGGTTTAGCCCGATGAAGCCAAGCACCTAACAGGAATTTTCACTTACTCCTCTGCAACTCCCGATACGCCTCGCTCTTCGATACTCCCCGCTCCTTCGCTACTTTCTTGAGTGCGACTTTCTCGTCTACCTTCTCTTCCGCCATGATTTGCTCCACTCTTTGCCGCACGCTCGGGCGGACCTTTCGACTTTGCTCAGGGCAGGCTGCGTCCGCCGCTCCACGGGCATCGTTTTCTTCGGCTTTCCCGATCAGCAGCGTGATCTCGCCTTTCACTCCGTCGCGCGACTTGAGCGTCTCCAGCACTTCGCCAGCGCGGCCGCGCAGAAACTCTTCGTAGAGCTTGGTCACTTCGCGCGCGATCACCACGTGCCGGGCTTCTCCCAGGACCTCGCAAACATCTTCCAGCGTCTCCACCACCCGGTGCGGAGCTTCGTAGAAAACCTGCGTGCGGGGCGAAGTCTTGATCGCCTCCAGCGCGGCCCGCCGCTCGCCGCGCTTGGCGGGGAGGAATCCGCTGAAGCGGAACGAATCGGTAGGCAGGCCGCTCGCCACCAGCGCCGCCAGAAACGCCGATGCGCCCGGAATCGGCACCACCGGCACATGATGCCGGATCGCCAGCGAAATCAGCCGGTACCCCGGATCGGAAATTCCCGGCATGCCCGCATCCGTCACCAGCGCGACGCTCGCGCCCTCCTGCAGCTCTTTCACCAGCTCGGCCGCGCGGGTCATCTCATTGTGTTCGTGATAGCTGGTGGTGCGCGTCGCAATCGAGTAGTGGTTGAGCAGTTTCTGCGTTTGGCGCGTGTCTTCGCAGGCGATCACGTCCACTTCTTTCAGCACGCGCAGCGCCCGCAGCGTGATGTCCTCCAGATTCCCGATCGGCGTGGCTACGAGATACAGCGCCGGGCCGGCGGCGCTCACGAGTTTCGCGGGAGTATCCGCCTTTGGTTTGTCAGTCTTTGCCGGTGTTTGGGCCCGGGGCTCGGGGTCTTCGAGTTGCCCGGCAGAGTTCTTCATGGCCGGAGTCTAACACTGGCCGCGAGCGGACGGGCGCCGCCCCCCCCGATAAGTTGAGGCGGCCACTTCCCGCGTGGTAGCATCCTACGTTTTGGCAGATGGGTTTGGCGGATTACGTTGGCTCGGTTCCTGTCCTCATCCTCGTCATCCTCTTGAGGGGCCGTTTTCTTGCCACGCCTGCTGAAGGAGCCTATTCGTGAAAATCTATTCCGGGGAAAACATTCGTAATGTAGCGCTGGTGGGGCACGGGCATGCGGGCAAGACCA
>VFSW01001363.1_pt1 | contig 37289 bp, 38 predicted proteins | sample 5358111 | NCBI WGS metagenome assembly VFSW01 (sample SAMN11554181, study PRJNA540505) | mine drainage metagenome | isolation source: sediment from site ElyBrook_90M | place: USA: Ely Copper Mine, Vershire, VT | collected 2017 | reverse complement strand
GTTTGCCTTGGATCAGCATGCCTCAGCCCAACTGGTAATCGCGGAGTTTCTTGCGCAAGGTACTGCGGCTCATGCCGAGAATCGACGCTGCCACGGTCTGGTTACCGCGGGCATGGCGCAGCACTGTTTCCAGCAGCGGCTTTTCCACTTCGCTGATCACCATTCCGTACAGATCGCCGGGTTTGTGCCCGTCCATGTCCATGAGATAGATCTCCAGAACGGTCTGTACGCAACTGCGCAAAGGCTGGTTGCGGCGCTCCTTGACAGGCAGTTGCAGGTTGCTGAGCGTGGATACGTGATCTGTCGCCGTGGCTGTCATGCGGCCATCTCCTCTCCCGTTGCCAGACGATCGAAGAATTCGCGCGTCATGGCCAGTTGTTGTTCTATGGTTTCCGCGCGATTCACCTGATCGCGAAACACCGCCCCCCCTACCTGCCCTTTGCTGTACCAGGAAATGTGTTTGCGAGCCATCCGCACCCCGGTGTGCTCGCCATAAAATTCGTAAAGATTGTCCAGATGCCCGAGCAAGGTGTCTCGGATCTCCTCGACGGGCGGCTCCGGCAGTATCGTTCCGCTGGCAAGATAATGTGCGATCTCGCGGAAGATCCACGGCCAGCCCTGCGCCGCTCGGCCGATCATGATGCCGTCGGCGCCGGTGTACTCGAGGACATGCCGCGCCTTCTCGGGCGTGGTGATATCGCCGTTGGCGATCACCGGTATCGACACCGCGCCTTTGATAGCGCGAATGGTGTCGTACTCTGCATCACCGCTGTAGGCGCAGGCGCGGGTGCGGCCATGCACGGCGAGCGCCGCCACGCCGGACTGCTCGGCGATCCGGGCGATGCGGATACCGTTGCGGTGATCTTTATCCCAGCCGGTGCGGATCTTCAGCGTCACGGGAATGTCCACCGCGCCGATGACGGCTTCCAGAATCTGCGCGACCAGCAGTTCGTTCTGCAGCAGCGCGGAACCGGCCATCACATTGCAGACCTTCTTGGCCGGGCAGCCCATGTTGATGTCGATGATCTGCGCACCCTGATCAGCGTTGTAACGCGCCGCGTGCGCCATCATGGCCGGATCGGCGCCGGCGATTTGCACCGACTTGGGTTCCGTTTCGCCGGCATGATTGGCGCGCCGCTGTGTTTTGGCGCTGCCCCACAGCAATGAATTCGACGACACCATCTCGGACACGGCCATGCCGGCGCCGAGCTGTTTGCAGAGCTGGCGGAACGGCCGATCGGTGACGCCCGCCATGGGCGCAAGCACCAGATTGTTTTTCAGCGTGTACGGTCCGATTTGCATGTTATCGGCGGCGCATCGTGCGCGGCATATTTGAGTGGACGGAAAGAGCGTGGATGATACCCGCAAACAACGCTATCGTGTAGTGTGTGTTGCCGAGACAGATGTGCGCTGGCACATGAATTGTGCCTGCGCAACGCGGCATGGCAATTGCTGCGATGAAAAACTATACGCGCTTCAGCTCACTGAAGGAGTGGCAACCAAACCAAGTTCTTGCCTCAGGGGCCGAGCCGGGATCTTGCTACAAACACCTTTCATCCGCTTTGCATCCTCTGCGCCATTGCGGCGGACATCCATACTGTTAGGCGCACCTTAAAGAAACTCGAACTGAAAAGACGTGGCACCGCGTTTCGGCTCGACCACCTCCAGGATCACACGCACAGGCGCCCCCGGCGCCATGCCGGCGACGCTACGCGCGCCTTGCGCCAGATACTCCGCCGGCTGGAAACGGCGCATGGCCACCACAGCGCCGTTCTCATTCGACAGGGATATCTGCAATACCGGGTAAGCCTGTACAAAACTGGCACGGCTGACGAAGGTGGCGTTGATCAACAGCGCGTTGCGGATACGGGGGTGGGAAATCACGTCCCGGCTGAGCAATTCGATCTGCTCAGGGGCGTGACGCAGCGGCAACTCGCAGTCCAGGTAAGTGCAGGCGCGTTGCAGCCAGGGGCGCAGCGACGCGTGCTGAGCCAAGTCGGCGCGGGCGAAATAAAGATATTGCCCCGCAAGGCTCAGCATCAGCAGTATGGCCAGCAAGGACCACACAATGCCGCTGGCGGCACTCGGCGGCGGCGTCACCTCCTCCAATTGATCACGCAACACATCCACAATATCGATGTGCGGCAGCGTCTCCGCCAAGTTGATTCCGGATGCCGCTGCGTCGGGCTCCACCACGCGGGTAGCTGCTGCGGGGATTGCCGCAACCGCAGCGTTGTCCGCCCCAGTCTGTGGCTGCTCCCAGGGGTCATCGTCCCGGCTGCCGATGATATAAGGTGCGTCATCCGCCTCATCAGGCATCCGGGGGGGCGCCGGCAGCTCCCGCTGTTCGCTGCAGCCACTCTCGCTGGCCTGCTCATAGAGGTGGGCGAGCGCGTCAAATACCCCCTGGCAACAGCCGCAACGCACCCGACCCTGCGCCACGCGCAACTGCTCGTCGCTCACCTGAAACACGGTATCGCAGTGCGGACATTGGGTCAGCGTGACGTTGTTTGAACCGCTCATCGTGGCGCTCGGCAGGTCAGGAAAGTGGGCATTGTAACGCGATCAAGACCTGTTTCTCCGTCCGACCAGGCGGGCCCAACCCGCCTGAATCGTTTTAGGTTCGAGATCGAACCAAGGTACATACGCCTGTGCCACTTCATCAGCTTGCGCTTCCAGCAGCCCGGCCAGCACCACTGTCCCGCCGGGCCTCAACAGTCCGGCAAACCGTGCGGCAAGTTCCTGCAACGGGGCGGCCAATATATTGGCCAGAATCAGATCGTACCGCCGCAACGGCAACAGCTCCGGCGCGTGTACCTGTATGACCGCAGCGACCGCGTTGGCTGCGGCATTCTGGGCGGTCGCCAACAGGGCCTGTGGATCAATGTCCACCGCCCGCACAGCATGCGCGCCCAACCGCGCAGCCGCGATGGCCAGGATGCCGGAACCGCAGCCATAGTCGATAACACTGGCTCCGCACGGGGCGTGCGCATCCAGCCATTGCAGGCACAATGCTGTCGTGGCATGCGTGCCAGAACCGAAAGCGAGACCGGGATCGAGCAGAATGTTGACAGCCTGCGGGTCAGGAGGCGCCTGATTGCTAGGGCAGACCCACAGCCGCGCACCGAATTGCATCGGGTGGAAATCGTCCATCCAGGCCCGTACCCAGTCGCGATCTTCAAGGGTTTCAATCTGACAGCCCGGCAGATCGTCGCACGCCAATGCGGCGCGTAATACCGCCTGCACCTCGGCCAGATCCGTATCGGCGGCGAACAGGCCGACCACCCGGGTGCGCGACCACAGGGGTGTGGCGCCCGGCGGCGGCTCGTACACCGGCTGGTCAGCCCCATCCTGCATGCTTACCGAGACGGCACCGGTCGCACTCAGTTGGTCACCGAGCCAGTCGGGATCGTAGTGTGCGGTATCGAAGGAGAGTTGCAGCCAAGGCATAAAAATCAGTGGCGAGTAGTGACTCGCTACTCGCCGTTTATATGTAACTTTTTTTCCAAATAATGTATATCCGTGCCACCGCTTTGGAAAGCGGCGTCATTGAGAATATCCTGGTGTAGCGGGATGTTGCACTTGATGCCTTCGATGACTATCTCGTTCAGTGCGGTGCGCATGCGGGCCAGTGCCGACTCCCGCGTCTCGCCGTGGGCGATCAATTTGCCGATCATGGAATCGTAATACGGCGGCACGCGGTAGCCGTTGTAGATGTGCGAGTCGACGCGAATGCCCGGGCCGCCGGGGGCGTGATACTGAGTGATGGTGCCCGGCGAAGGCATGAAGGTGTTGGGATCTTCGGCGTTGATGCGACATTCCACGGCATGACCGCGCCAATGGATGTCTTTTTGCGCGTAGGCCAGCTCCTCGCCGGCGGCGATGCGCAGTTGTTCCACGACGATATCCACGCCGGTAACCAGTTCAGTGACGGGGTGCTCCACCTGGACACGGGTGTTCATCTCGATGAAATAAAATTTGCCGTCCTGGTACAAGAACTCAAAAGTGCCGGCGCCGCGATAGCTGATCTTGCGGCAGGCTTCGGCGCAGCGTTCACCCATGGTTTTGCGTTGTTTTTCGGTGAGCCCCGGCGCGGGCGATTCTTCGATGACTTTCTGGTGGCGGCGCTGCATGGAGCAGTCGCGCTCTCCTAGGTGTATGGCATTGCCGTGGGTATCGGCCAGCACCTGGAACTCGATGTGACGCGGGTGATCCAGATATTTCTCCATATATACTTCCGGATTGCCGAAGGCCGACTGGGCCTCGGCGCGGGTCAGATCGATGGCGCTGAGCAAGTGCGCCTCGCTGTGCACCACACGCATGCCGCGCCCGCCGCCGCCGCCGGAAGCCTTGATGATCACCGGGTAACCGATCTCGTTGCCGACCTTCAGGATCTCGTCGCCATCCTCACCGAGCGCGCCATCGGAGCCCGGCACGGTCGGCACGCCAGCGGCTTTCATGGCACGGATCGCGGAGACCTTGTCACCCATCAGGCGGATGGTTTCCGGGCGCGGGCCTATAAATATGAAACCGCTCTGCTCGACACGCTCCGCGAAATCGGCGTTCTCGGACAGAAAGCCGTAGCCTGGGTGAATAGCCACGGCATCGGTGACCTCCGCGGCGCTGATCAGCGCCGGGATGTTGAGATAACTATCTATGGAGGACGGCGGACCGATACACACCGACTCATCGGCGAGACGCACGTGCTTGAGTTCGCGATCGGCCGTGGAGTGCACGGCGACGGTCTTGATGCCCATTTCACGACAGGCTCGCAGTATGCGCAGGGCGATTTCACCCCGGTTGGCGATGACGATTTTATCCAGCATCTTGTGAATATCTCAACGCCCGACTCGGGACTTGGATTATTTGATCACAAACAAGGGCTGGCCGAATTCCACCGGCTGGCCGTTCTCGACGGTGATGGCGGCAATCTCGCCGGCTGCATCAGCCTCGATTTGATTGAGCATCTTCATGGCCTCGATGATACACAAGGTCTCGCCGACGCTGACACGCTGGCCGACCTCAACGAAGGGCTTGGCCCCGGGATTGGATGATCGGTAGAAGGTCCCGACCATCGGCGATTTCACTATATGTCCGGCCGGTACCGTCTCGGCAGCGGGCTCTGCCGGTCGGGCCGCCACAGCGGCAGCCAGCGCAGGCGCTTGCAGGGCGGTCGGCGCCTGCATGACCACCGGCGCCTGACCATGCCGGCTGATACGCACCGATTCCTCACCCTCACGGATTTCGATCTCCGCGATGCCGGATTCTTCCAGCAGTTCAATCAATTTTTTGACTTTGCGAATATCCATACAGGAACCTTGGCTGACACTCGTTAAGTGGACAGATGCCGCAGCGCTGCCGCCAGGGCCAACTCATAGCCTTGCGCGCCCAGGCCGCTGATCACACCTACCGCGATATCGGAAAAATAGGAATGGCTGCGAAACGCCTCACGGGCGTGGACGTTGGACAGATGCACCTCGATGAAAGGAATTTTCACACCCAGCAGAGCATCGCGCAGTGCCACACTGGTGTGCGTGAAAGCCGCCGGGTTGATGATTATAAAGGCGGTGCCATCGCGCCCGGCGGCATGAATTCGTTCCACCAAGGCGTGTTCGGCATTGCTCTGAAATGCCGCCAGTTGATGCCCGGCCTCTTCTGCCTGCGTCTGTAACTGGCGCTGGATTTCATCCAGGCCGGTCTGGCCGTAATGCTCGGGCTCGCGGCTACCCAGCAGATTGAGATTAGGTCCGTTCAGAACCAGGAGTTTAGCCATAGGTAACGGATTGTGCGTGCCTGACGACTGTGAGGATCTTTGACCGAGTTCGCAAGACCAATTACTCGGTCAATAGCCACGAACGTGGCGCCATTATGCATGATTTGGTGGGTTTGTCTACAAATCGCCGGGGCCCTTCACACCGTCTTGTGTAACTATCCGCCGGGACAATTTACAGATTGCACCTATCCAACAGCAAATTTCGGTCTATGATTAAGTGAAAGTCTAAACGTATTTTTAAATCCACCAAGTGAAGCTTGCCAAATTGAACTAAACATAGCTTGAACGAGTCTCAAATTTTGAGAGCGCCTTGTGGCGCTCGCCCGCTCTCCCTCCCTGAGCGGGCATAACGGCCCGGTTTCCCCAAACCGGGTAATGTTGGCCCCGGTTATTCCCCCCTTAACGACCGGGGCTTTTTTTTGCCCGCGTTTCAATCTGCGGCATCTGCCAACCAAGTAACTAGCAGGTTCCGCGCCTCGTCCACACCGGCGTGTTTAAGCGCCGAAAACAATTGCAGGGATACTGGCAACTGATATGCCGCCAGATCCTTGCGCACCTTTTGCAGCACCGCCATGCCGGGACCGTGATTCAGCTTGTCAGCCTTTGTGAGCAAGATATGCACACGCAACTGGGCGGCTTCGCACCAGCGCAGCATTTGCATGTCCTGATCGGTCAAGGGGTGGCGCACATCCATCACCAGTATCAGGCCGCACAGAGCAATTCGTTTTTGAAGATATTCGCCGATCGCGGCCTGCCATTGCGTCTTGACCGCCTCGGGCACGCGCGCATAACCGTAACCCGGCAGATCCACCAGTCGGCGCCCGGCATCGAGCGAGAAAAAATTCAACAATTGAGTCCGCCCCGGAGTTTTACTGGTACGCGCCAGCGAACGCACTCCGGTGATGGCATTCAGGGCACTGGACTTGCCGGCGTTGGAACGCCCGGCAAAGGCCACCTCCCGCCCTTGGTCGGGTGGCGCCGAACGGATATTCGGCGCGCTTTTCAGAAAAGTGGCAAATAAAGGCGAGGAACTCATGAGGATGGCTCTAATGTGACCGCAGAATCAAGTAAAATCCGCGTACGGAAGGACTGACTGACAGTTGACCAGGCCCATGCCGGCTGGTATACAGTGGGCCCACTTTTTTAACCGCTGGCGACGGTCGCGCGCAGTGTAGCACGCGCATGCATATGGGCCATGCCACTGGTCGACGCAGCACGAGGAGTTAACCGAGCATGAAAAAATTTATAGCAATCACCACCGCTGTGATCTGGTCCGCCATCGGCAGCGCAAATGTCCTGGCGGCGGGCGATGCGGGGCTCGGTCGTGCCAAAGCCGCCGCCTGCGCCGGCTGCCACGGCGACGACGGCAATAGCGTCAACCCGGAGTGGCCGAAACTGGCGGGGCAGGGTGAAGCCTATATCGTCAAACAACTTACTGATTTCAAATCCGGCGCACGCACCAACGCCACGATGAATGGCATGGCGGCGGGCCTGAGCCCACAGGATATGGCGGATGTGGCCGCCTTCTTCTCCAGTCAGAAACGCAAGCCTGGTAGCGCCAATGAGACTCTGGTGGCTCAGGGCCAGAAACTCTTCCGCGGCGGCAATAGCGCTACGGGCGCCTCCGCCTGTCAAGGCTGTCATGGCCCTTCGGGCGCCGGCAACCCCGCCGCCAAGTTCCCTTCCCTGGGTGGCCAGCACGCCGCCTATGTAGCCATTCAGCTCAAGAACTTCAGGGACGGCACCCGCACCAACGATCCCAACAAGATGATGCGGATGGTCGCGGCCAAGTTGAGCGACGCTGAAATCAAAGCGGTTGCTGACTATGTGCAGGGCCTGCACTGAGACACCGCAGTTCGGCTGTCAGCTGCAAAGAGCGGCCATGTGCCGCTCTTTTCCTTTCTGTCCTTTCTGAAAATTGCATCCACGGACACCGTCGGCGTAGTCAGCGCCGACGAAAACTTGTATCTTGACCACAATTCTTGCCAGCCATCGATAGACATCCGGAGGAACCATGAGTGCACTTGGCCGCAGCTTTGTCGCATTGCTTTTATTGATCCCGTTGCTGACCTGCGCACAATCCGCGCCTGAGCAGTATCAGGCAGGCACCCAATATCAACTCATCACACCGCCGCAACCGACCGATAACGGCGCCACTGTCGAGGTAGTAGAGATGTTCTGGTACGCCTGCCCGCATTGCTTTCATCTGGAACCCGTTCTGGACACCTGGCTGAAGCACAAGCCCGCCAATGTCACCTTCATCCGCGTGCCGGCCGCGTTCACTCCCTCCTGGGAACCGCTGGCGCGGGCCTACTACTCCGCCGAGGAACTGGGCATCGTCAACAAGATTCATGAGCCCTTGTTCCGGGCTATACACGAAGAGCACAAGCCGATCAACACCGATCAGGACGTGATCGCGTTCTTCGTGTCGCAGGGTGTGAAGGAAGAGGCTATACGCAATGCCATGGAGTCATTTTCCGTGGCCACCAAGGTACGCCGCGCCAAGCAATTGGGTGAACGTTATGGCATTACCGGCGTACCGGCGCTTATAGTCAACGGGAAGTACCGCACCGATGTCGGCATGGCCGGCAGTCCTGACGCGCTCTTCAAAGTGGTCGATTTTCTGATCAAAAAAGAAAGCGCGGCGGCACCTGGCAAATAATAAGGCCAGCCCGCGGACAGCGCTGATGAAGGCGGTCGAGTTATTCCTCAAATGCCTGGAGAACGAGGGTGTCGAGTACATCTTCGGCATTCCAGGCGAGGAGAATCTGGATCTCATGGATGCCCTGCTGGATTCACCGATCCGATTCATCACCACGCGTCATGAGCAAGGCGCGGCCTTCATGGCCGATGTCTACGGTCGTCTCACCGGTCGCGCCGGCGTCTGCCTGTCCACGCTCGGACCGGGCGCCACCAACCTGGTCACCGGCGTCGCCGACGCCAACATGGACCATGCACCGGTGGTGGCGATCTCCGGACAGGCCGGCACCAACCGCCTGCACAAGGAATCACATCAGGTGCTCGATCTGGAGCAAATGTTCCGTTCCATCACCAAGTATTCGTCACGGCTGTTGACACCGAACATTATCCCCGAGGTGGTACGCAAGGCCTTCGATCTGGCGCAGACCGAAAAGATGGGCGCATGCTTCATCGAATTCCCGGAAAACATCGCCGAGATGGAGATCATCGCGACACCTTTGCCGGCGCACCAGACCGCGATTCCCGAACCGTCCAGCGAGCAAGTCACGCGCGCCGCCAAGCTGCTCTCCAAGGCCAAAAACCCGATCATCCTGGCAGGCAACGGCGTGGTGCGTGCCGGGGCCTGGTCGCAACTGTCGGACTTCGCCGCACAACTCAACATTCCCGTGGCCAACACCTTCATGGCCAAGGGCGTACTACCGTTCAAACATCCGATGGCGCTGGGCAGCGCCGGCCTGCAGGCCAACGACTACATCAGCTGCGGCTTCTCGCGTGCCGATGTCATCATCTGCGTCGGTTACGATCTGGTCGAATACCACCCTTACCTCTGGCACCCGACCGGTGATCGCAAACTGATCCATATCGATTCATCGCCGCCCGAGATCGACGCCAACTACAGCATTGAGGTCAGCGTGATCGGCGACATCCGCCACAGCCTGCCGCGCATCGCGCAACTCGCCCAGCCCTGCCAGGGTCCGGCCATGCGCGCGCTGCGCGAGGCCCTGATCAGCGAAATGAAACAGCACAGTCGCGACGACGGCTTTCCGGTCAAACCGCAGAAAATCATCTGGGATCTGCGTACCGCGCTCAAACTGGACGACATCGTGATCTGCGACGTCGGCGCCCACAAGATGTGGATGGCGCGCATGTTTCGCTGCGAGCTACCCAACACCTGCATCATCTCCAACGGCTTTGCCAGCATGGGCATCGCCGTACCGGGCGCCATCGCCGCCAAGCTGGCCTTTCCGAGCCGGGCCGTGGTGGCGGTGACCGGCGATGCCGGCTTCATGATGAACTCGCAGGAAATCGAAACCGCGCTGCGCATCAAGACACCGATCGTGATCCTGATCTGGAACGACTGCGGCTACGGCCTGATCGAGTGGAAGCAGATGAATTATTTCAAGCGTACCTCACACGTCAAATTCACCAACCCGGATTTTGTCAAATACGCGGAGTCGTTTGGCGCCAAAGGCTACCGGGTGAACGCCAGCACCGAACTCATGGGCGTGCTGCAACAGGCACTCAGCGACGACACGGTGAGCGTCATCGATTGCCCGGTGGCCTACAGCGAAAACTTCAAGCTGACGGAGAAGCTGGGTGAGATGGTGTGTCCGATCTGATCCTCGGCGGTAGCGCGTCCGCAGACGCGGAACACGCCGCACCCGCCACTCTCCGGAAACGGCAATTGCGCCTGCTGAGTTTCAACATTCAGACAGGCATTACCACCCGCCACTACCGTCAATACTTTACCCAAAGCTGGCGACATATACTGCCGTTCGCGCAACGCAGCGACAACCTCGATATCATTGCCAACTTGGTCAGCGATTACGACCTGGTCGGCCTGCAAGAAGTCGATGCCGGCAGCATTCGCAGCAGCCACATCAATCAGACCGAGTACCTGGCCACACGCGGCCAGTTCCCCTACTGGTACGATCAGACCAACCGCAGTCTGGGCCGCTTCGCGCAGCACAGCATCGGTATTCTCAGCCGCCTGCAACCTAGCCAGATCCGCGAACACAAACTGCCGGGGCGGATTCCCGGCCGCGGCGTGCTGCGGGTACGCTTTGGCGATCCCACCCACGGACTCACGGTGTTGATCGTGCACTTGGCCTTGAGTCGTCGTGCGCGCTTGAGTCAAATCGGCTATATCAGCGATCTCATCAACTGTGAGCGCCACGTGATCCTGATGGGCGATCTCAATTGCCGCTCCCACAGCCCGGAGATGGATTATCTGATCAATACAACCCTGATGCGCGAGCCGACGCATGGGCTGAACACCTTTCCAAGCTGGCACCCGCAGCGTAATATCGATCACATCCTGGTGACACCGACGCTACAGGTCGACAGCGCTCAAGTGCTCAATGTGCCACTGTCCGATCATCTGCCCATCGCCATGAACATCACCCTGCCCGAATCGTTACGTCTCTAGCACAACACGAATGCTTATCCCTGAGACCACATGCAATGACCGATGATGAGTCCCTCCAAGCGGCACAGTGGAAACGTCGTTATTACGACAGTCTCGAGCAACTGGAAAAAAAGGAGAAGCTCTGGGTCCGCACAGAAGACCTGCTGCGGCGCGCCATCTCGCGCCTGACCCTGGCCGCCGAGGGGCTGGATAACACGCTGGATGAACAACTCGAATCATTGCGCAGCGCCTTCCGTGACAAAGCCGATGGCGGTGTGTTGTATCAGCGCGTCGAAGCCATGTCCGACACCCTGTTGCGACTCGATCAAAAGAAAAAAGCCAGCCGCGCCAAAGCAGCCACCACGCCGTCGCTGACGCGTCTGCTCGATCGCCTGGATCTACCCAAGGGCCTGGGCCGCAAGACCAAGGTGCTGCGCGAACATCTCGCCAATGTCCCCGACAATAACATCGACCCTTTGCTGACGGAATTCGCCGGCCTGCTGCACGAGGCCTTCGCGCTGGTCGACGCTAACGTCGGCAAGGTGGCCAGCGGCGGTATGTTGCGCAAATTGTTCGGCAAGGCTGCGCCCACAACGGACACCACAAGCTCAACCGCGACCACGGCAGAAACCGCCGCCGAGACGCCGATCTCACTGCAGGAAATGCTGCTGCAACTGCTGGAGCGGCTGACCCTGCCGGTAGAACTCAATGCGCGGGTCGATGGCATCAAATCGCGTCTCGAATCGGTCGAAGGTGCCGCCGACTGGGCGCGTATTCTGGAAGACATCGCCGGTCTAATCGCCGAGATGCGCAATCTGGTACAGCAGGAACAGCGCGAAATAGAAGACTTCCTTCAGCAGCTCACCGATCATTTGCAGGAATTGGATCTGAATCTGCAAGGTGCGCAGGAAGCCAGCAGCAGTGCGCAGGAGGATGGCGCCGAACTTGACCGCGCGGTGCAGAATCACGTCCGCGACATCGAGTCCAGTGTGCGTGACGCCACCAACATCGGCGAACTCAAGCAATCGGTGCAGCAGCGTCTCGACGCGCTGCGTTCACACCTGGATACCTATCGCAACACCGAAGACGCGCGCCAACAGCAGTTGAGCCAACAGCTCTCCATACTGACGACGCGTTTGAGCGCACTGGAAACCGAGGCCACGGAGTTACGCAAGCGCATCAGCGCCGAACGCAGCCAAGCCCTGCTTGATCCGCTCACCGGCATTCCCAACCGGCTCGCCTATCAGGAACGCAGCGCGCAGGAACTGGCGCGCTGGAAACGCTTCAAGACGCCGCTCTGCCTGTTTGTATGGGACGTCGACAAATTCAAAAACGTCAACGACACCTATGGGCACAAGGCCGGCGACAAAGTGCTTACCACCATCGCCAAACTGTTGCATACCCAGATCCGTGAAACCGATTTTCTGGCCCGCTACGGCGGCGAGGAATTTGTCATGATGGCCAGCGGCGCAGATCTGAACGCGGCGCGCGAACTGGCGGAGAAACTGCGTCAAGCAGTGGAGACGTGCGGCTTCCACTTCCGCGGCGAGGCGGTGACGATCACCCTGTCCTGCGGCATCAGCGCATTCCGCGACGGCGACTCGGCGGAAACTGTCTTTGAACGCGCGGACAAGGCGATGTATCGCGCCAAACAGGCCGGACGCAACCAGATCGTCTGCGACGAATAGGGTAAAGTCAGTCCACTTCCAGGCTTGGTGACCATTCGCCGTCATACACCTGAAGATCCTCGGAACGGAGACGGCGCTCGACATAAAGCTTATCCAGTGTCGTCTGAGTAATGGCATACGGCAGACCGCGACTGTCGCGATAGCGCCATTGGCCATGAATCACCAGCTTGAATACGGTGTCCATGATGTCGTCGAAACGGATGGCGTACTCGGCCGCCAGCCGATGGAAATCCATCAGGCGCAACGGTCTCCCCAGCTTCGCACATTCCTCGCGCGCCAGCGAGGCCAACGCCACATCCCATCTGGGCAGCTCGTTTTTCAGTGTGTCGTCATTCACCATGCCTACCCCCTTACGCCAAGCGGCGGCGGCCGCTGTTAACCGACCGTCCCGAACAAACCAAAATTGATGCCCAGTGACAAGCGCAACTGATCGCTGTCATTGCGTGTGACCTCATGCAGCCGCTGTGGCGCGAAAAACACGAATAACCCGGCCCGCGGCGAGATCCGCGCGCACTGCGCGCCACCGTGTATCAGTAAATCACCGCAGTTCGCTGCCACCTGCAGATAATACGCCGCCGACAGCAGTTCGTCGTCGTCATCGTGCGTATGCGCCAGGGTCACATCGCCGGGACGCATAGCATTGAACCAGAATCCCAGGCGCAAGCGCTCCGCTGCCACGTCGAGAATCTCACCGGCAAAGTGCCGCGCCTGCGTCAACAACGCGATCAGTCCCGGCAAAGCGGCGGCGGCGATGTAGACGTTCTCGTAGCGGCCGTTGAAGAAATGGCTGCGCCGCAGCACGGCGTGGTCAGGACATGACTGGAAGGCCGCACACAAGGCCGCATTCTGTGCCGCGCAATCCGGGAAATCGCGCAGTATATAGAGCAAATCGGTCGAATCACAAATACCCTCATTGGCTTGGTGTAGAATTGCACGCACTGTTCGTCTACCTGTGGAGAAACCCATGATTGCCGGAATTGTTCTGATCGTTGCGGGACTGCTGATCGCAGTGTATCCGCCACTGCTGTCGCTGATTGTAGCGACCTTGCTGATCGTCCTGGGCGTCGCGGTGATTGGCATCGCCCGTTCCTATCGCCGCACTGCGCGTCACCATGACAACCCCGTGATCGATCTGTTCTTCCGCTTCTGACCAGGGAGACTCACGGCTTGCAACTCACGCCCGTGCCACCCAAACCGCAATAACCGCCCACGTTCTTGGCGAGGTATTGCTGATGGTAATCCTCGGCGTAAAAGAACGTGGGCGCGAGTGCTATCTCGGTTGTCACTACGCCGTAACCGGCGGCGCTCAACTGCTGTTGATAGGATGCGCGCGAATCCTCCGCCGTCAGCTGCTGCTCGGCATCAAAGGTGTAGATTCCGGAGCGGTACTGGGTACCGACATCATTGCCCTGCCGCATACCCTGGGTGGGGTTGTGCGCTTCCCAGAAAAGTTTCAACAGCGCCGCATAACTTAGCTGCGACGGATCGAACACCACCAGTACCACTTCATTGTGTCCGGTCAGACCGGTACACACCTCACGATAGGTCGGATTGGGTGTCATGCCACCGGCATAACCGACCGCCGTGGTATACACTCCCGGCTGTGTCCAGAACTTGCGTTCCGCGCCCCAGAAGCAGCCCATGCCGAACAACGCCAGTTGCATCCCTCCCGGGAACGGCGGATTCAGGCTGTTGCCATTGACAAAGTGACGCTCCGGTACCAGCATCTTGTCGGTACGACCCGGCAGTGCCTCCTCCGAGCGGGGTAGCGTTAGTGATTTGCCATGCATGTGATACTCCACTTCGAGGTCTGAGGTTTATAGAGCCGCCCGTAATGGCAACAAGCTCAAGCCGGGTCGCGGCGCAAGTACGTACTTACAGATCCAATCTGCCACTGCTAAGCCGGTCGTAGACCAATTGCGCGGATTCACGTCGCACCTGGGCACCGAGTTGGTGCTCGCGGCGCTCACCCGGATCAATCAGGTGTACGACGTTCAGTCCTTGCAGCAGCAGATAATCCGCCAGCAACAGGCGATGACAGTGCTCCGGCAGACGTTCGGCACACAGCACCGCCGTGCATGACTGGCCGGCCAGATTGATCAGTTGACCGGCGCCCCTCTTGAACAGCTCCGTCCCCATGTGATCGGCATATCCACGCAACCCGTCTTCGGCCAGCGCTATGTGCGGCGAATCCGCGCGCGGACTACGCAAGCCGCCGAGCGAACGCCCGGCCCAGTGATATTGCAGGCCCGCCGCTTCCAACTCCGCACGCAAGACATCACCGGCAAAGTGCGGGTGGCGCCGTGACACCGGCTGGCTGCGCACATCGACCAACAGCCGGATGTCAGCCCCGTACAGCAGTGCGAGCAACTGTTCGATGCTACGGTTGCCATGGCCAATGCTGAAAACCGTGATTGTCATAATCAGGGGGAATGGCTGCTGGATACGCTGGACTGATGCCCTAATTTTAGCACGCCCTGTACACATCCCTGGACAGTTGGAGTGCATGGGATGGCGCTCCGCATCAGGGGTTATTCAAATCCCATAAGCTGCGGCCGCGCAACATCTACCGGTAACCATTGCTCAGTCGCACTGCGGGTAATGCGCCGGATAGGGCGCGCGCGCCATACCGCTATCGACCGCGGCGCGAGCTACGGCTGGCGGTACGAAATTCTGTAAACGCGGATCGAGAGGTTTGGGAATTATGTAGTCGCGACCGAATTCGAGCTTGCTGATCTGGTAGGCGGCCAGCACCTCGGGCAACATCGGTTCACGCGTCAGTGCCTGCAAAGCGCGCACGGCGGCGATCTGCATGGCCTGATTGATGCCACTGGCATGCACGTCAAGCGCGCCGCGGAAGATGAACGGAAAACCGAGCACATTGTTGACCTGATTGGGGTAGTCGCTGCGGCCGGTGGCCATGATCAGATCATCGCGTGCGGCGTGCGCCTGCGCGGGACTGATCTCTGGATCGGGATTGGAGAGCGCGAACACTATGGGTTTGGCGGCCATGCTCTTGATCATGTCGGCGCTCACCAGGTCGGGACCGGAGACACCGATGAACACATCGGCGCCGCGCATCGCATCGGCCAGCGTGCGGCGGTCGCTGGTAACGGCGAATTCGCTTTTGTAGCGATTGAGATCATCGCGACCGGAGTGGATTACGCCGCGCCGATCAACCAGCAGCATGTGCTCACGACGCGCGCCCAACGCGATCAACAACCGCATTGAAGCGAGACCGGCGGCGCCGGCGCCCAGGCAGACAATTCTGGCATCTTCGATTTTCTTGCCTTGTATCTCCAATGCATTGAGCAGCCCGGCACTGATGATGATCGCTGTGCCATGTTGATCGTCATGAAACACAGGGATGTCCAAGCGTTCGCTGAGTACGCGTTCTATTTCAAAACACTGCGGCGCGGCGATATCTTCGAGGTTGATACCACCGAAGCCGCAGGAGATACGCGCCACCGTATCAATGAACTGTTCCGGTGTTTCGCACTGCACCTCGATATCGAATACATCGATGTTGGCGAAGCGTTTGAACAGCACGCCCTTGCCTTCCATCACCGGCTTGCCGGCCAGTGCGCCAACAGCACCCAGACCGAGCACGGCACTGCCGTCGGTGATCACCGCAACCAGGTTGCCCTTGGCGGTGTACTTGTACGCGGCCTGCGGATCGGCGGCGATGGCACGCACCGGTTCGGCGACACCGGGTGTATAGGCCAAGGACAAATCACGCTGCGTGGCGCAGGGTTTGGTGATTTGGATGCTGATCTTGCCCGGCGTGGGCAGCGCGTGGTAGTCGAGGGCAGCTTGCTTGAGATCGTCGAACATGATGATAGGCTCTTCCAGTGGCGGGTTGAATAATGTGTTGGCGCGGGCGTGTGCGGTGGCGTGCGTTACTCAAGTTTACGACTTTAACCCACAAACCCGCACCGGGTTCGACTATCGTTGTGACCGCTGACCGGATCAACGACGCAACAGCGCAAGTCATTCCCCGCGCGGGGGATGCGCGCAACACTGCTGACATTGCGCCGGTTCATCATACTGGCGCGATATGCTTTGTTCATGGATTCAGCACCTGCAAGGCCGCCGGGTGACGGATACTCATCTGCGGCCCGCCCTTGTCACGACGCACCCAACCGCGAGCCAGGATCCGCTTGCCGAGCAGATCCTGGGGGCGCCAGCTATGAAAATTCGACAGATCATTCCGGTCGATACGCAAAGCCAAGCCACCCGCCAGATCCAGCCATACGGCATGGCGGCTTGCACCGACATGCCGTACCCTGCCGGCAATCAGGCGGAACCCGCTATCTAACGCCGCCAGTTGCGTCGACTCCATCAGGTGATACGTCGACAATGCCCAGATGCCGCGCTGCTGCTGACGGGCCTGCTGTTCGGTTTTTTGATAACAGGCGCTGTTCCATTCGTTGGGTGGCACCACTAATACCGTGCCCAGACCCTGTTCCTGCAACCACGCTTCAACACTGTTGCCATCGACCAGAAAGGCATGCGCGAGCAACCGGCCGTAATGGTCGTAACGCTCGACATCATAGCGCAGGTTCAGGATGTTTTGATGTTGTACCAGCAGTCGCAGCAAACGATCGCGCGCCTCGATGGCAAACGGTTGCGCCGACGCATCATTATGGGAAAGCTCTGGCGTATCGACGCCGATCAGTCGCAGATGCCGGCCGTCACTGAGCAGGACGGTATCGCCGTCGATGACTTGGCTGACACGAACCTGTGTGTCGATATGATCCGGCGCGCAGGCAACGGGGGCGGCCATCGGGCTGTTGAATGCCGCCATCATGACGGCGCAGCAAATAAAAAGGGCGCCCGCCAGGGACGCCCTTCCGTTGCTGTTGAAACGCAGCATCAGGCGCTGGTTTTGATTCCGTACTTGCGACGGAATTTATCGACGCGACCACCGGTGTCGAGCAACTTCTGCTTGCCGGTGAAGAACGGGTGGCAGGAGGAGCACACTTCGATGTGCATATCCTTGTTCGCCGTGGTGGAACGGGTCGGGAAGGTATTGCCGCAACTGCAGGTCACGGTGATTTCGGAATAATTGGGGTGGATTTCGGCTTTCATGGGTATCGTCGTCTCTGGGGGCGGCCATTGCCTAACAGCCCAGCCTTATGCTGTAGGGGCGTGAATACTACGCGAAAGGATCCCGACCGGCAAGTCTACCTCTATTTAATTAATGTCGGTTGCGGCGGTCCGGGAACAACAGGACCTGGGCACGGAGGCGCCCAACCGGGGCCGACGGCGCCCGGGTACCGCCCTCCAGAGCGATGTTGAGGACTTCGCGCAGACCGCCCGTGCCCAATACCGAATCCCACATCATGCGACTGATGCGGATACAGGATGCCAGCGGTGTACGGGAACCGCGGCGAATCTGATCGATACGCCATTGCAGGCCCCGTAGGCGCGGCTGTCGTTCGGCGGGGACACTGCTGATGAAGGCTTCGATGAGGCGGCTGCGACGCGCTTCGAAGGCATCCGGATCGCTAACCGCCTGTTGCGCCCAATGGTCAAATTCAGCAAGATCGAAGCGATATTTTTGTTGTGTGGAATCCGGCATGTTCACCCCAGCAATTCGCCATCTATGACGACTGTGATTTATTTGGCTTCACGCAGACTGAAAATTATCACATCAACTCTCTCTTGTCCCCCTCCCTTAGGTACCAGATCAGTACCCCCATCGCGAAACATTATAGTTACACACAGCATGAAACCGTTCATACAACATCACCCTTCAAACACAACAAAGGCTTGAACACGAGTCCACAACCAAGACCGCAGAGTCTGTGGATAAGTTTGTGGAATAAAGATGGTCTTAGAGATATGTTTTGGCGCATGCCACCAGCGACAACATACTAACTGGTATGGATCGTATTTATAATAAATCAATAATTACATAAAGATACAGTTAATCAGAATACTCTGATGTAGTTTGTCACTCCCCGCGCTTGGTGACGACAACGGTACCTCTCGGCTGTGCACAACTTACGAGAAAAGCGCTGGTTGAATACCGGCTTATAGTCTCGCACGACATCCATCATGACATGTCCAACGGCTCTGCTCGGGTAATTCTATCCAATCGCAATACGCGGGTGGTGGAACTACTATGGGGCGTATTACCAGTCGGCGATGCACGGGTTCTTCGGTACCTTGACCGGAAGCTCGCGCGATGGGCCAGACGGAAGTACAAAACACTGTCGCGGCACAAGCGGCGCAGTGCGGAATGGCTTCGCAAGATGAGGGATGCCTCCCCCAGGCTGTTCTTCCACTGGACTGTCGTAGGAAGTGAGGTTGGATAACAGGAGCTGTATGACGCGAGAGTGTCACGTACAGTGCTTCGAAAGGCTCAGGGGGAACCCCTGGGCCTACTCACCACCAGCGCCAATAGATGAGAACCTATGCCGAGCTTTATGCCAAGAAATCACGACCCACTATATCTGAAATGTGTGTGACAACCCGATAAGCACGAAGTATCTTTGCGAAACTTCATACGCAGTCGAACAGCGCCATGAAACCGAAATCCATGTGCAGCTGCATGTGGCAATGAAACAGCGACAGGCCCGGCTGATCAGCCGTGAAGTCAACTTCCATGGTCTGATAACCACTCAGCATGGCCACGTCCTTGGTCACGCCGCCGGTCGGCTGGCCGGCGATGCGCGTGATCTCGAAGTTGTGGCGGTGCAGGTGAACCGGGTGGATATCGTCGCTGGCGTTATGCATGCGCAGGCGGTAACGTTTCCCGCGCCGCAAATGAAACAGCGGCTTCATGTTCGCCATGTCGAACGCGACGTTATTGATGGTCCAGAGGTTGAATCCATGCGCGGCCGCATTGTGCTTGGCGAAGGTCATCTCGATCACTTCGTCCGGCGGCTCCGTGCGCGCGTTCGGCCGCGCGAAGCGACGGTAATCCCACTGAAACGGCGGGGGCGTCGCCCACTGGGCTGCGCCCTGATGGCCCGCATACTCGACCACGATACCCATGCCGCGCGCCCGATCGTCATCAGCCAAGTCACCCAGCACCCAGACGCCGGGATGCGCCATCTCAACGATGGCGCTGATGCGTTCGGCCGTGCCAATCCACAGCACCGGCACCTCCGTCGGATGGGGCACCGGGTTGCCATCCAAGGCCACCACCTTGAACGCGTGCCCGGGCAGCGCGAGGCTGCGAATCTCGGTGGCGCTGCCGTTCAGCACATGGAATAACACCCGTTCGCCAGCCTTCACCCGGATCGGCTCGCCGTGGCCGAGCATGCGGCCGTTGATGGCGAACGATTGATAGCCAACTTCGTAGCCGTGCGGCTCGCCCTGCGCCAGCGAGGCCTTCATTGCTTGCTCGCCGTGCTCTTCCAGCGCGTGGTCGCGATCAGAGGGGCGTAGGAAGTCCATCGCCATGTCACCGCCCTTGCTGAAGAACGGGTCGAATTCCTTGAGGGTGAGGAACACCTCGCGATCGTAGGCACCCGGTTCGTGTTTCGGCTCGATATAAACGGGACCCACCAGGCCACTGTACTGACCCAGGGCGAGGTTGTCACCGGCGACCAGATGTGTGTGATAGAAGCGAAAGCCTGCGGGCCCGGGTGTGAAGGCGATCCGGCGCATGCCGCGGGCCGGAATATATGGCGTGCCTTCCTCGGCGACACCATCCACATCCACCGGCAGGAATTGGCCATGCCAATGCAGCTGCTCGGGTGTGTCGGTATCGTTGTGGATGTCGACGACCACCCGCTCGCCGGCCTTGAAGCGCAGCAGCGGCCCGGGGAACTGGCCGTTAAAGGCCAATGTTGAAACGATGTGATCCGCTGCCAGTTCGATCAAACTGCGGGACATGCGCAGGACATAGTCGGCCTTGCCGATGGCGGTGGGTGGTGTGACCGCGGCCGTGGCCGGCGCGGTCGCCGCACGCACCAGGTTTGGCAAGCTGCTGCCCAGGGCGGCCAGCCCCCCAAGTTTCAGAAAATCACGACGGTCGATGGGCATAAGGAATCACCTATGCTCGGGGTCTGGGTCTACCCCGTTGTTGAGTGGTGCCGCTACTGGCCCTACAGCAGGTCCATGAACGGCGGAAATGTGAGCAATAAACCCGCCGCCAGTAACATGAACGCAATGAGGCTTACCCGGCCTGCTGCCACGTCCCGACCACCCCACCGCTTGGCCAGCACAAACCAACTGGCGAGCCAGACGATGATGGCGGTGTCCGTCACGCCCGAAAGCGTACCGGTGGGCGAATAGAAGCTAAAGAACTGGCCGATGCTCTTGATAGTATTGCCCAGAATAGCTGCCACGCCCAGCGCGCCGCAGCCAATGGCGGCGGCAAGAATCGCCGCCATGCCATCGCCATTGGGGACGTCTCTGGGGGTTGAAGCCGCGTCGATGTTTGCCATCATCACTCTCCTTTCAGCAATTGGATCGGTTCTCCGCCATGCGCCGGTGCAACCTTGTCGAGGAACATACCGAAGGCACCTGCCACGCCGGTGGCGATGAAGGCGGCCGCGGTGAAACCGAGCACCGTGGCCCGCATCACACTATGCTTGTTCATGCCGCGACCGTACTTCCCGTACACATATGCCACCATGGTCATCGCGATGGGCGCGAACCAGGCGATTTGCTCCTTCCACTCCATCCCAATGTTATGCCAACCGCTGGTGTGAGGGCTGGACAGGAGCAGGCTTCTTGGGAAGGCCGTAAGATCGATAACGCCCGTCGGCGGAACGGCGCGATACCAAGGGTATATAACGTAGGCGCCCGAGAGCACCGTGAGCCAGGCCAGCGCCACCATGCCGACCAGATAAACCCGCAGCAGCGTCCCCTTGGGTTCCGGGATTCCATGATGTGCCGCTGACCAGACGCTGTGCAGTTCCCATACCGCCCCGGAGAGCGCCAGCATGAATAGCGCAACGAAACCCATGCCATGAATGATCGTGAGCAGGTCGCGCAGACCGATTTCCATTGTAAACCTCCAGGTAGCTAGCGTGTGGACAAGGCGTGGACGATATTACGCGGAGTGGTAGGGTGTCGATACACTATCTGCGGGTTTCGAAGCATTGCTCTTGCAGAGCACGCCCCTGCCACGAGGGGCCGGCCCGCCGATACTTTAGAAATTTAAAGAAAAAGAAAGCGCCCGATTCCAGTTACCAGAACCCGAAGGGCGGGGCCTGCCAATCGATGACTTTTTGGCTGTGCGTCGAGAACGCCACCGAGCCGCTGCCCACGCCCTCGTAGCTGAAGTACCAGATGGTTTTACCCGCGAGCGTGAAGATGCGCGCCGGTGTCCCGAGGCGGTCGCGGACCTGGGCTTCGCTCATGCCGGAATCGAGGCCGTTCCAGGCTTCCTTGAGTCGCCCCAGGCTCCTCAGAGCGGGCTCCACCGAGGTTGGAAGTGGCAGGGGTGTGGGTTGTGCGATCTTGGTGCCGGGAGGGGTACTCGTTGTTGAAGCAGCTGGCGCGACGACGGCTGGTCCGACCGCTGCTCCGGGGTGCTGTTGCTGCTCGAGTTGCCGCACCCGCGCTTGTAGCTCCTGAACCTCGCGACGCAATTGTTCCACCTGCTGCGCCAGCGGCAAATCGTCAGCCGCAACGGGCAGGGCGCCGAAAAGCAGGCAACCGACGAGCGCGCCGCAAACCCACGTACGCTTCAGGTGTTTCAAAGGGTTCTCCTCTAGTAGCGGCAATGCGGCGACTAGCATGGAAAATGCGGCGCGGCCGAGAAAGTTTCGTCCCGGCCGCGCCGCACGGCGTTTTACCACATAAACCAAGTCTGCAGGAACAGCGTATTGTTGTCTTTGGCGCTCCGACCTGAGCCATCGTAATTGTTGGTGGCGCCGTTGAATTTGTTGTAATACGTATATTGTATCGACAGCTTGGTGTTCTGCCAGGGCAGGTAACTGGCATCGCCGATCCAGCCGTTGCTGTCAGGGCTGCCATTGGCGCTGCCGTATAATGCTTGCGGCGCATACAACAAGGCATCGGTACTGCCTGTAGTATTGAAATAGCCCAGCGAGAAGCTGGCGTCATCGCCGGAATGGTAGGTGCCATCCAGCTTGAAGGTCTTCAGGGTATCGCTGGAATTGCTAGCAGCTTGCGCGGCAAGACTCGCATCGAGGTTCTGGTTCTCGTGAATGTAAGTGCTGTGTATCGTGAGCAAGTCGTCCGGTGCCACCGGATGTTCGTACTGCATATCGAGTGCGACATCCGTGTATTTGTTGGTTGGCCCGGAGACGCCGCTGTCTGCCTGGAGACCGGGATACATGCTGGCTGAAATCCCATAGGTGCCAATCATCAGGGTGTCGGCGCCTAAGGACTGTTGCCATGCCAACCGCCAGTAGGGCGCTGCATTTTTTATTGTATTTAAATTACAGGGGATCGAAACACCGTTTGGATCGGTACAGGTATCGACGGGTGCCAGGTAGCCGGGGTGCGCGGAACGATACAGCGAGAAGCCGGCATAGAGGTGGCTATTCCAGTAGGTATAGCCGCCGAGACCGGCGACATCCCCGCCCAGCCCGCCATCGATCAGCGTTGCCGCCATCGGTGTCAGCGCGGACGAGGGGCTGGACCAGGGATAACCCCAGGCCGGGGTACTGTTCCAGACATCCCCGACCGTCGGGTTGTTGTCGAGCGTGAGGCCGTAGACAGTGTCGGCGCCAGCGATCTGGGTATGATTGGCGTAGCGGATGTCGGTGTTGTCCAATGTAAAATGCGACGTATCCTGGGCATAGGTGAGCTGTACGAACGAACCCATGTGCTGACTTATTTCGCCCGCGAAGAAGAAGCTGAATTGATGCGGGAATTCCACATTATTATTCTGTACGCCCGGCGCCGCCTTGCTCATGCTGGTCATGGATAATTGCAGCATCGCCGACAGCGGCGGAATCTCGTTGATCTTGACGCCCGCCGTTTCACCCTCAGACTTCTGCTGGACCTGAGCTAAGCCGGTCATGGTATAGCCGTTCATCTTGAAATCGCGACCGAATTCGGTCAGTTCCGGAAAGACGGTATGGCAGGAGGAACAGGGCAGGCCGGTCTGGCGGGCAAAGCTCGGGACGGCTTGGCTGACTTGTGGCGTCACTGCCAGAGCTACCAGCAGACAGGTGCTGGCTCCGAATGTGGTTTTTAGATAGGTAGTGAGTGACATGACGATGATCTCCGCAGTTTTGATTGTCGTGGAATCGGCTACCTGGAGGACTTCGTTGTTCACCCGCCGCTGAGTTGTTGAGCAGGTTCGATGAGCGTCCGCCGGTAGATGATATAAATTCGCGGCAAGTGTTGCGCATGTTTTCAGGAAAGATATTGACCAAAGTCAAAATAGCAGGGATTTCGTTTCGCAGCTATCGATTTGATTCCGAAGTGCCGGCTAACATTGTTCCCACGGTAGACCATGAAAGCGCCAGCCATTGATGCGGCTGCGATGGTGGTGCTCATCGAGATCGCCTTCGAATCCGCCGATGATGTTGCCGACTTCCTTGAAACCCGCCTCGAGCAGCACCTTGCCCGCTTCCAGCGAGCGTTTGCCGCTGCGGCAGATCAACAGCACCGGCGCGCAGCCGGCATCATCCACGCAACTCACGCCGCCGAGCAATACCTTGCGCACCTCGGCGGCGAAATGCGGGTTGATGGTCCAATCGGGTTCATCGATCCAAGAGACGTGGATGGCGCCCTTGGGATGGCCGACGAACAGGAATTCCATGTTGGAGCGCACATCGATCAGCACAGCGCGTGGGTCCTCCTCGATCATTTTCCAGGCCTGCGCTGGGGTGATACTGCGCACTGTCGATTCCATCATAACCAGCACCTGTGAGTGACTGCGCCGAACGCCGGCGCCGCGTTGCCGACCGCCAGTATAGACGTTCCTGCCACGCAGGGCTTGCCATGCCGTGGCGCGGTCCGGTACCGTAACAAAATGAACGCTGTCCTCAACACGCATGCCCCGCAGACCCGACCACCCAAATCGCTGCTGCGCCCGGCCCACCGGGCGATCGCCGATTACAGCATGATCCAGGCTGGCGACTGCGTGCTGCTGGGCTTGTCCGGCGGCACGGGTTAGGTTGATGCTATGGACAGGAAACAATTAGGTGTCTTCTTATGGACATGGACGCATAGCAGCGCCCGCTGTTTGCGAGGGGATACCATGTCTGTCGATTGATGTGGATTCGGATGATGTTGATCATGCGATCTGACTACGCGACCAGTCAGGCCGTTTGACATGGTAACTGTAGATCATCGTATACCCGCCATCAGCAATATAGAAATGCCCTTGTGCTATAAAGCGTCAAGACAGTAGGCTTTTTCGCGTCAACGAGCGGCAGGAACTAGGCATTCCGGTCGATCAAAAAATGAGGAGTCGCATCAACTTTCTGACTGTCGACACCCCATCGGGGATAGCCCTGCCTAGGCCAGGGTCCAGAAAATCGTGGACCTGAACCTCCTCGGGCGCACCGGTCGGCCGCCACGCTCGCCGCTCACACACCACCCCAGCCATAGGCTCGCGCTTCTGCCGCCGCATACGTTCATCCATCAGAGGCGCAAGAACGCAGTACTTCGCATCAAGCTCCCGCAGTCTGGTCTTATATTGCAGGAGACCATTAGAACACACCATTTATCATCAACTTATTCTGATGCGACGCCTTAGTGCCATTCGTGCGAGTTATCACTTCCTAGCATCGATCATATTGCGGCGTGAATAAGATGGTTGATCGATTTCCAGCACCTATCCAGTGAAATCGTCAAATCCCAACCAGCGCCAACAGGCCACGACGATTCTGCGCGATGCCGATATCCTGCACCGCATTTACAAAGCGGCGATTTGCCGTTCCACATCGCGCAACATTCAATCCGCACGCCCGCCTACACCAGCATTCGTCGGCGCACCAGAGCCACTGCCAGATAGAAAGTCCCCAGCGCATACGCGGCGAGTACCGCGATATTGGTGACAGGCCGGATGAGCGTCTGACCAGTGACCAGTGGGCGAATCAGTTCGACCGCATGTGTGAGTGGCAGGACATGCACGAGGCCCTGCATGACCGGCGGCAGGGTATCGATCGGATAGAAGACCCCGGAAAGCATGAACATCGGCGTGATCACCAGCACGAAATAATAATTGAAAAAATCGTAGCTCGACCCGAGCGCGCTCATGACGATGGCCGGCCCGGCAAAGCACAAGCCCGTGAGGAAGATGGCGGGAATGGCCCACAGCGCCTGCCAGCCGTGCACAACGCCGAGCGCGGTGGCGACGATCAGAATCGCGACGCCGCTGGTCAGGCTCTTGGTCGCGCACCAGAGCATTTCGCCGGCAACGATGTCATCGACTGCCAACGGCGTGGCGAGGATCGCCTCGTAGGTGCGTTGCGGCACCATGCGCGTGAACACCGAGTACATGCCCTCGAAGCTGGCAGTAGTCATCGCCGACGAGGCGATGATGCCCGAAGCCAGGAAGGCCATGTAGGGTATGCCGGACATGTTACCCACAAAGCCGCCGAGACCGAAGCCGAGACCGAGTAGATAGATCGTCGGCTCGCCGAAGTTCATCAGGATTGCCGGTCCGATCAGCTTGCGCCACACCAGTACATTGCGCCGCCATACCGCCAGCGCATCTGGACGCAGTTTCGGCAAGTGCCACACCGTCATCAGTCTCTGAGCTCCCGGCCGGTCAATTTTAAAAAGACATCCTCCAAACCCGTGGGGCGATGCAGAAAGACCATGCCCGGCGTGGCCTGCAGGTGTGCAATGAGCGCCCCCGCCGTGTGCGTATAGCAATACAGGCTAGTGCCCATGCGCTCCAGGCGGCAGCCACAGTCGCGTGCGATCGGTTCGAACAGGACACTGCGTTCGCCGCGCACCTCGATCACTTCCGCTTCAACATGCCGTGCGATCAGCGCGCCCGGCGAACCCTGATCGAGAATGTGGCCGTGATCCATGATGATCAGTTCATCGCAGAGTCGCTCGGCCTCCTCCATATAATGTGTGGTGAGTATCAGCGTGGTGCCGTTGGCGCGCAACTCGGCCAGCCGTCCCCAGATGACATGCCGTGCCTGCGGGTCGAGGCCCGTGGTCGGCTCGTCGAGCACGACCAGTTCCGGTTCGTTGATAAGGGCGCGGGCGATGATCAGACGGCGCTTCATCCCGCCCGATAGCGTGTCGACCTTGGCGGTGCGGCGTTCGGTCAGCGCGGCGAATTCGAGCAGACGCTCGATGCGCGGCGCGGCGAGCTGTTTCGGAATACCGAAGTAGGCCGCGTAGATCTCGAGGTTTTCGGCAACGCTGAAGTCAGGGTCGAGATTGTCGGCCTGCGGCACAATGCCGACGCGCATGCGCACGGCACGGGCCTGTTCCGGTATGGGCAGGCCGAAAACCGACAGCGATCCCGCGCTCATCGGGCTCAAGCCGAGCAGCATGCGCAACGTGGTGGTCTTGCCGGCACCGTTCGGGCCCAGGAATCCGAAGCAACGACCGCGCGGGATGTCGAAATCGATGCCATCGACCGCGCTGTGTTTGCCGAAGCGTTTGCTGAGGCCACGCGCGCTGACGATGGACTCCGGTGCCTGTGGGTTCATGCGCGGATGATGCCTTGTTCAGGGATGGCGGGGAAGTGTTGTCGCGGCGGACTATGGACCGGCGCTCGGTTATCGGGTTTTCATCCTATCACATCGTTGCCGGTGAACCGTTCAAGCCCTGCGATCCAGCTTACGATACGCGATAGCCTCACTCAAATGCGGCAGCATGATCCGTTCCTCCGCATCCAGATCCGCGATGGTACGCGCCACTTTCAGTATCCGGTGATACGCTCGCGCCGAGAGCCGCAGTTTGTCAACGGCGCGCTCCAGCAGCTGCGGACCGTCCCCCGTCAAGACGCAATCGCGCGTCACCTCGCGCGGGCCCAGCAAGGCATTGGCCATGCCGGCACGCGCCAGTTGCCGTTCGCGCGCCGCGCACACACGCGCACGTACAGTGGCGCTGTCTTCGCAGTTTGTCGGGGGCTTCCCGAATACAGCGGACGGCAGGCGCGGTACTTCGATATGCAGATCAATGCGATCCAACAGCGGTCCGGAAATACGCGCGCGATAGCGCTGTACCTGCTCCGCGGTACAGCGACATCGGCCGTCGGCATCGCCCAGATAACCACACGGACAGGGATTCATCGCGGCGATGAGTTGCACGCGTGCCGGAAATTCCGCCTGTCGCGCGGCACGCGAGATGGTTATCCGGCCTGATTCGAGCGGCTCACGCAACACTTCGAGGACGCGCCTGTCGAACTCCGGTAACTCGTCAAGAAATAAAATGCCGTGATGTGCCAGCGACACTTCACCGGGTCGCGGCTCGGAGCCACCGCCGACTAGAGCGACGCCGGATGCGGTGTGATGCGGTGCGCGGAACGGTCGGCGGCGCCACAACCGGGGCGCGAAACCTTGGTGACTGATGGACAACAGCGCGGCACTCTCCAGGGCTTCGAACTCGGTCATCGGCGGCAAGATACCGGGCAGGCGCGTCGCCAGCAGGGTCTTGCCCGAACCGGGCGGACCGAGCATCAGCAGCGAATGACTCCCGCTCGCTGCCACTTCCAGTGCGCGTCGCGCATGCGACTGGCCGCGCACATCGGCCAGATCCAGGACGTCCTGTTCGGTGTTGGCCGGAATGCTTGCTACATGCGGTAGCAGGACCGTCGATCCCTGCAAGTGCGCACAAACTTCCAACAAGTGCCGGGCGCCGAAAACAGTGACGCCATTGACCAGCGCGGCCTCATCGGCATTGGCACTCGGAAGCATCAGCGCGCGCCCCGCATCACGGGCGGCCAAGGCCGCCGGCAGAATACCGCGACTGGCGCGCAAGGCGCCGTCGAGACCCAGTTCGGCAAGGAATTCACAGTTGGCAAGCGCGGCACGCGGCACCTGACCGGAAGCGGCCAAGATGCCCAACGCGACAGGCAAATCGAAGCGGCCGCCTTCCTTGGGCAGGTCGGCGGGCGCAAGGTTGATGGTGATGCGGCGGGTAGGAAATTCGAAGCGACTGTTAAGCAGCGCGGCACGCACGCGGTCCTTGCTTTCCTTCACGGCGGTTTCCGGGAGTCCCACCATGGACATGCCCGGCAGACCACCGGATAGATGTACTTCGACGCTGACCAGGGGCGCCGCCAATCCGGTCAGGGCACGGCTATAGACCACAGCGAGTGACATCGGCATCCATTCCTTGTAATTCCGTAGCGCGCTAGCAGTATCGAATCACGTCTCACCCCCGCGTGGGGACTGATTGCCCTCGTTACTCGACTCTGCTAGCGCGCTACTTTTATGCAACAACTGCTTTTCCAGTTCGACGACACGCTGCGCCAAGGCATCGAGAAGGGCGCGCGAGCGCGCCAGTACCGCAGTCTGGACATCGAATTCCTCGCGAGTCACCAGATCGAGTTTGGCGAGCGCACTTTGCAGTGTGGCGCGGGCGTTCTTGTCGATATCGGCGCGCACCTCGCGCAGGCCGGCCGGCACCAACCCACCGAGCTTTTTGGACAGATCATCGAGGATCTTAGGATCAAACATGGCGACGGGCCTTGCGGGCAATATTTCTGCGCCAAAGTATACGCGATTCAAGCAGGCCGGGCGCACACGCAGTGGCGGCGGGCATCCGGCGGCCAGCGCACATAACTGGTGCGCGCTGGCATTATATGAGTCATCGTGGTGCGCGCAGGCGCCTTATTTGCCTGTTGAATTTATATAAGTAAATGTTTATTAATTATATTTAACTGATGGCATGGGCTCTGCAATAACCTGGCAAGGGCACAGCGCGGGACCATAAAGAAGTCTTGCAGGCCCGTACCAAGCGCACCGTCATTTCTACTGGAGAGTTCATCATGCATCTGCAACCCGTAACGCCCGGATGCGACAACGGTCACCACCTGGCGCAAGCCGTGCCAGCGGTCGCCATTGCCGCACCGATCCACCCTGAGGAGAACTACCCATGAAGCTGGTCACCGCCATCATCAAGCCGTTCAAACTGGACGATGTCCGCGAGGGCCTGTCCGAAATCGGCGTGCAAGGCATCACTGTTACCGAAGTGAAAGGCTTCGGTCGCCAGAAAGGCCACACCGAGTTGTACCGCGGCGCGGAATACGTGGTCGACTTCCTACCCAAGGTCAAACTCGAAGTCGCCGTGAAAGCCGATATGGTCGAGCGCGTCATCGATGCCATCCGCAAAGCCGCCAACACAGGCAAGATAGGCGACGGCAAGATCTTCGTCTACGACCTGCAACAGGCCATCCGCATCCGTACCGGCGAGTCCGGTCCGGACGCGCTATAACTCGGAGAGAGGACAAATCCATGTCAATGCAAAATGTACAGAAATTGATCAAGGGCGCGTTACCGATACTGCTGATCGCGTTACCGGTCATCGCCTTCGCCGATGCCGCGCCAGCAACACCACCACCGCCGGCGCCGGTACTCAATACCGGCGACACCGCCTGGATGATGACGTCCATGGCACTGGTATTGCTCATGACTATTCCAGGACTGGCTCTCTTCTATGCCGGTATGGTGCGCAGCAAGAACGTGCTGTCGGTGATGATGCAATGTTTCTCCATAACCGCGCTGGTGACGGTACTGTGGGCATTGTATGGCTACAGCATGGCCTTCGACACTGATGGCATGACCGCAAATGTTGTCAACATGTACTCGTTTATAGGCTCCTTAAGTAAAGCGTTCATGCATGGAGTCACGGTCAGCAGCCTATGGCAGCCGGATACCACGGTACCCAATGCCATCCCTGAAACCGTGTTCATGTGCTTCCAGATGACCTTCGCCATCATTACGCCGGCGTTGATCGTGGGCGCATTCGCCGAACGCATGAAATTTTCCGCTATGCTCTGGTTCATGGGCCTGTGGCTGACCTTCGTCTACGCCCCGATCGCACACATGGTCTGGGGTGGTGCGGGCTCACTGCTCGGCGACAAAGGGGTGCTCGACTTTGCCGGTGGTACCGTCGTGCATATCAACGCCGGGGTTGCGGGTCTGGTTGCGGCACTGGTGATGGGTAAGCGCAAAGGTTATCCGAGCACGGCCATGCCGCCGCATAATCTTGGCTACACATTGATTGGCGCATCGTTGCTGTGGGTGGGCTGGTTCGGCTTCAACGCAGGTAGCGCGGTGGCTTCGAACGGCACAGCCGGCATGGCCATGGCGGTCACTCAGATCGCCACCGGGGCGGCAGCACTGGGCTGGATGTTCAGCGAATGGCTGTCGCACGGCAAGCCGAGCGTGCTGGGCATTGCGTCAGGCGCTGTCGCGGGCCTGGTTGCAATCACACCGGCTTCCGGCTTTGTTGGACCCATGGGTGCCATCGTCATCGGTCTGGCTGCGGGCGCCGTATGCTTCTTGACAGCCACCAAGATGAAACGCTTTTTTGGTTACGACGACTCCCTGGATGCCTTCGGTGTCCATGCGGTCGGCGGCGCCCTTGGCGCGCTGCTTACCGGTGTATTCGCGGCAGCGAGCCTGGGCGGTTCCAAGGCTGACCTGAATATCGGCAGCCAAGTGTGGATACAGCTCCAGGGTGTGATGTTCACCGTCGTCTACTGCGCCATCGTGAGCTTCATCATCCTGAAGATCGTCGATGCGGTCATCGGCCTGCGTGTCAGCGAGGAAGCGGAGAACGAGGGTCTCGACCTTTCGCAACACGACGAGCGCGGTTACAACCTCTAGAGCTCACTCCGACCACACAGGGCGGGGTTTTACGCAGGCGCTGCGGTTGTTGTTTGGGGTAATTAATATAAAATTTGCGCCGGATAAGGCCCACTTGGACATCAAGTGGGCCTTTTTTTACGAGTAAAATTCACGTAATCGTGCCAACTTGAAGTTGCGGCCTTTTGGTCTATACCTACTGGTAGGCAACATAAAGGAGGTGCAATCATGGCACAGGAAAACATCAGTCAGAAAGGTAAAGCGGAGGTCGGCGCGGCCTCGGCACAGGGCGCGCCGAAAGCGTATGCGGGCCGCGGGCCGGCGCTCTTCGATGAGCGGGATCGTCTGTTCGAAAGGATGTTGCCGGGCAATTGGTTGCGTCCAATGCGCTGGGAATGGCCGACATGGGCGGAGCACATGATGCCATTCGAAAGCAAGACGCCGCACCTCGACGTCATCGACCGGGAATCGGAAGTGGTGATACGCGCCGAACTGCCGGGCGTAAAAAAAGAGGATCTGGATGTATCACTGAACGACAACAGCGTGACCATCCGCGGCACGACGAAACAAGAAGAGACCGAGGAAAAAGGCGAATATCACCGCCGGGAGATGAGTTACGGTGAATTCTCACGCACCGTTGCATTGCCGTCCGAAGTGGACAGAGCGACGGCGAAGTCGAAATTCAAGGATGGAATTCTGGAATTGACGCTGCCCAAAGCGGAAACAGCCAAACGCAATTCCATCCGCATCGAAACCGAGTGATGAGCGCTACGCGGAGCAGTTCCAAGTGCTGGACATACCGACAAAGGGGCCGGCGAGTGGTGGGAATAACGTAAACTTTAACCGCATAGCCAGGCTCGTCGAGGTTCTGTTGCCTGCGACATTGATGCGATGCAAAGAGATCGGCTCCGATTGATCACGCTGTCGATTGTTGGGCGATTACATCGTGCGTACTGTCATGAATAAGGTCCGGTAGCGGAGGCATTGCCGCTACGCGCCGCTGCCAGGTAATGTGCGAACTCATCTGCCGGCATGGGGCGTGCGAAGTGATACCCTTGGACCCAGTCACACCGGTGCAGGCGCAGCAGGTTAAGCATGCGCTCCTCTTCGACCCCTTCGGCAACGGTTTTTAGGTTGAGGGCTTTTGCCATCTGGATGATGGCGCACACGATGGCCGCGTGGCCCGGGTCGTCGGCCATGTCGCGGATGAAGGATTGATCGATTTTCAGCCGATCCACGTCGAAGCGTTTCAGGTAAGAAAGACTCGAATAGCCAGTGCCAAAATCATCGATCGAGAGTGATATGCCAAGTGCCTTCAGTCGTTGGATCGTGGCCAGCACATTCTCCGAATCATGAATCAGGATCGATTCGGTCAATTCGAGTTCGAGACAGGCGGGATCCAGGCCCGACTCCGTCAGTGCCAGGGAAACGCTCTTTTCTACATCGTTGCACTTGAATTGCACGGCGGAGAGATTCACAGCGATTATCAAGTCAGGTAGTCCGGCCTCTCGCCAAGCGACGGCCTGCCGGCACGCCTCCCGCAGTACCCAGTCACCGATCGGTACGATGAGCCTGCTCTCCTCCGCAGCGGGGATGAAGCGTGCCGGCGGCACGTTGCCTCGTTCTGGGGTATTCCAGCGCAGCAGTGCCTCGGCGCCCACCACATCACCGCTGGCAAGTTCAATCAGTGGTTGGTAATGGATTGCGAACTCGTTGTGCGCCAACGCCTTCTTCAGCCGCTGGCGCATGTGCAGTCGCTCAACGGCATCGATGTTCATCTGGTCGGTAAAGAAGCGGTAAGTATTACGGCCGGCGTCCTTGGCATGGTACATGGCAGTATCGGCTTTTTTGAGCAGGGTTTCAAAATCATTGCCGTCGTCCGGGTAGACGGTAATGCCCACGGAAAGCGAACTGGATAGTTCGTAATCGTCGATATGAATCGGCTCCAGTTGCCGCGCCATCATCTTTTCCATGATGCCCGTGATATCCGCATAATCCCATACGTCGGTGAGCACGATCAGGAATTCGTCACCGCCTTGGCGACTAATGGTGTCGGTCTTCCGTAAACAGTCATGCAGTCGTGTCGCAACGACCTTGAGCACCGTATCCCCAACAGTGTGGCCAAGGGAATCGTTCACCTCTTTGAAGTTGTCGAGATCGATGAAGAGCAATGCCGTTTTGCTGCCATCCCGGCTCGCATGGGCCATCGCCTGATTGAACCGATCGTGGACTAACAACCGGTTCGGGAGATCCGTGAGCGCATCGTGGCTGGCAAGATAGCTGACTTGTGCCTCGGCCAGTTTGCGTTCACGGATTTCCTTGACCATTTTCTGCACCAGCGGCAGCACCTCTAGGCGTAGGACGATGATTCCGGCAATCAGCAACAGTGCGAGTACCGCGAGCAACCGCCCCAATGTTGCAGCGATCGGTTCATAGAACTCCGCCGCGTCGATTTTGAGCACGGCCCCCAGTCCGAGCGTGCCGATGGGCGCATAGGCCGCGATCACTTCCCGCCCACGCCAATCTTTGGTGTGTATCACCCCGGACTTGCCGGTCAGGGCGTAACTCATCGGTATCGGGTGGCCATTGAGCTTGGCGGGCAGATTGAGAAGCACCTTCCCACTCGTGGATCGAAAAGGAAAGCAGTGCATGTTCTCGCCGGCCGGAGCGCAGACGGCGAAATCGGTGGTTTTGCCAAGATACGCCGTATCATGAAAGGTCTCGCCCATCGACGACAGCGAACGCTCCGCTTCCATCGTGCCGACGACATGACCGCCAGTGACCATGTCGGTTCGTGTATGAAGAAAGAACTCATTTTTCCAAATCAGGTTGCTCGGCGAGGGTAAGTTCAAGGTGACGCGGAGCTCTGGATCGCTCACGAAGGAGCCCACACGCGCCACCTCCCGACCCGCCGTATCACGCAACACGATCGATGAGAAGCCAAAGGAAAGGGCGCTCTCCGCTACTTGCTGGAGATTCGCTCGCCGACCCTGATCGTGGGGGTTTATATCCAGGTACTGCATAGCCTTGAGCCGCAGTGGTTGGTTGGCAAACGTCAAACAGGTTTGCCATCCCTGCTCAATGCCGATCTTGAACAGATCGCTACGGCTTCTCAGGCCTAGCTGGAGTTCGTTTTGCAGTTCGGTCACGGTCAGCGGTTGCAGCACGGCAAACCCGCCAAACACACCGGTCAGCCCCGTCAGCACCAGCAGGGTTCCCCCCACCAGATTGAGCTTTCGACTCTCGTCCTGTCGCCAATGGCGCTGGAATCGATCATCGCGCCATTCAATGGATAACAGCCCGATGCTGCAAACCACGAAACCGATTCCAGCCGGCAACGTGGCGCCCGGATACCCTTTGAAAATATCGTCCAACCTCAACAATCGTCCGGCAATCTCCAGCAGGCCTATTAACAAAAGAGTCAATGTCAGCAGCAGGGCAAAGCGGGGCATTGCCGCCGTGTTGGCATTGTTCAATAGCAGCAGGACTATGCCGACGACGGCGAAACCTGCGACCGTCATTGGCCGCATAGGCCTTAGGTAGGATCCGGCCTCCGCGTTCCAATTGTGCCAGGCATGGGCAATCCATTGATCGACACTCCACACACCGGTCCAGTGGAAAATACTCAATAGCGTCATCCCCAGAAGCAGGCTGGCCAGGAGGGTGCCGACGTGGAGCACACCTTGCGCGGGCGCAGTTCCTGCTATCCGCGATGCGCCGTTAGGGCTATCATCCGGTGCTGAGATTTCTGATGATTCAGTGGCATTCAGCGGCCGGGTCGCAACGATGGCGATTCCTGCAATGCAAAAACAAGCCACCGTCCGTAATGTCAGCGAATCAAAATTAGGAATCAGTTGTATCAGTGCCGGTTGATGGGTCAACCACCCGATGAGGGCAAGCACGGCCGGGACGACAAGACTGAACCCGGCGAGGACACTGAGGGTAGGGATGCGCATGCGCGTGACGATATGGACCATAGATGGATAAACTGGCCCCTGGTTGTTTGAAAAATCGCGCCCGGCCTTATAATGCTATTAATAAGCTGAGCATATTTACGGTTAAGCCGCCGTCTTTGGCAACGGTAACACTTTAAAGTAGAACTGATCCGCCGTCAGTCAGTCAAGTCTTATGGCGGCGCAAATAAATTAGGGCAACAAATATAGCCGCCTACTTTTTTGTGCCGCACTATCCTCTATCCATGCAGCGTGGGCGGCTGGCTTTGCTGCCCACGCTGACCCACCAGCAGCTCGCCAACGTTTCAGCGTCCCCGTGGGCAATCGCTACGTGTTTGCCCTATTTCAGGGCAGCTTCTTATGCGTACCGTCGCAGAACGGTTTCTTTTCGCTGTGCTTGCAACCACACAGCCACACCTTGGTCTTTTCGGTAAGTTCAAACTTGACCGGGGAAAACTCTGAACCCTTGTGGCTGCCGTCGCAGAACGGTGGGGTCTTGGATTGACCGCAGGCGCACCAGTAATAAGTGCCGGTTTCCAGTTCAAGGGCGTAAGGGGCTTTCTGGGCAATGACGGGATCAGACATGATGCGTACTCCTCAATGAAATGTTTCGAATAACGACAGTCACTACAGTACGCCGGCTAATGCCACGCGTAGAAATTCCGGCATGGCCAGTGCGCCGCGATGCAGGTCCGCATTGTAATACTTGGTCGGGAACGTCTTGGCACGGGCAGCAGACTCGCGGAAATCCGCGACGTTGCCGGACTTGCGCGCCATGGTTGCGGTCCACCAACCCGACGGGTAGGTGCATTGTGCGAAACTCAACGAGCCCACATCGGCGAAGCCCGCCGCGCGCAGCGCCTGATGCATCGACACTATCAGGCCGGCATGAAACAGCGGTGACTCGCTCTGCCCCACCACCACACCGTGCGCGCCCAGCGCGCGATGGCAGTTGCGATAGAACTCCGCCGAGAACAAACCGGCCGCCGGTCCAATGGGGTCGGTGGAATCGACGATGATCACGTCATAGCTGTCGGGCTTGGCGTCGGCCACCCATTGGATGCCATCCGCGAAATGCAGCCGCGCGCGTGCATCGGTATTGGACGCGCACAGCGCCGGGAAGAACTGTTCGGCGACGCGCGTCACGCGTTCGTCGAGTTCGACCTGCTCGGCCAATTGCACGCCCGGATGCCGCAGCACCTCGTTGAGCGTGCCGCAGTCGCCGCCGCCGATGATCAGCACGCGCTTGGGATCGGGGTGCGTGAACAGCGCCGGGTGCGTCATCATCTCGTGATAGATGAAATTGTCGCGGTCGGTGACCATCACCAGCCCGTCGAGCGTCATCAGCCGGCCGAAGGTTTCGGTCTCGAAGATCTCGATGCGCTGATATTCGCTTTGCTCGTCGTGCAGCCGTTGCTTGAATTTCAGCGAGATCGCCGAGCCCTGTTCGGCCCATTGTTCGGTATACCAGGTGTTGTCGAGTATCATGGCAGGCCCTTGGTCGCGGCAGCTTGTTGCAGGGGTGCCGATTATGAAGCATTCGCGCCCGCAGGGAAATCAAACACTGCCCCGCCCCGGCCTTTTCCTGTATCTTTTCACGCTTGACACCATCGACCCACCGACACAAAGACGAGCCATGACCGACTGGACCATCGAAACCGCGCGCGACGCCTACAATCTGCCCCACTGGGGCGGCGGTTATTTCGACATCAACGCCAACGGCCATCTGAGCGCGCGCCCGGACCGCAACCCGGCCCATCCCGGCATCGATCTGCATCAATTGGCCGGCGAGCTGCGCCAGTCCGGTCTGAACCTGCCCGTGCTGGTGCGTTTCACCGATATCCTGCGCGACCGCGTCGACACCTTGTGCAATGCCTTCGCCGAAGCGATGCGCGTCGAGGATTACCGCGGCCGCTACACCGCGGTGTATCCGATCAAGGTCAACCAGCAGCGCAGCGTGGTCGAACAGATCCTCGGCCACGGCGGCGACCGCGTCGGCCTCGAAGCCGGCAGCAAACCCGAACTGCTGGCGGTGTTGGCGCTGTCCAAGCCCAACGGCGTGGTGGTCTGCAATGGCTACAAGGATCGCGA
>VFSW01001362.1_pt1 | contig 37290 bp, 25 predicted proteins | sample 5358111 | NCBI WGS metagenome assembly VFSW01 (sample SAMN11554181, study PRJNA540505) | mine drainage metagenome | isolation source: sediment from site ElyBrook_90M | place: USA: Ely Copper Mine, Vershire, VT | collected 2017 | reverse complement strand
CATCGAGCACCGGCGCCAGGACCATACCCACCCCAGCCGCGCGCATTTCGCTCGCGATTGCCGCCCCCGTACGCCGCGCAAGATCCGGGTTCCCCGTCGCGGCGAGATTGATGGGCGCCGGGAACACGGTGCCATCGCTGAATCCGTGCAAGCCCTCCTCGATGAAAAGCGCCGGAATACCCAGCCGGGAGTGTTGGATCGTCCATCGCTGCATGTCATTGGCTAACTCGGCACGTGGATACAGATCATGGATACTGCCAACGCCAAGCGCACCGAACAGCTTCGCTGCAGCCTCCGTCTGAAACCTGGCGTCCGGCGCGGCATGTGTCTTGTCGATTGCTTTGTCAACCAGGTCAGGTACCCCGGCATACATATCGAGCTGTCGTGCCTTCTCTTCAATCGTCATTCGGCCAATCAAATCGCGAACGCGGTCGTCGATCGGAGCATTCGATTGAAGGTAAGTCGCGTTCGCGTCAGGTCCCGGAGCAGATTGCTGCGACGACGCCAAACCTGTGACCAAAAAGAATAGGAAAGCAAAAACGCATACACGCATGATGGGTATTCTCACTTACATCTTCGGGGATTGGCCGCCAAACAGCTTCTGGCGCTCACTGAGGTCGGACGCAATTCTGCATTCGAGAAGTGTATTCCAGTGAATTGCCTGGTGTTGCACTGATGAATCCGGCACGGCATAGAATACGTTGGTATGCTTTCCACGACAATCCTCAAACAGCAAGTGCCTGGCATCCATCAGTCGGAACGATTGCCCGATCAGCCCGCGTGCGGAATCACTTGGTTGTATACGATGGAACTAACTGGAATCGCGGCGAAGAGTAGCGGTCGCCCAGGAGCAATCATAGCCGGACTACTCGCCATTCTGACACTGTTCCCGATGCGCGCGGTGGCCCAGGTGGAGTATGTCGATCCCACCATCGGCAATGTCGGCATTCTCCTTGAGCCAACCCGTCCAACAGTGTACCTACCCAACAGCATGGTTCGCGTCTATCCCGTTCGCGCGGATGCGATGGACGATCGAATTGCTTCGTTTCCTCTCACAATCAGTTCCCATCGCATGCAGGAACTCTTTAGCATCATGCCCGGTGGGGCCGCCAAGTCCGCCGCATGTGATCAGGAAAAGACCACCCCTTATTACTATTCCACCCGCTTCGACGATTCGCTGATTCAGACCGAGTTCTCGCCAACTGAACGCTGCGGCTACTTCCGCTTCACGTTTCCGGGCGGCAACGCTTCCGTCGTGCTGTCCAACCGGGAAGCCGGCACCTTGCATGTGCAAGCGAGCGACATTGTCGAAGGGGAAGAGCGATTCAGTGGCATGCAGGCGTATGTCTATGGTGAATTCAGCGCGCCAGTCACATTCAATGCAGAAGCCAAAGGCGACAGGAGCCGCGTGATCGCATCGAACCAGGGCGCGGGTCAACTCGAATTTCGCTATGGCATCTCCTTTATCAGCGTGGGGCAGGCAAAGAGAAATCTGCGCCGGGAGATTCCGGATTGGGGATTTGACCATGTCAGGGATGCAGCCAAGGCGCGTTGGAATCAGACCCTCGGCCAGATCGCCGTGGAAGGAGGTACGGAAGCGCAGCGTCGAGTTTTCTACACCGCTCTTTATCGTAGTTTCGAACGGATGATCAACATCACCGAAGATGGGCAGTACTATAGCGCCTTTGACCACAAGGTCCACCAGGATGCGCGTCCCTTCTATGTCGATAACTGGCTTTGGGATACATTTCGTGCGCTTGAACCCCTGCAAACTCTGCTCAACCCTGAAATGGAAGCGGACAAAATACAGTCCTATGTTCGCATGTATCAGCAATCGGGCATCATGCCGACATTCGCACTTGTTTCAGGCAACTATGCATGCATGAACGGCAATCACGCTGCGCCGTGGTTTGCGGACGCGTGGTTCAAAGGAGTGCGGAACTTCGATCTGCAGACGGCTTATGAAGGTGTGCGCAAGCGATCTCTTGATGTGACGCTGCTCCCGTGGCGCCTGGGGCCTAAGGGACCACTGGACGAGTTTTATGCCGCGCACGGTTATATGCCGGCGTTGCGCCCTGGTGAAAAGGAGACAGACCCACAAGTCCATCCGTTCGAAAAACGCCAACCGGTTCCTGTCACATTGGAGAACAGTTTCGATGACTGGAACATCGCGCAGCTCGCGCGTGTTCTTAAGAAGCCCGACGACGAAAAGCTCTTCCTTCAACGCGCCGCAAATTACAAGAATCTCTTTCGCGGCGACAAGGGATTGATGTGGCCAAAGGATGCCGATGGCAAGTGGATCGACCCGCTTGATCCGAAGTTTGACGGTGGAATGGGCGGACGCGATTACTACGACGAGAACAATGGCTACACGTACACTTGGGATGTAGTCCACGACATCAACGGTTTGACGGTTCTGATGGGTGGGGCCGGCAAAGCCGAGGCAAATCTTGACCAGCTCTTCCGGGAGCCGCTCGGCCGCTCTAAATACGAGTTCCAGGCGAAGTTCCCGGATTCGACCTCAATGGTCGGCCAGTTTTCGATGGGCAATGAACCAAGCTTCGCGATCCCTTACATCTACAACCGGCTCGGTGCGCCGTGGAAGACGCAAAAGCGTGTCCGCATGCTGCTCGAATCGTTCTTCCCGGATACGCTGCAGGGCATACCGGGCGACGAAGATGGCGGGGGAATGAGCGCATTCGTCGTGTTCTCGATGCTGGGCTTCTATCCTTTCACTCCGGGAATGCCGGTCTATGACGTGGGCAGCCCAGTCTTTGACAAGGCAACCATCCACCTCAAGAATGGGAAGGATTTCATCATTGTTGCCCATAACAACTCTCATGAGAACAAATATGTGCAAAGCATCCGGCTGAACGGACAGTCTCTCGATCAAATTTGGTTTCGCCACGCCGATATTGCCGATGGCGGTACGCTGGATGTAATCATGGGCGATACGCCGAACACTTCGCTGGGCTCAACGCCTTCGAGTTTTCCGCCCGCGTCCATGGCGGTCGACCCACGCGATTACGCTAAGAAACATCCTTGATGAAAGCTGTCTTCAAGTTGACGGCCGACATTGAGGAAGAGCCGCCGAGCAGCCTCGCGATTGGAACGAATCATCCACCAAGAAGGAGACCCTGGGTTCATGACATACGATCACAATGTCAGGCAGAGTGGCGGGAACCGAACAAAGGGTCTTAGTCGACGCGAATTTCTGTTAAGTACAAGCTACGTTGGAGCAGGCCTCGCTGTTACAGGGACTACCGGGCCCTTTGCGTCCCTGGCTGCCGCTGAACCTGTGCAACTAGGGCCCTACCTGACTGGGTTGAGGATGGCAGCCACTCCCGCAACCGCGTATCGGGCGTATCGATCGAAGGTAGTCGCTCATCGCGAAATCGAGAGCTGGATTCAAGTGGATCTTGGCAAGAGCTTTCCTCTCGAAGCCATTCAATTATTTCCTGCCTCCGAGCGCATGTACCCGGGTCGCGATCAGTACTACGCAGGCGAGGGCTTTCCACTTCGATTCCGAATCGAATCCGCATCCGATGCAAGCTTCAGCGAACCTGTCACGATCAGCGATTTTACCCAATCGGATTTCCCCGACCCAACGGATAACATCACTCAATACAAAGCCCATGGCGTTCACGGCCGTTATGTGAGGTTGACCGCAACGCGCCTTCGCCCTGTCAAAACGAATCCGTCCGGAGATCTTCCCTCGGGAACCCTACCCAGAGACAGCTCTCACTATTCGCTTACTCTCGCCAGGATGGCCGTACTTTCTGGCGGCCGCAATGTTGCCGTGGGTTGTCAGGTCTCCGCCGATGAAAAGTACGGCAACCCCGACCTTGTCGCTCAATTGACGCGCCCGCCACGTCAGGACGGGGAAGGTATTCATTACGACAATCCCGATCGTGTCACCGATCCTTTGACCTGGAAGCCGCCGGCTTACAAGGCCCAGGCACCGAAGAAAGGCGTCACTCTCCATGGCGGAGTACTCCAGACCGCGATGCAGAACAACATTGATTACTTGTTGTCCTCTTATTCAACGGACGATCTCTTACGCCAGTTTTACGAGCGTACTGGGAAGGTGAAGGGCTTAAGGCCCACCGGCTCACAGATCTTCTGGGAGGAAGATCTTGCCGGCTCAAATGCAGGCCGTTTCCTGATGGGTGCGGGCAACAGCTTGCGCTGGATCGATCATCCCGAACTGCGCCGTCGATTGAATGTGGTTGTCGATGGCATCGAAGAGTGCCGTCAACCCAATGGCTACATCATGGCCTATCCGGAGAATACGATCTTCTTCTCTGAGCGGGCCGCCTACACTCGTGCGTGGCTCACGCACGGTCTGCTCGAAGCGGCATATAGCGGCAACCCCAAGGCTTTGCAGATGCTGCGCGGCTATTATGACTGGTTCAACACGCAGTCCTTCCTTCCTGAGATGTTGCGCGGTGCGATCCAGGGCGGCCAGGGCATGGTTGCCAATACCCGAGTGGGAACGAGCCCCGTGGGCAAGCCTGCCGATGCCCACGTGATTCAGCGCTACTACCAGGAAGACGCGTGGCTGAAAGGTCTCGCGAGGCGCGAAAAAGAGCAGGTGTGGCAATATCCTTACGATCGGCCTCACTGCTATCTGCTGACAAACCTCGAAGCTTACCTCGACATGTATCTCATCACTGGAAATCCGCTTTACCATGACGCGGTGATGGGCGCATGGGAACTCTATCGTGCCCATTGGCAACAGGCAGGTGGCAGTATCTCCATTATCGAGTTTGAGAAGGACCCTCCGGACAGCAACTATCTCCGGCAGAAGCTTGGAGAACTATGCGGGAACAGCTTCTGGGTGTTTTTGAGCCAGCGATTTCAAATGCTGGACCCGGAAGACGAGCGCTTTGCGTCTGAGATTGAGAAGTCGATCTACAACGTTGCGCTCGCCAGTCAGGACGGAGGTATGGGATTGCGTTACCACGCCATACTGGAGGGCAAAAAGGAGAAGGCGACCCACGAAAATACGTGCTGCGAAGGACAAGGAACACGGCTGCTCGGTTCGCTTCCGGAACATATCTATTCCATCGCACCGGATGGATTGTATGTGCATCTCTTCGAGCCTTCGACGGTGCAATGGCAGCAGGACGGCCAACAGCTGGAACTCACCGTAAAGACTCGCTTCCCGTTCGACAACGCCGTTCATTGCGCAATCAAGACTGCGGCTCCGACCACATCCACCCTGCGGATCCGCGTGCCTTCCTGGGCGGCGAGAGCGATGAGAATATCGGTCAATGGGGAGCCGGCCGGCGCGGGCAAGCCTGGAACCTATTTCCCGATCAAGCGCCAATGGTCAGACGGCGACGCGATCGAGTTCACTCTTCCCGCGGCGATTCAAGTCAAGCAGTACACGGGAGCCGATCAGATTCCGGGCAGTTCGAGATACTCGGTTGAGTATGGCCCAATCCTTTTGGCCGCGGTAGGCTCCTCGACGGTTGAGCTTTCCCTCGATGGCGGGCACAATGCAGAACATCTCGCGAACTACCTGGAGCCGATCGCGGATGCACCGCTGAATTTCACAGTTCGCGGCAATCCCGGCCAGAGGTTCGTGCCCTACTGGCAGGTTTCCGGCGAAGAGTTCACGTGCTATCCGGTTGTCCGCTCGTTGGCGTAATTGGCCTCGCAAGGGGTACTTCGAAGTGGGTAGCAGGTTCGTTGGATTACGCGGACATTTCAAAGCTGGAGTTCCCGTGCACGGAGAACATTGGCTGACAGACCCCTAGCGGGAGAGACGACGAGAACGAATTGATCTATCAATCAAGCATTCTTGGCCAAATGGCCAACTTCAAGTTGATTTGTTACTTCAGCCCTCATGTCCGCCTTCCGGATTGTCGAAACGCGTGAAGCGGGAGATGAAGTTCAAGTAGATCGTTTCGGTTGGGCCGTTGCGCTGCTTGGCGATGATGATCTCCGACTTGGCCTTGTCCGACTCAGACATTTCTTCGTCGCGGTTGTAGTAGGCCTCGCGATGGATAAACGCCACCACATCCGCGTCCTGCTCGATTGAGCCGGACTCGCGCAGATCGCTCAACAGGGGGCGCTTGTCGTCGCCGCGCCGTTCGCTCGAACGCGACAGTTGCGACAGCGCCACCACCGGCACATTCAGTTCCTTGGCAAGCGCCTTCAGGCCCCGCGAGATGGCCGATACTTCCTGGGTGCGATTCTCGTACCGCTTGCCGCCCGCAGAGGGCAGTGTGGCCGACATCAACTGAAGGTAGTCCACCATCACCAGGTCCAACTGGCCCACCGTCTGCTTCAGCCGCCGTGCCTTGGCGCGCATCTCCGCCAGCGAAATGCCCGCCGTGTCGTCGATGAACAACCGCGACTCCACCAGGTCGCCGAGCGCCTTCTGCAGCTTGTCGTGGTCTTCGCGCCCCAGGAAGCCGGTCTGCAGTTTGCGCTGGTCCACCCAGGCCTGCGACGCCAGCATGCGTCGCAGCAGCGACTCCTTACTCATTTCCAGGCTGAAGACCGCAACCACCGCGCCATGGTTGACCGCCGCATTCTGGCAAATGTTCACGGCAAACGCCGTCTTGCCCATCGAGGGCCGGGCGGCAATGATGATCAGTTCGCCCTTTTGCAAGCCGCTCGTGCATCGGTCCAGCGCGTAGAAGTCGGTGGCCAGCCCGGTAACCTCCCGGCTCTGCTTGTAAAGATTGTCGATGGACCCGAACGAGCCCGCGACGATCTGGTCCAGCGTCTGGAAGCCGCCGCTGATGCCTCTCTGGCTCACTTCCAGCAGTTGCGTCTCGGCAATGCCGATCACTTCAAGCGCCGTCTCGCTCTGGTCCGCGGCACGGGCAATGGCTGCCGAGCAGATGGCCATGAGCCGGCGCAGCAGGCTCTTGTCCTTGACGATCTTGATGTATTCCTCAATGACCGGCCGGCGCGGCAAACCCTCCGTGAGGGAGGCCAGGTAGGCAACCCCGCCCACGGCCTCAATTTCCTTGTAGCGAGCCAGTTCGTGCGACAAGGTCACGATGTCCACGGCGCGCTGCTCATTCATCAACTCGCTCATGCGCAAGTAGATACGCCGGTGCGAATCCAGCGAAAAATCATCTGCTTCGAGCTTCTCGGCCGCCTCCGAATGGGCGGCATTGTCCAGCAGAATCGCGCCCAGAATGGTCTTCTCCGCTTCTACATGCGCCGGGAGGCCATTGTCTAAAGCTAGGTTGGGGAACGTGGCCATATCTCAGAAGTGTAGGCCGGATGCAGATGCGCGCAAACCACGGAAAACTCGGAAAAATCGGAAAAGTAGTCCGGAAAGCAACACTGCGGGCGCACGACATATGCCGCGCGTCCGCTCGTTATCCGAAATCCCCCCTGCACTAAACTTACGTGCGACTGCACTTTCTAATCACCCTCAGAAACTCCTCCTGGCTCGAATCAGAAGGCACAGTCTCGTCATAAAGTTGGTCCTCTAACGCCGGCGCCGCTTCCCCGATCACCAGAATCCGCGTATGCGGCCACCGGTGCCGTATATACTCCGCCACCGCCTGCAGGTGGAACGAACCCAGAGCGTCGCTCAGGATGGCGATGTTGGGCTCCTCTTCCGGCTGCATCTCAAATACCTGCTTTGACATGCACGCCGTCTGGACTGAACTGCATGAGCCGGACAACAGCGATTTCCTGGTTATCAGTTGCAAGGGATCGGGATCGACGAGAAGTGCCGAGTTTCCAATTCGTCTCTCAAATCCGGCGGGCAGTCTGTGGGGCAGGAACTGGATTAATTGCATACTTCACCTGCCATTTGAGCCGTTTTCCTCACCACCTGGGGCAGGGGAGAAGAAAGCACCAGTACTTCCCGCCCGTACGTGATCCTAGCCAGCCTTCGCGCCAACGCCGAGTCAATCCCTCCCGGACGAAACAGTACCACCATCGTCGCCGCCGGCACCCAGGGAAGCGTCTCTTCCAGTTGTGGCAGCGTGAAGCGCATCTCGTCGTGAAAGAAGCTCAACTCGTCCGACGTTGGTTCATCGTCAAGCAGATGAATCGCCATGATGTTCGGATCGGAATTTCTAAGGTTGGCGAACTCCGTTCCGTTGATCCAGCGAAGGCGTGGCTCCGAGCGCCGTGGAAGTTGGATCACCTCACCCGCACGCGACCCTCTTTTGCCGCCCGGCCTTTCCTTCAGATGGTTTGCAATGGCTTTGTAAATTCCGATAAGAGCGCAGATTGCGCACGAATAAACAACCGCTAAAACTAAGGTCATGCGAGATTCCTCCCCAAGCTCCATCCGCATGGCGCGGCGAAGCTTCTTCTATGACAAAAGCAAATGTCCGTCGGTTCCATTTAAAGCCGCCGCTCCATCGGTCGCCTCGACTCGAGGGCACGGGCCGCGGTTCCATCCGCCAACATCGCCAACCTGAATCGCGGCCCTTTTCAGCGGCCGGCCTGATTCATGACATTGCAGCGAAACTACGGATGGGGGATCTAGACGTTTGCGGGAGGGGGTCGGAAGAAAAGTGCGTGAGGAAACGATGGGAGGGAAGCGGGTACGAGTTTGTGTACCTGCCGGCTCCTACGGACGATAAATCGTGGAATGAAGAGGGCGACGGCGTTATAGATATTCAGTCGACTCTCGCCGCCTCGACTCCCCGGTTTGGGCACGAAGAACTTCTTATTTGCCTGCTGGTCCTGAACAAGCTTTGCGATAGGAACTGCATGGGCTGCATTGGGCCTCTCATACAGAGATAACTTGGCCCCTAACCCCCATGCGAAAACAGACGCACCCAAGAGCACGACAAAAAGACTGAGAGCAGGCGAAGTCCGCAGTTTAGTCAGCATCGGTGGCATGCATTCACCTCCTGCCGCCAGCGTTCCGCTTCAAGCGGAATCCCGACAGAAAGATCCTATTCCTTCATTTCAGCCGCGTGCAACACGCCCCAGGCAAGGTCGAACCCGGGGAATCATCCCCTCTGGCGAGAGGCATCACACGAAGCTTAGACTCTCCGGCCCTCAAAAACGGGACAACAAAGTCTCAAAAATTTGCCTGAATCGCCAACCCAACGCTATTCATTGCGAAATCACCAGCTGCGACGCGCTGCTGATACTGATCGTTGAATGATAGGAATAAGGAATATTGATTGGATAGGAATAAGAAACCTTCACGTTTACCAGGTTTCCGGGAACGTTGCACGTGCTGGTCGTACAGGCTGTCCACGTGGTGGGAGTGGACGAACTGGCTGTCAACCAAGTCGTAGTCACCGTCACGTTTTGCGTATTCACCCCGGGATATCCGAGGCCCCGCACGTAGCTCTGGATCTGGGCTGGCGTGACCCCGCAGTTGGTCAGGCCGGGTGTGTTCGTGCACGAAGTGTAACCCCGCACCATGGCGTACCGGCTCGCCTGCCGAGCGACGTTGGCCACGTACGCATAGTCATAAAGGAGCACGGACATTTCAAAAATCCCAAACAGCACCGCGAAAAAAATCGAGAAGGAAATAGCCGTCTCGGCCAGGGTCCCGCCTTCCTCGCCGAATACTCCATTGCGTTTCATCCATCTCCTGCGGCCGAGAGCACGCAGAGCAGTTCTGCAAATGCGACTAAACCACCTTGCCGGCTCTGGCTCGGATCGCTTATCGCTCAAGCGCATCACTGCAGGCACCTCTGGATCGCCTGCCCTTTAACCGTGTACGTCTTGGGAAGCCCGGGCAGATGAATGACCGGGTCAATGGTCGCCTGCGTATTCACTGTTAAAGTCTCTTCAAGGTGCGAACTGGAACAGTCGGTATTCGCGCAGGTTGATGCCGTGCCGTCGGAACACACACATGCCAGCGAAGTTGTCGCGGACAACCCAGAAACATTCGCTGCTTCGCCCTGGGCCGCCGTCAAAATCCCGCTTGAATCCTGGGCCGTGTATCCGTTCTGCGCCCCATATTGCACTCCCGCTTTGGCGGCGTTTGTTACTTCAATGGCAGCGAAGATGACGCGGGCAAGCTCCGCCGCTCCCACCAACATCGCCACCATGAGCGGAAAGATAAGCGCAGTCTCCACAAGGGCCTGCCCTGCGTCCATCCTTCGAAGGGCGTATACCCATCCACGGCGATTTGACTCTTGATTTGCCATCGGCTTGCCTGTGTCACTCCACCAAGGTCACTATCCGGTTCACGTTCGTGGTAGGATGCTTCGCGTCATAGCTCGGAATCGTGAGTTGCGAAGTCTGGCTACTCATTGACCAAGCGACAATCCCTGTCGCCGTTATGCCGCCTCCGCTGTCATGCAGCGAAACCACCGCTCCCGGTGCGTAGATGTACCCATCGAGTGTCTGATTGCTGGCGCCGAACTGCACTTGTAGCGCCGTTTGGTTGGTCGCCGGCTGCATAATTGCAATCCCGTTGTACGTACCCGAGTCGGGCGAACTGATATTCAGGATCGAAGTGCTGTTCTGGTTAAACGTGCCGCCGTAGACATCCAGCGTTCCGCTATTCACTGTCACGGTTCCGCTGATCGTCACGCCGTTCTCAAACATATAGGTGCCCGCGCCCAGCGTTGCATTGTTCAGGGTCATAGCCTGGGTATAGCAGATGGCGTTGTTCAGCCCCGGTCCTGCGAGAGTCCCTGTAATGCTAGTGGTGGTTGTATCGGTAGTCGTACAGTCACCGTTCGTCGGCGTAGGCCCGGTAAGATCGCCCCAGGGGTTCTTTCTTACCGGGGCATTCAGCGTCGGAGCGGTGGGGCTCGTGGCGTGGTTTGAAGTGGAACTACCCACCACATCCAGAAATGTCGCCGTCAGGCTACCCCCGTTGCCCGTCACGCTCAGCGCATTCGACGAAGGAGAGTTCACATAAATGCCGCAACTGGGCGCTAGCACTTTATACGATCCCTTCAAGCTCAACGCGGTCCCTGAAGTAGCCATCAGCCATATGCAGGCTTCTCCTGAAGTCGGTGTCCCCCCTACCGCCCGGGCGGCCACCGTAACAGAGTTGAAGCCGAACATCTTCATAAAGAAAGTCGGATTCGGCTGCTGCACCACTGCCTCAACAAAGCCGGTGTCGTTTGCGTTGGGCCCATCCACCGGGGGAGCGCTGATGGTCACAACGTTCCCATTCACCCCGTCGGTTATGCCGTTTTGGCTTGAGGCGGCCTTCCCCGCCGCGGCCGCCGAAGTGCTCGATCCGAAGTAGAGGTAGTCCAGAGTCGCTGCAACGGCAGCGGCATCGGCCGCGGTGCGCACCTTGCGCTGGGCGCGGAACAGGATGCCCACATCAATCGCTAGGGCCATAAAGCCCATCAGGACTGTCAGCAATAGCGCCGTCAGAACCAGCGTCTGGCCGCTCTCGTCTCGGATTTTCACAGGCGCTCCCCAGAGCCAGCGCAGATATGAGCTGAGCCCGATGCTTCTCCCCCGGTAACCCGGACCCCTCCAGGTAACCTTACTCCGCTCTCTCAAATCGCTTGTTCTAACAATAATTTACCCCTATTTTTGGCTGGGATATGACACTAAAGTGTTATTCCGTATGTTTCTTTAGTCATAGGAGCACGTCACCGCGCTGCAAAAAAGCGTCAGCTAAGCGCAATACCTTCCCTTAGCGAGATCTTTGGCATTCTTTATGGGCCATGAACAGGAGGCTGCATGTGGCGCGTACGGTTGCGGAACTTCCCCAATTCCCTCGACCTTCGCTCCCTTCAGGCTCATCCTTCAGATGGAAAAGACCTTGCGACTGTGACTGATTTCCGACCATGAGTTGGCAAGTCGGGTCCGACAATGTGGAAAACGGGTGAATTCACCCTGCGAAGCATCGGAGAGGATGAACGCAGTTGCAAAGTCTTCAAAGCCTATGAAAATACAACCGATAGTGACGGAAGAGTGTTACAAAAGGAGTGCATGGCCAAGCAACAAAAACCGGGAGCTGCTCCACAGCCAGGGCAGCCGATCAGCTTGCGCACGCTGGGCGAGTACCTCAACCTGTCGCCGGCCACCATCTCTTTGGTTTTGAACAATGCTCCGGGGGTGAGGTCAATACCGCAGGAAACGCGGGACCGCGTGACCGAGGCTGCGGCAAAGTTCGACTACCGGCCAAGTTTTTATGCCCGATCGCTGCGCAAGAGGCAGACGTTTTCAGTGGGTGTACTTGTGCCCGAGCTCAGCGACAGCTATACCACCCAGGTGCTTGCCGGGGTAGAAGAGTACCTCATCGAGGAGGGGTACTTTTACTTGACGGCAAGCCACCGCCGCAAGCCCGATCTGATCGAGGAGTACCCACGCCTGCTGATGGAGCGCTCGGTTGAAGGCTTTATCGTGATCGACACGATCCTCGAGAAGAGCTTGAGCGTTCCCGTCGTCGTGGTCGCCGGCCATCGCAAAATCGATGGCGTTACCAATGTCGTTCTGGATCAGAAGAGGGCGGCGGAGCTTGCGTTGCGCCATCTCTACCAACTGGGTCATCGCAAGATTGCATTCATGCGCGGCGGCAGCCACAGTTCCGATGCAGACGATCGCTGGGCCTGCCTGATGGCTGTCGCAAAAGAGATGAAGCTTCCTGTGCTGCCTGAGCTGGTGGTTCAACTGGAACTGCGAGTTTCCACTCCGGAACTGGGCTTTGCACCAGCTAATGAACTGCTTCGGCGCGGAGTTGAATTCACCGCGCTGATCAGTTACAACGACATCTCCGCCATTGGGGCGATCCGGGCGTTTATGAACCAGGGATTGCGCGTTCCGGAGGATATTTCCGTGGTGGGTTTTGACGACATTCAGGGCGCAGCCTACCACAACCCCAGTCTCACCACGATTCGCCAGCCTCTGCATGAGATGGGCGCCGTTGCCGCGCGCATCCTGCTGCAACGGATTCGCGGCCAGGCTACTTTCCCCGATCTTGTGCCCATCCATCCAGAACTGGTGATTCGCGAGTCGTCTTGTCCGCCCAATTTCCGTCGCATCCGCGGAAAACGCGGCTGACAATGATGATCAAGCCAACTCCCACCACCTCCGCCGGACGCACACTGGCGGTGTTGCACCCTGTCTTCGCGCTTACCGGGATCCTGCACGCCGCGGGCGGTCCCTTGTTACCCTCGCTGGCGTCTGCTTTCCACCTGAGCGACTCCAGGTCGGGTTCGTTATTTCTGTTTTACTTTGCCGGGACCTCGCTTGGTGCGCTCCTTTGCACGCGTAGGTATGCGCGGCTCATGTCCCTCGGCTTTGTCGGGGTATCGGTTGCGTGCCTTGGCATTGCGGTGTCGAACTATGCACTACTGGCGCCCTTATTTTTGTTTCTTGGGATCAGTGTGGGAGTCCCAATGACCGCAGTAAGCATGCTGGCGGGGCAGAGATTCGCCGAGCGGAGCGCTGCTCCGCTCACACTTCTAAACTTCAGTTGGAGCGCCGGCGCATTACTGGCCCCTTTGCTTGCCGCACGCCTACTGACGAATCATTCCTACCGCTCTGCCTTCGCGCTGCTCGCAGTAGCCGCAGTCATTGCCGCGGTGGCCTGCCGGCTACTGATTGAAGAGCCGCGCGAAGATTCCTCGCCCGTTGCGCAGCCTGGAGGAGTGCCGGACCTGGGCATCATCGCGCTGTTCGCCTTGCTTACATTCCTTGAAGTCGGCATCGAGAACACGACCGCTTCGTGGCTTGCTACCTATGTACTGCGTTCGTCCGCCAGCCGAGCAGCGATCGCCGCGGCGTCCTCCTCACTTTATTGGTGCGGGTTTCTCGTCTCCCGAGGCTTCTCGTCCTGGCTACTGCTGCGCACACCGCCGATGCGAGTTCTTCGCGTAGCGGTTGTCGCGGCCTTGCTCGCTGCCGTGCTTCTACTCAGCGTGGCCGGATTTGACCGCCGCGGCCTGGCGATGTTTGTACTGGGGGCGGCGCTGGCTCCCATATTTCCGCTGCTTCTGGCCCGGTTTTTTGCGCGTGCGCGACATACGTCCAATTCGCGCTGGGTGCTGGCCGTCTGCGGGTTTGGCGGGTCGGTTTTGCCATGGCTTACAGGCTGGCTCTCCGATCGTTCAGGCAGCTTGCGGCTGGGCTTGCTGACCGTGCCTGCTGCTTTGTTGATCATGGTGTGCCTGCTGCCGGCTCTTGGCGGATCGCCGCAAAACCATACCGTGGCCGCCGCCGAAGTCTAACTTGCCGACTCCAACGACAACGCACGATGAGCAGAAGCAGTTTAAGTAAACCTGCCGATGCAAGCCGGCGCAGCTAATCTTTTTGTCTGCAATTTGCAGGCGCCTTGGGCTTACGGACGCGGCATCACCAGCACCTCCACTCCGCTGGCAGCGTCTGCCTGGTGAAATATCTGCTCTGTGGCTTTCTGGAAGTCCTCCGGCTTTGCGTTGGGAATGTCAGTGAAAGTCTGCGGATTGCGATCCGTGAGCGGAAACCATGAGCTCTGTACTTGCACCATGATGCGATGACCTCGGCGGAAGGTATGGAAGAGATCGGGCATTGTGAAGTTGATGTCCGTCTCCTTGCCGGGGATCAGTGCTTCTGGCTTCTCCCAGCTATTGCGAAACTTGGCGCGGAATGGCTCGCCGCGCAGCAACTCCTGATAGCCGCCCATGCGCAGCGGCGGCGCATCCAGTACACGCTTGTTTGGGCGTGTTCCGTCTTCCTGGTCAGGATAATTCTCCGGATAGACGTCGATCAGCTTAACAACAAAATCGGAGTCGGTGCCGGAACTGGCAACTTTCAACCTGGGCGCGATGGGCCCTGCGATCGTTACATCTTCTTCGAGCGGATTCGTTTCGTACACCAGCACGTCAGGCCGGTAACTGGCGAAGCGCTGATCGTCGACCATGTATCGCTGCGGTACTGTATCTGTGGTGTAGCCGACGAACGGTACCGGGTGGTTAGGATCGCTTGGATACTCATCCTCGCTCTTTGTTTCGGTTGGGGGATCAAAACTAAGCTTGCCGCCGGCGTGAAAGTAAAGAGTCTTTGGCGCAGCGGCCCTGGGAGGCCATGCGTCGAAATTGCGCCACACATTTGTGCCGGTCTCAAACACCACTGCTTTCGGTTGGGCAGAGCCCTTTCCTTTGAGGTAATGCTCGAAGAATGGGAATTGAACGTTGGTGCGGAAGTATTCACTGGTCTTTGCGTTGAACTGTACGTCGCCCAGGCGGCTGCCGTCGCCGCGCGCCCAGCCGCCGTGCACCCACGGCCCTTCGACGAGGGTTGTCTGAGTTTGAGGGTTGAATTTGTTGATTGCGTAGAAGGTACGATAGGGGCCGTTCAGGTCCTCCGCATCATACCAGCCACCCACAACGAGTACGGCGCAATGCACATTTTTCATGTGGCGCGACAGATCGCGGGACTGCCAGTAGGCGTCATACGTCCAGTGATGCGCCTGGTCGTTGAAGAGCCAGTTGGAACCTTTCAGGTAAAGCTTGTCGAGGTTTGCGATGTTCCCTGCATCTAGATAGAACTTGTAGCTGTCGGGCGTGCCGAAGTCGAATCCCGGGCCGGCCTTCGGTGTTTCCGGATTCTGGTTTGGCTTAAAGAAGACATAAAAGCCAAAGTTAGCCGAGAGCATGAAAGCTCCGCCATGGTACGAATCGTCTCCGAGGTAGAGGTCTGTCATCGGCGCCTGCGGACTGGCCGCCACCAGCGCCGGGTGCGAGTCGATGATGGATGCTGATGTGTAGAAGCCCGGATACGAGATGCCCCAGATGCCCACCTTGCCATTGTTATTGGCGACGTGCTTGAGCAGAAAATCGATTGTGTCGGAGGTGTCGGAGGCGTCATCGACATCTTTCGGCGTTTTCTTGTCGTCGATGTGCGGGCGCATCTCCACAAAATCGCCTTCGCTCATCCAGCGTCCGCGCACGTCCTGGTAGACGAAGATATAGGCGGACTTCTCAAACTCCTCAGACGGCCCGAGATGCCGCGGATATTGGTCCTCGCCATAGGGCGCGATGCTGTAGGGAGTGCGGTCCATCATGAATGGATAAGGACCACCGCTCGCGTCTTTTGGCACATACACGGCGGTGAACAACCGTTTGCCGTCGCGCATGGGAATTCGAAACTCATATTTTGTGTAATGGGAGCGGATGTAGTCGTCGCCGGGCGCCGGGGCCGCCTGCTGCGCCGGCAGGGCGGGGAAAAGGCAGGCAACAAGGGCGAGAACAGCGCAAGGAAGGCGGAGCAGTTTAAGCATTGTGGGCTGAGTCTCCTGAGAAACCAGAGTACCCCACCCAGTTGTCAGCAGTCAGTTGTCAGTGACCGGCCTTCGATTTGTCAAATCTTTCGAGGACGGTTTGTCCTTAAGAGTCTGGCAGTCACGAAATGCAGGTCACTGACCACTGTTTGCCTATTCTTCGTCTTTCTTTGGGGCAGGCGGAGCTTTTTCAGGCGTGGTCAGAGGTTTGGTTATGTCATCAAGATAGTCTGGTGCGCCTTCAATGCGTTCGAGCACCGGATAGCGCTCGCCATCGTGGTAGTCAATCTCCGCATTCGAGACAAATTTGTCGGCCTGCACGATCAAGCGAATCGGCTCGGCGGTACCCTTTGCCGAGCGAATTGCCTCTCGAAGTGCGTCGGGGGAGAAGATCTGTCCATTCACTGCAATCACTTTTTCGCCCGGCGCAAGGCGAGCTTTGTCGGCTGGCCCATTCCAGCGCACATCGGCGATGCTGCCGTCGGCTGCCACGCGCAGGCCAATGGAAAACCAGCAGTCGACGCCGCCTGCGCGCCTGCCGCCGGCAGCAGCCATTGTCCTCTCCGATGCGTTGGGCTTGTCCTTGTAGACCAGCTTGTAGCCGCCCTGCTCGATGCCTGCCAGATCGGCGCGCGGGTTGATCTTGTCAACACGATCGTGCAGGAACGTCGCCCAGTCGTATGGCACAACGGCGTTCAAATCCTCGACAAGTTCGTCGAAGGTGTAAGTGACGATGAGAGGACCCGTATTGCCGCCCTTGGCAAGAAAGATCTTCTGGAAATCATCCAGTGATTTCTTGTTCTTTGTGAGTTTGCGGATAAGCGTGTCGGCGTCGAGCCATAGCAGTTCTCCCTCCTGGTAGTAGTCCTGACCGCGCTTCCAGTTGGACCATGCCGGATTGCCGCCGCGCAAGATACTTGCGGCCACGGCTGTGTCCTCGGTCGGCCGCCATTCGCGACCCGGCTTGTAGTCCAGGTTCGCGGCCGATATTGCGAGCAGATCGCGGTATTGCGCTTGATTGTTGAGCCCGGAGCGCGTCGCCAGCAGGTTTCCCAGATACTGCGTCATGCCCTCATACACCCACAACAGTGCGCCCTGCTGCGGTGTGGCAAAGTCCGGCTGATACAGCCCCAAAGGGCGCCGATATTTTCCGTTCCAGGAGTGCGTGAATTCATGAGAAAGCAGGTCCGACTCGGCGAGTTGGTGCGGGTCGTCGGCAAAGCCCTTCTCTCCCACGCCGTTGTCGGACGACTGCCCGTGCTCCAGGCCCTCTCCGCCTGCCACGTCAGAGAGTGTGAGCAGGAAGTGATAGACGTTGTAATGATGGGAGGCATAAAGCGCATCGGCTTCGCGAACCAGGTTGTTGAGCGCGGCAAGAACCGAAGGGCGAAGGTTCGAGTCTTCCGGCGTGTCGGAGACCACGTCGATGTAATGCTTCGGTGTAATCATGGGCGCCAGCGCAAACTCGTGGAAGTATTGCCCGGTAATCACGGGCGAATCTTCAAGCTGCTCCACGTTCGTCGCTGCGAAATGTGTTGTGCTGCCCGCCGGCGGCACCGGATAAGCGCCCGGGCCGATCGGCGTGAGGGCGGTGCCGACTCCCCAGCCTGCAGGCACTTTCAGCGAGGGCTGGATGGGAATGTCACGCACCGGAGTATCTGCGGGATAGAGCAACAGCTTTTCCCATTCCAGCACCGCCAATTTCTGCGACAGGCGCGCGGTGACAATGCAATCGAGGTGGGCGTGCAACGTGGTCGCGCCGTTGGGAATCGTGAGATGGAACTCGTAGAGATCCATATCGTCGCGCCGCCAAGGAACAGGCTTGCCAGCGACGGTGAAGGTAACACCGGTGATCGAATCAACCGGCCCGGTAGGGCGATGGTTGCCGGGAATCCATCGAGGCGTGGTCAAAGTGAGCGGACCAGCCGTCACCGGCAGATCAACTTCGGCGTGATACAGCTTGCGGGGCGCGTCAGTGAGATCAGCTGTGATCTGGATAGGAGTGGTTTGCGCCCGCATAGGTGCGGAGGTGAGCGCGAAGAGGAGGGCAGCAACTAGAACAGATGGGCAGCGGAAGTTGAGCAGCAAGGTAAGCGTCTCCTTGGAGTTCAGGGTACCGCACGCCGGACGCCGGCCCTCGAATTGAAATCTTCGGAAAGTCCCGCTTCCCGGGTCTGTTTTGAGGTTCTTTATGTCTCTTGCTTGTTCCTTTACGTCTCGCGTGTTAAAAGCTAAACAACAGGGTACAGACGCAACGGGCTGCAACGCCGGGGCGGGATGGCTGCAAAATCGCCATTCCGGAGAGCCGGAGTCCATCCGCCGTCTGTAGTTTCTGAATATTGTTTCGAAGGAAACTTACTCTTCCCTATGAGCGCCAGCCCTCCAGTGGAAGTGGATACGCTTTTCGGAGACTACCCGCTCGATCACGCGTTTGATGAGATGCGTGAAGCCAACGGGAATCTGCGCGAGCATTACCGCGCGCTGGCAGAATTGCTGGCGCGCATGCCAAACGATGAATTGCAGCGCCATAAGCAGTCTGCGGACCTTTCGTTCCTGACGCAGGGAATCACTTTCACCGTCTATGGCAAGGACGAGGGCACCGAGCACATCTTCCCCTATGACTTGCTTCCGCGGCTGATCACCGCGGAGGAGTGGGACAGGATCGAGCGGGGCCTCACGCAGCGAATCACGGCGCTCAATCACTTTTTGCGCGATATTTACTCTGACGCCAAGATTCTGAACGACCGCATCATACCGCGCGAACTGGTGTACAGTTGCAGGCACTACCGGCGCCAGATGCGGGGCTTGCAGGTACCGCGCAACGTGTACATCGCCGTCGTCGGTTCAGACCTCTTGCGCCTGAATACGGGCGAATTCGTAGTGCTCGAAGACAACCTTCGCGTGCCCTCCGGGGTGAGCTACATGCTTACCAATCGTCGGGTGATGAAGAGAACGTTTCCGCGCCTCTTCCATAGTTATGGCGTTCGTCCCATCGAGCACTACCCGCAACTGCTTCTGGCGACGCTGCGTTCGCTGGCTCCCGAAGGCCGCCCGGAACCGAACATCGTGCTGCTGACCCCCGGCGTCTTCAACTCCGCTTATTTTGAGCACACCTATCTTGCCCGTCAGATGGGCATCGATCTCGTGGAAGGCCGCGACCTGGTTACCCACGACAACGTCGTCTATATGCGCACCACAGACGGTCTCAGGCGGGTGGATGTGATTTACCGTCGCGTGGACGACGACTTCAGCGATCCATTGATCTTCCGTTCAGATTCGATTCTCGGCTGTGCAGGATTGTTCAATGCCTATCGCGCAGGAAATGTTACTGTTACCAACGCCTTCGGCACCGGGCTCGCGGACGACAAGGCGCTCTATGCCTACGTGCCGCGCATCATCCGCTATTACCTGGGCGAAGAGCCGATTCTGTCTAACGTGGAGACATTCCTCCTGACCGAAGACAAGGAGCGCAAGCACGTGCTCGCCAACCTCGACAAGCTGGTGGTGAAGGCGGTGGGAGAGAGCGGTGGCTATGGAATGTTGATCGGTCCTCATTCTACGGCGAAACAGCGCGAGGAGTTTGCCCGTCAGATCGAGGCCAATCCGCGCAACTATATTGCCCAGCCCACCCTCGATTTTTCGCGCGCTCCTTGCCTCATCGGCGATCATCTGGAACCGCGCCATGTGGATCTTCGGCCTTACATCTTGTTTGGCGACACAGTAAACATTGTGCCTGGGGGCCTAACCCGCGTTGCTCTAGAAAAAGGCTCGCTCGTGGTCAATTCGTCCCAAGGCGGCGGTAGCAAGGACACATGGGTACTGCAGTAGCAGCAAAATACCGTGTTCGGGAGAATGCGACGATGCTTTCACGCGTTGCCGACAGCCTCTACTGGATGAGCCGCTACCTTGAGCGGGCGGAGAATACCGTGCGCCAACTCGACGTGACCATGAGCCTGATGCTTGATCCAGGCGGCGCGAGCTCAGAGACGCGATGGGGGCGATTGATAGCCGCGTTGGGCAATCCCAAGGACCTCGAATGGAATGGCGACCTGGATGAGATGGTGCGGACACTCATCTTCGACAACGTGAATCGCGCCTCGATCACTTACTGTGTCAATGGTGCGCGGGAAAACGCCCGGCAAGTGCGCGAAGAAATCTCCACGGAGCAATGGCAGCGACTCAACCGGCTGTTTCATCAGATTCACTCGCAGCATGCCGAGGACCAGTTCAGTTCCAACATCAACGACCTGTTGGCATCGATCGTGGATGGAATTCACCTGTTCAAGGGAGTCAGTGACACGACGATGATTCATGGTCAAGGCTGGCAGTTCATCCGCCTGGGCCGATATCTTGAGCGAGCCTATGCCACTGCCACGCTTCTTGAGGTATTTCATCCCGATCTCTACGGTGTGCCTGAACGCGAGCATTCAGGCTATCAATACCTCGAGCAGGTTGGACTGCTGCGTTGTTGCACCGCATTTGAAGCCTATTGCCAAGTTTACACGGCAGATATCTCCGCCGATCGCATTCTCGAATTCCTGCTGCTCAACCGCGACTTTCCGCATGCCATTCGCTACGCGGTGGACAGGATCCTGGAAGCAATTGAATCCATTCAGCGGACCGGCGGACGCCGCCCTCCGGAGGAACTTATCGCGGGCATCGGCCGCCTGCATGCCATGCTCGGCTACACCACGATTGCCGAGATCCTGGCCGGTAACGCCGCAATGTTCCTGCACACCATTCGCCAACAGTGCATGCTCATCCATGAACTTATCTATCGCCACTACGTGCAATATTCCATCCAGTCGGCTTTGGCGACCTGAGACTGTCGGTCAGGAATGGACTTTTAAACAGGGCGCGGCTCTGCCGGCGCCGCAGACGTAATCAAAAGCAACGCGGGCTTTAAGGCATTTTCGGAAATACCATGGTCTTGCAGGCATGATCGGAAGCCGCCACTCCCGGATGATCGCGGCTATCAGCGTTGTGGTTTCCGGCTTGCACCATTTCCGAAAATGCGTTATTCCCCCAGGGAATTCAATCTTATAGTCGTCAATGGGATCGGGAGCCGAGCATGAATTTCTATTCCATCCGTCACCTTACGCGTTTTCGCTATTCGCGAGCCATCAGCGAGAGCATCATGGAAACGCGCATGCACCCGCGCTCGGACTCTCACCAGCATTGCCTTAACTTCACCCTGTCGGTGAGCCCGCGTTGTCGTGTCTTTACTTACCGCGACCACCTTGGAAACAATGTTCAGCACTTTGACATCCCCGGAGAACATTCGCAACTCGTCATCATTGCTGAGTCGGTTGTGGAGCAGCAGGCTCTGCCGGACGTGCCCAGCTTTCTCTCGCCCGACGCATGGAGCGCCCTCGATGAGTTGGTCAAATCCGGCGACTACTGGGAGATGCTTCTGCCCAGCACGTTCGCGATTGTGACTCCAGCGCTCACCCTTCTCGCTTCTCAATTGGAGGTCGAGCGGCGGGACGATCCGCTGATGCTGGTACACGAGTTGAACCAACGGCTCTTCGAATATTTCGAGTATGTGCCGCGACATACTCGGGTGGATTCACCCATTGACGAAGCTATTGTCAGCGGCAAGGGTGTTTGCCAGGATTTTGCCCACACCATGATTGCCCTGCTTCGCCATATCGGAATCCCGGCCCGCTACGTCTCCGGGTATCTCTATCGCAGCCGCGAAGACCATGACCGCTCCACGCCGGATGCGACGCATGCGTGGGTGGATGTGCTTCTGCCGCACCTGGGCTGGGTGGGCTTCGACCCAACCAATAACCTTATCGCCCACCACCGCCACATCCGCACCGCCGTCGGCCGGGACTACGCGGACGTTCCTCCCACCCACGGTATCTTCCGAGGCAAAACCGAAAGCGAACTCTACGTGGCTGTCCATGTGGAAGCCGGAGACCAGCCGCCGGCGCTCGATCGCAAGCTTCCCATTCCGGAAGACTGGTCAGTTCTGGTAGAGCGCGCCCAAAGGCCGGCAGACCAGAAGCTGCCCGCCATCGATCTTCAACAAATGCAGCAGCAGCAGTAGGTTAGGGTTGCCAGGAAGACGCATTTTCAAACCTGGATACGGGAAGCAGGAATCGATTTATGTTGAATCCTGGATGAATTTCCGACAAAATAAGAGTCACTTCGCTCGGCAGGCCCCCCTGCCACATTTGATATCTGGGTTTTGCGGCAAGGCTTCTTGCAGCTGGGAAAAATTCATTGCTCCGCAGATAATTTGAATGACTTTACGGAGCCGGGACCTGATTACCTAACACTTCATTCAATGTGCGGCTCCTCACGGTCGCTTGGCAGAACACTACTCAAACAGAGCGGCGCACTCACGGCCGCAAGGTAAGTTCTTTCTGGAGGAACAGACGTGAAACGATCCCTATGGGGATGGATGCTTTTTTGCATTCTTTCCACAGCTTCCCTTGTATCTGCCCAGTCTGCAAACACTTCGCTCCGCGGCGTCATCAAGGATCCCAGCGACGCCCTGGTGCCGGGAGCGAAAGTTACCCTGACCAATAATGCGAACGGCACGACATTGAGTACCACGGCGAACAGTGCCGGCACGTATCAATTTACGCAGATTCCTCCCGCGAAATATACCATCGTGGTCTCTGCCGCCGGGTTTGGCGATCAGACCAAGGTGGCCGAACTCCTCGTCAATCAGCCAGCGACGATTGACTTTACGCTGAACGTTCAATCCAATTCGGTCACGGTGGACGTTTCCGGGTCAGCGCAGACCCTGAACACCTCGGATGCCTCCCTAGGCAACTCCGCCGACAACGCCGTGATTCAGGCTCTCCCCAGCGAAACCCGCAACGTGCCGGACCTGCTTTCGTTGCAGCCTGGCGTGCTCTATCTGCCGCCAACCATCACTGACAGCCGCAGCGGCTCCGTCAACGGCGGCCGTTCGGATCAAGGCAACGTGACGATTGATGGCGTCGATGACAACGACCAGGTAGGCGGCTTCGCCTTTACAGGCGTGCTGCGCCAGACCCAGGATTCGATCGAGGAATTCCGCGTAACAACCGGAGGATCCAATGCCGACGCAGGGCGCTCGTCAGGGGCGCAGATCAGCATGGTTACCAAGTCGGGAACCAACAAGTTTCACGGCGCTGCTTACGAGTATCACCGCCCCACGTTCACCGTTGCCAATGACTGGTTTAACAAGCAGGCGCAGCTCAACAGCGGCCTGGCCAATATTCCCGGCAAGCTGATCCGAAACATCTTTGGCGTCGCCGTCGGTGGTCCCATCGTCAAAGACAAGCTGTTCTTCTTTGGCAACTACGAAGGCAGCCGCCAGGCCGAGAACGCCCAAGTGAACCAAACAGTCCCGACCGCTACCTACCAGCAAGGAGAATTGGTCTACCCCGGCGATGCGCCAGATGGCTCTGTTGTTCCGCAGACCCTCTCCGCAGCCCAGGTAACTCAACTGGACGCGGGGTGCCAGATCTGCAATACCGCCGATTATCCTTTCGGTCCCGGTCCTAACCCCAATGCGCTGGCTTACTTCAACTCCATGCCGGCGGCGAATGGCTCGACGCTGGGCGATGCGTACAATACCGGCTCGTTCTCATTCTCGTCTCCCCACCCCATTCGTCTCAACACGTCCATCGGAAGAATCGATTACGTGCCTGGCGCCAGCCATCGGATTTTCGTTCGGGGCAACCTGCAGAAGGACATTACGGATGGCACAGAGCAGTTTCCTGGCCAGGGGCCGTCTACCATCCTCGAAGACAACAGCAAGGGGTTTACTGTCGGAGATACCTGGACCATTTCTCCACGCATCGTGAACGACGTTCGCTACGGATACGTTCGTCAGGGCTTCAGCGACCGTGGCGTCGGAAAGGGCGATTACGTCAGCTTTCGCTTCCTGTCGACACCTACGGCTCAAACGAGAACCAGCTTCACCAGTATTCCGGTCAACAACGTCGTGGACAATCTGAGTTGGAGCAAGGGAAACCACACCATTCAACTCGGCGGCAACTGGCGCTTGATCCATCAGAACCACTCCACGGATGCCAACTCATATAACGCCGCGAGTACTAATCCGTATTGGTTGGGCGGGAATCCGCCGCAGCCATCGGGCGCGCCGGGCGAGTACCCGGTCGATGGCGGTTTCGGCAATTCCTATGAGATTGCGTTTGCCAATCTCGTAGGAACCGTTCCATCCCTCACCAATGTGTACAACTACAAGATCACGAGTGCGTCGGGCGGCAGCTTGTTGGCGGACGGAGCCTTCATCGACCGGCATTTCAAGGCCAATGAGTTCGAGTGGTACGTGCAGGATGCATGGCGCGTCCAGCCGAATCTCACCGTCACTTTCGGCCTGCGCCACACCATTCTGCAAACCCCGTATGAAACCAGCGGACAGGAGGTGGCTCCCACCATCGATACGCACTCCTGGTACCTTCAAAGGGAAGCCGCTGCGCAGGCGGGGCAGGTGTATGAACAGGACCTCTACTTCCAGCCTGCCGGACCATACTATGGCAAACCTGGTTTCTGGCCGAAGTCGAAGAATAACTTTGCTCCTCGATTGGCCATCGCTTACTCCCCTGACACCAAGACATCCATTCGCCTCGGGGCTGGAATTTACTACGACCACTATGGAGAAGCATTGGTCAACACCTTCGATCAAAACGGCTCCTTTGGCGTCAGCACAGCGGTAACCAATCCTGCTGGCATCTATGGGATTGAAGGCTCCGCCAAGCACCCCGCTTCACCCCGCTTTACCGGGCGGACCAACCTTCCACCCATCAACAATGGCACGGCTCCTCAAACCACCACATTCCCCTACCCAGCTCCCCTGGGCAACTTCGCCATCACCTGGGGCTTGGATAGCAAGATCAAGACTCCGTACGCTGAAGCGTTCGATTTCTCGGTTCAGCGCGAATTGCCGGGTGGCTTCACCCTTGAGACCGCTTATGTTGGACGGCTTGGCAGGCACCTTCTGCAGCAGCTTGATCTTGCCGAACCCGTGGACTACGTCGATCCAAATGGCGGCGGCGATTACTATGCGGCAGGCACCCAGTTGTCCAAGCAGGTTGATGCGAATGGCGGCGACCCGAACGCGACTGTGCCGACGATCAAATACTTCGAAGATGTCTTCCCCTTCATGGCCGGGGTCGACTACGCCGGGGAAAGCGCCACCCAGGCGATCTACCACAATGAGTGGGCCCCCTATCGCGCCCAGTACGGGGCGACCACCGCACTTGCGGATATCGATTTCTTCTGTGGTTACGGATGTCCTGGCGGCTACCAGTCCAAGTTCTGGCAGGACCAGTTCTCGTCACTGTACGCCCTGTCAAGCATCGGCATGAGCTACTACAACGCAGGCCAGTTCACGCTGCGCCACCCAGTTAGCCATGGTCTGCAAATGGACTTCAGCTATACGTGGTCGAACTCGATCGATATGGGCTCGGACACGGAACGCAGCAACGAATTCGGTACGAACGCCAGTAACACCGGTTCTTTCAGCGAGATTCTGAATACCTGGAAGCCGTATCTGAATCGCGGTCCGTCGGACTTCGATACCCGTCATCTGATCACAGCCGATTGGGTGTACCAGATGCCGTTCGGACGCGGGAAGGCCGTGTTAGGCGGCGCAAACCACCTTCTTGACGCGGCTATCGGAGGATGGCAGTGGTCGGGCATTAACCGCTGGTCCTCCGGACTGCCGTTTTCATTCATTGAGCCTGGTTGGAGCACCGACTGGCAGATTGAGAGCTTTGGCGTAGTGTCCGGGAAGGTGAAGATGCGCCGGCATTATGATGCGAATGGAAATCCGCAGTTCTTCGACAATCCCGCGGCCATTAACGCAGGCATATCCACCGGCGGCCCGATCCGCCTGCCCTACCCCGGCGAGGCGGGGCAACGCAACAACTTCCGTGGCGACGGCTACTTCAACGTCGATTCCGGAATTTCCAAGACCTGGAAGTTCGGCGAGTTCGGCGGCCTCAAGTTTGCATGGGAGGTCTACAACGTCACGAACACTGTGCGATTCGATCCGGCGTCCATTGGAGGCCAACTTACAGGCGGCAACCTGGGCATCGCGAGTGCATTGCTCACCGTCCCGCGCCGCATGCAGTTCAGCCTGCGTTACGACTTCTAAATTCAGTAATCGCCCAACAAGGCGCCGGAGAAGGAAGAACTTCTCCGGCGTTTTTCTTTTCCCGGAATCAATTCGCCGGACTTCGCGCTTCTTCGCTCGCGATCCTATTTTGTTGCGCCAGGGAGCATTTTCTTGAGCTTCGCCAGGAGGTTTGGTTTGGCGTTTGCGGAAGTTGCCGCATGGTTTGTTGGAAGCGGCGAACCGGAAGCCGAAGGTTTGCCTGCAACCGCCTCATCCTGCGTCGAGCCTTCATGTTTTGGTTGGGGCGAACCGCTGGCCGGTTCATTCGCAACATTTGCAGCTGCAAGCTTCGGCATCTCTCCGTGGTCGTTCTTCACCAGGATTGAGATTCTGCGGTTCGAAGGATCGGTGGGATTATTCTTCACGCGCAAAAGCTGGTCCGCATAACCGCGCACCTGCGTTACCTGGTTGCCGCGCACACCGTTCTGCTGCAACAATCGCCGCGCTGAGTTGGCTCGGTCCGCGGAGAGCTCCCAGTTGCTATAGGAAGTATCGGTCGAATAGGGCGTGGCATCGGTATGTCCCTCGATCAACAGCGCGTTGGGCAGAGTTCTCAACTCCCCGGCCAGCAGTGCCAGGAGTTCCTGTCCGCTCTCGCTGAGTCGGGCGCTGCCACTCTGGTAGAAGGTTCCGTTCTTGCCTTCCAGCAACTCGATGCGCAGGCCCTCCGAAGTAATTGTGATCTCAATCTGCTTGGAGAACTTTTCCAGATCGTTGCGAGCCTTGATCTCCTGTTCCAGCTTGTCTTTTAGTTGCTGCATGTTGTTCGCGGCCGCCAGGGTAATGCTTTCCCCTGTGCCTCTCATCGTGGTTCCCATCAAGGCCGCTGTGCCTTTGGGATCGTTGAAGTATCCGGCCACAGCTTTCTTGATTTTCTCGCTTGAGTTCATGAGCCACAGCACAATGAACAGCGACATCATCGCGGTTACGAAGTCAGCATAGGCTACCTTCCAGGCGCCGCCATGGTGGCCCGCGTGGCCGCCTTTCTTCCGGATGATGATGATCGGTTGAACCTTGCTCGATGCCATGGTGCCGGACTCCCTCTTGCGGTGCGCACAGCTTTCAGGCGGCCTGTGCCGATCCTGCTCCTTGCTGACTCTTGCAGCGCTTCTCCATCTCGTCGAAGCTGGGCCGTACGTGGGCTGGAATGGCCCGTCTCGCCATCTCGATGGCAATCATCGGCGCCGAGCCTTTCAGAAACGACAGCAGCAGAACCCGCAGCACGTGAAGATACCCATTGTGCTCGTCGGCTGTCTTGCCCATGTTCGCGCTTAAAGGCCCCGCCACTCCGTAGCACAGCAGGATGCCGAGAAAAGTGCCCACCAGCGCTGCCGCTACTTTTTCGCCGATCTGTTCGGGCGGCCCACCGAGGGAGCCCATGGTGATCACCACACCCAGCACCGCCGCAACAATGCCCAGTCCCGGTAGTGCATCGGCCATGGTGGTCAGCGCGCTCACCGGCTGCGTAGCCTGATGGTGATGAACTTCCATGTCCAATTCCATCATCTGATCCATGTCGAAAGGTTCTACGCCGCCTGTGATGGCCATGCGTAGCGTGTCGCATAAAAAATCGCGTGCATGGTGATCGGCGAGGAACTCGGGATAATTCTTGAAAATCGGACTGGCCTCGGGCTTTTCCACGTCCATCTCCACACTGAGCAGGCCCTCTTTGCGCACCTTGTTCAGAAACTGATACATCATTCTCAACGTGTTCAGGTAGCGCTCCTTGCCAAATTTGGAACCGCTCAATACGCCCATCAGACCGGCAGTGATTCCCTTAAGGATGTGAACAGGATTTGCAACCAGCAGGGTGCCCACGGATGCCCCGGCGATAATGAGCAACTCGGCGGGCTGCACGAGCACGGCCATGTGGCCTTTCTCCATCAGAAAGCCCCCAATCACTGCTCCGAACACCACAAGGATGCCTACGATGGCGAACATGGTGGCCTCCCGGGCGCGAGCGAAACGCGATTTCCACCCGCATGGATGCTCGCCAGCATAGCGGATTGCGCCCTTTCCAGAAATTGCGGCAGCGTCTCAGACTCCTCCGCCTCGGCTGCCCCCACACTCACGGTCAGCGACACTCGATCGCCCCACCATTGAAAGTTGGATGTGCGTGCCAAACCCGCCAATACCTGGCCATGATTCGCCAGTACTTCGCCGGATCGCTCATGCGAAAGAATAAGAAACTCGTCGTCTCCCCACCGCCCCACCGCTTCATCGGGTCGCAATCCATTGGCAAGCGTGCGCTCCACAATCTCTAGCATTGCTTCGCAGGCCCTTGCGCCGTGGGTTGTGCGCATTTGGCAGGCCTGGTCCACGGTGACCCAAAACAAGCCAAGCGGGACGGCGTCGTGCAGGAATGCCTCGAACCCGACCTCGAGCCGCCCCTGGAGTTCTACTTGGCTTTCCCGGACTTCGAAGTCATCGCTCGTTTCTCCGTGCGGCAGCGCCGTGGTGTTCTCGGCAGGGCGAAATAAGGCCGCGGCGCCAATGCGCGTGCCCATCCCATCGCGCAGGATTACCTGACGCGCGATGGCCGGTACATCGTGGCCTCGCTTATGTTGCGCGTGGACCATTGAACCTCGACCAGGGCGTGGTCCATTTGCGGACGTTGCGTCCATTTCGTAGTCATTGCAAGCCGCCAGAGGTTCCAGCCCGGCGGGTATGGATCGTCCTAATACATCCGCAGCGGAATATCCGGTCATGGTTTCAGCGGCCTGATTCCAGAAGACTAGCTGCTCCTCGCGATCGAAGAGCGCGATGCCTTCGGGATAGCTTTCCAGGGCAGCTTCCACCAGCTCAGTGCGATCCGCCATGCGCGCCTCACACTCTCTTCATCGGCAGGCTGCACGCCAACTTGATGCCTGCTCATGTGCAGTCTTTCTGCAATCCATTGCGAAAGCAAACGGGAATGTCCGTGCACTTTCCGGTCTTTGCCAGAATCTGGTTCAACTGTCGGTAGAAGGTGAAGCGGTAAAGAGCAGCGAGGGTCGGTTTCTATTCGTCTTTGCCGACGCTGGGGCCAAGGTTGCCCCCCTCGGGAACGCTTTTTCTAGGAAGTCGCACAATAAAGCGCGTGTTTCCAGGCTGCGATTGCACATCAATCTTTCCGCCGAACTTCTGAGTCACGATGCGATGCACAATCTCAAGTCCCAGCCCAGTGCCCGAACCTTGGGGTTTGGTAGTGAAGAATGCGTCAAAGATGCGCGGAAGTATCTCCGGCGGGATTCCAGCTCCATGATCGGATACGCTCACCGCCAGCCACTCGGGCTCATTCCAGGTGGCAATCTCGATCTGCCCGTTTGCCTGCGAGGCATCCGCAGCGTTATCGATCAGGTTAGTCCACACCTGGCTCAATGCGGAACCGCGCGTTTCGATCGTAGAAGGCGACGCGCTGAAGCACTTCTCGACCGTGACCTGCTTGAGGCGTAATTTGTGTCCCAGGATCGTGAGTGTGCTCTGCAGGCTGTCATGCACGTCCAGTTCCCGGGCGGCGGACCGTTCGTCGTAAGCAAACTTCTTGACCGCCATCACCAGATCGGAAATCCGCGAGATGCTCTCCTCAATGGCACACACTTGCGAGACACTCGAAACCAACGCTTCGAGCCAGTTCAACGCATTTGAAAACGCGGCGGTCTCAAAGTAGTTGCGCGCGCAGCTCAACTCCTGCTGATCAAATCCAATGGCAACCAGAGCCGGCCCAATCGTGAAGGCGTTGGCAACGCCGGCCTCGGCCAGCCACTCGGACATGGCTTCTTCCGCGTCTGCCTGCTCGACACTGCTTAATGCGGGCGCATGACAGCCGCGCATCGTATGCTCCAGGAGTCCTTTCACGCAATCGAGTTGTTCGCGTGTTTTAGGTTGATCGCTGAAAAGGAGGCTCAGTTGCTGGAGGCGCATCAGGTTTTCGCGCAACTGCGACGCCGCGCGCTTGGCTGCGGATCCGGGATTGTGCAGTTCGTGCATGAGCCCGGCTGCGAGTGTGCCCAGGGAGATCAGCTTTTCGCGATGCAGCGCTTCCACCTGGTAGGTCTGCAGTCGCTGCGCCATATTGGCGAGAACCACCTTGCGCACCGAGGGGCAGCAGGCAAGCAGATCCCAGAACGCAGCTTCGGTGAATCGCAGAATAACGGAGTCTTCTACAGCGCTGACCAAAAAAACTGATTGGGGTTTCCCCATCAGCAGTGGGGCCTCACCGAAGCCTTCCCCGCTCCGCGCCAGGCCTACCAGGGAGTGCGATCCGTCCGCTTCCGGCCGCTCGGCACGTATCTGGCCCGAGAGGACCACCCAATAACAGAGCCTGGTGTCGCCGGGTTCCACAAGAACTGCTCCCGCCTTTGCTGTCACGCGATCTACGCGCTGCAACGCAAGCAGGTCTTTCATCGTTGCTTCCGCAAACAGGCGTGATTGACGCAGAGCGTCGGCAACCTCGCCGAGCGGAATCGATTCGATGTCCAGCGGTTTGTTGCCGTCGCTCATCCCTGTTTCACCGGTTCCCACTCCGCACCCGCTCCCGACACGCCAAACACCTAAAGCAAAACGGCAAGTTCTAAAAGCCCGCAAGATATTGATGCACAAACTGCACCGCGATCGATCCCTCGCCCACTGCCGAGGCTACACGCTTCACCGATCCGTAGCGCACATCTCCGGCCACAAAAACTCCGGGCACGCTGGATTCCAGAAGGAACGGATCGCGTGATTCCCGCCACTCCGGCGGCAGTTTGCCTTCCGTGCGAAGATCAGGCCCTGCCAGCAGAAAGCCCTTTTGATCCCGCAGGATCGCCGGAGGAAGCCAATCGGTTCGCGGCGCCGCGCCGATGAAAACAAACAGCGAAGAAGCCGGCACCTCGAAATCGCCCTCCGGACTTCGCAACCGCAATGCTTCAAGGTGGTCCTTACCTAGTGCTTCGAGCACCTGAGTGTCCGGTTTCAACACAATATTGGATGTGCCACCGATCTCATCGATTAAATATTTCGACATGGTAGCCGCCAGGCCCTTGCCCCGTACCAGCATCACCACCCTGCGGGCAACCTTGGAGAAATGCAGCGCGGCCTGGCCCGCGGAGTTTGCGGCCCCCACGATGTACACGTCTTCGTCCTTGCAGGCCGCGGCCTCTACCAGTGCCGCGCCGTAGTAAATGCCGCGTCCGGTAAATTGCTCACCGCCTGGAATGTTGAGCTTCCGATATTGCACTCCGGGAGCCAGCAGAACTGCATGGCTGGAGACTTCGCGACCATCCGCCATCTGCACAAACCGGTACTGTCCGTCGATGCGCAGGCCCGACGCTCGCTGCGTTACGAACTCCGCGCCAAATCGTGTGGCCTGGATATGCGCGCGCCGTCCCATATCGGCGCCGGTAATGCCTGCTGGAAATCCGAGGTAGTTTTCGATTTTCGAAGTGGATCCAGCTTGGCCGCCCGGCGCTAACGGCTCCATCACCAATGTTCGCAGTCCCTCACTGGCTCCATAGACGGCAGCTGCCAAACCGGCAGGACCTGCTCCCACGACGATGAGGTCGTAGAACTCCTGCGTGGCCTGGATACTCAGCCCTACCTTCTTTGCCAGAACTTCCGTTTCCGGGTCCACCAGCACGGTGCCGTCGGCAAACAGAACCACGGGAAGCCGGCCGGCTTCGAGTTTTCGCTCATCCAGCAGCTTCCGGGCATCGTCTCCTGCAATGTCGAGCCAACGGTAAGGTACATGGTTGCTGGAGAGGAAGCTGCGGACCTTGTGGTCCCTTAGCGACCAGCGAATGCCAACGACGCGCAGACCCTCGAATGGCGGCCTGTATCCGGCTTTCCAATCATCCAGCAGGTCTGTCAGTACGGGATAAAGCTTCTCTTCCGGCGGATCCCACGGCTTGTTCAGATAATAGTGAATGCGGGCTGTGTTGATAGCCTGGATAGCCGCTTCTGTGTCGGCGTAGGCGGTCAGCAGCACCCGCCGCGCTTCGGGGTATAACTCGCGCGACCGCTCCAGGAACTCGACGCCCGTCATCCCTGGCATGCGCTGATCGCTGAGGAGCAGGGCTACCGGTTCCTCGCGGGCCTTGACCTGTGCCAGCGTATCCAGAGCCGCTTGTCCGCTGGCTGCGCGCATGATCCGGTATTCGGCGCCATAATGCCGCCGCAGGTCCTGAACCACCGCCTCCAGGACGTTTACGTCGTCGTCTACCGCCAGTAAGATTGGCCTCGCCATGTACTTAGTCTAGGGCCTGTTTTCGCGTATGGGATCACAAGTAGGGCAATTCGCTTGCGCCTGCAGCAGAGGAATGTAGTCCGGGCTCAGCGGCCTTCCCAAGCGGGTAGGTGCCGGGCCGAAATACAGGATGTTTGCTCGCCAGCAAAGTTTTTACTTTTGCGAGCGCTCCGGAGGCTGTAAGCTCTATTGACAAGAAACTCTTTTTGCTCGTGGATCGTCCGATTGAATCGTGGCAATCGTTTGTGCTGTCCCATTGTCGTGTAGGAAATAGAGACAGTGGAAGGGTTTTCGGTCATAATGCCGATATTCCTTCATAAGGGGCGGAACACTCAACGATCGAGGTACGGTAATTCGGATTCGATTCAAAGGCAGGGGCTGGGGTTCGCTCCAAATGAGGCGGTGCGCGGGGGCGCACCGCTGATGAGGCGCATTATTATGAATAGGATTATCCTCGCCGACTCGCAGGCGATCTTTCGCGCCGGCACTGCGAAAGTGCTGGCCACGGACGACGAGCTGCGGATCATTGCGCAGTGCGCGGATCTTGAGCGCATGCTTCACGCGGTCACGACTTTTCCAGGCGCGATTGTTTTGTTTGCAGCATCTCTTCACCCGGATATGGCGCAATTGCAGCGGAGTCTGGAATCCGCTGGCAGTCGAGGCATTGTGATTGCCGAGAATAGTGAGACCGCGCCAAGCTATCTTCAGCAAGGATTTCGCGGCGTTGTGTTTCGCAGCGTCAGCGGATCGGCGCTGGTTGAATGCGTGCGTCGCGTAGCAGCCGGCGACATCTGGGTTCCGCCTCAACTTGTCATCTCTGGCTCTTCTGACGAGGATATGGTTGGCGCGCGCGTCCGTGACCGGCTGACCCCGAAGGAAATGCGCATCGTCGCTCTCATTGTTCAGGGCTGCAAGAACCGCGAGATCGCCCTCCGGCTCAAAACCACCGAACAAGTCATCAAGAATTATCTACGTTCGATCTACGACAAGACCGGCGTCAGCGACCGGCTGGAACTGGCGCTTTTCACGATTCATCACCGGGTACTTGCGCAAGCGGCAGCCGACGTGGGAAGCAAGCTGGACGCTGAAGAGCAAGCCGCGCCGACCGCGGTGGCTTGAGAGACACTTGAATGAGCGAGGCGTGAGCCCCAGCAAGCCGAGGGGGTGGGGACCCACGCTTCAGAATTCTTCTAGATTCCGGTTTGCGGAATCCCGGTCTGCACCTAGTTTCGATCGTTCAGCGGGGCTTTCCTACGGAACTGTAATCACGACCTTGCCAATCTGCTGGTTCGATTCGAGGAACCGGTATGCTTCCACCGTCTTTTCAAACGGGAAGGTCCGGGCAATCTCGGGCACAAACCGTCCGTCCGCCAGCCGATCGAAGACATATTTCGATGCCGTTTTCAGAAGGGCGGGGTTCAGCGTGATCTCCATCAAAATATAGCCGCGAACAGTCAAGCTATTTCCCAACGCTGCGAAGAGTGGAAAGGGCGTAGGCTGGCCGGATAGCCATCCGTACTGAAAGATGACTCCACCCCTTGCCGACGCCGCGGCCAGTTTCTCAATAAACGGTCCCGCGATTGGATCGAAGGTGAGACGCACTCCTTGCCCGGCCGTAATTTCCCTGACGCGGGCGACATAATCCTCTTCCTCGCTTGCCACAACATGATGCGCGCCCAAGGCCAGCAATTTGTCCCGCTTTGCGCCGGTGCGCGTTACGGCGATGGCTGTTGCCCCGGCGTCACGCGCAATTTGGATGGCAGCAAGCCCCACGCTGGATGAAGCCGCGGTAATGGTGACGAAGTCCCCCGACCTCACGTCTCCGACATGAACGAGCGCACCGTACGCCGTCAAATACTGCATCCAGATGGCTGCGGCCTGTGTGGGGGTCAGGTTGGAAGGGTATTCTCCCAGCGCCGTCACCGGCACCACGGCTTCTTCGCCGAGCGCGCCATAGCGCGTCATTGAGAACCCCGGGACAGTGGCGACGGCCTTGCCAACCCAATTCCTATCGACGCCGTCTCCCACGGCCTCGACCACACCCGCTGCCTCGTAACCAAGCCGGGATGGGAACTGTGGCTGTTCCAGGTACTGGCCCCGGTAGAACATCGATTCAGCTCGATTCAAGCCGACGGCATGAACTCGAAGCCGTACCTCACCGTTGCCGGGCTGTTGTGAAGGAAGTTCGTCGAACTTCAGATTTTCCGGACCGCCAACCTGGTGGAAGCGAACGATTTTGGGCATGAAATGATTCCTCAGCTGCCTTGGATGCCAGCAGCCTTGAGAGGGTTCAATTTGACCTGTGATGAAGACTCACCCTCGGAGTTTCTCCGCTACGCTCTTGGCCTGGGTGAACAGGTAAAGGTAATCCGGCCCACCCGCTTTCGAGTCGGTCCCGCTCATATTGAACCCTCCGAAGGGATGTGCCCCTACCATTGCGCCTGTGCACTTGCGGTTGAAGTAGAGATTGCCCACGTGGAATTCGTTGCGGGCCTGGTCCAGCCGGTTACGGTCGCCAGTGTAGAGAGCGCCGGTCAGCCCGTATTCAGTATTGTTAACCACCTTCAGGCCTTCTTCAAAGCTGTCCACTTTGATCAGTGCCAGCACCGGCCCAAAGATCTCTTCCTGCGAAATGGTGGCGTCGGGAGCCACGTCAGCGAACACAGTAGGCTCCAGGAAGTAGCCTCCGTCCGCAGTCTGCACGGACTTTCCGCCCGCGACCAGCCTGCCTTCCCTCTTGCCGGTCTCGATATAACCCAGCATAGAGTCGAGTGCGGCCTTATTGATCACCGGTCCCATGGGGGGATTCGCTACGGGATCCCCTATTGTCCAATGCGCCACCCGCTCCCGTACGCGTTCGACAAAAATGTCATAGACACGCGCCTCGATGATTGCCCGTGAGCAGGCCGAACACTTTTGCCCGCTGAAGCCAAAGGCTGAAGCAACAACGCCTTCGACTGCGGCATCGAGGTCGGCGTCGGCGCATACCAGGATCGAATCCTTCCCGCCCATCTCGAGGATCGTCCGCTTGATCCAGATCTGGCCGGGTCGAGCTTTGGCGGCCCGTTCATGTATGTCCAACCCAACCGCTTTTGAGCCCGTGAAAGCGATGAATCGCGTCTTCGGATGTTCGACGATTGCGTTCCCGAAGGTGGCGCCCGACCCAGGACAGAAGTTAACTACCCCCCCGGGCAGTCCAGCCTCCTCGAGTACCTCGACAAACTTCGCCGCGATAGTGGGTGAGTCACTGGAGGGCTTCAGAATCACAGTGTTACCAGTGACTATGGATGCTGCAGTCATACCTGCCATGATGGCGAAAGGGAAATTCCAGGGCGGAATTACCGCACCGACGCCCAGGGGAATGTAGAGCAGTTCATTTCGTTCGCCGGGGTACTGGATGGGGGTCGTTGCATTTGCCAGCCGCAGGGCCTCGCGCGCGTAGAACTCAAGAAAATCAATAGTTTCAGCCACATCGGCATCGGCCTCAGCCCAGTTCTTTCCCACTTCGTATGAAAGCCACGCGCAGAATTCGAACTTGCGGTTGCGGATGATTTCGGCGGCTCCCAGGAGCAGGGAAGCGCGATCCTTCGCCCGGACCTTGCTCCAGGTTTCAAAAGCGGTAAGCGCCGCCTGCATGGCCGGTTCGGCATGTTCCGCGCTGGCCTTCTGATGCACTCCCACGACCTGTGCCGGTCGCGCCGGGTTCAGCGAGCGGATCTTTTCCCCTGTCTTGAGCCTCTCTCCTCCAATAACCAGGTCATACTCATGCCCCAGTTGGTTGGCTACCAGGTCCAACGCCGCGCGCATCTTGCGCGCGATCTCCGGTGCTTTGAAATTCGTGAACGGCTCATTTTTAAACTCGCCTTGCGGCGAGCGAGGCTGGATCGATGTGGTGATCGTTGCGGTTGCCATAACGAACTAGATTGTATTCGACCCAACAAAGATTCGCTTGTGCTGACGATGCTGCCGGTAGCACTTCGTCCTGCGGATCCTGCCTGACTGAGGAATGCGAGATTTCAAGCGAAACTATCTTCGCGGACCCGGGTCTAAGCTTCTTTACCGTGCCGTCGCCCGCTCACCGGTCCCTATTCTGGCGCGGAGTGCTAGCGACCACGGAATGGCGCAATCGGCAGAATATCCAGGAACGCGCGTGCACGCCTGGAATATCTGCACCGTGCAATTCGCGTTGCGGCGATCTCGGACGCAAGTAGCTCCCGATCCAGCCAGTCTGTGAGGGAAGATGGAACCCCGCATCAACGTGGGCGAATCCCGCTCTGATGGACGAGCAAATCTGCCAACTCCCAATTCGATTTCCCGGCGTTTATCTGCACGCCCGCGACCGGGTTCAAACTGGCGCCGCGTTGCACTTGAAATAGCCTGCCTCATCTTCTCAATGGCGGCTCAGCGGGGCCTGAGTCAGGAGCCGATGCAATGGCCACAGGACGAATCCTACAACGGCAAATACCCGGCCAGTCAGCAGCCCGGATACGGGCAGTCGGAGGGGTATCCCCAGCGGCAAGGCGGCTATCCGCAGCAAAACTACTCCCAGCAGGGCTACTCCCAACAGGCCTATCTGGACCAGCCCCAGCAGTATCCCTTGCAGGGCTACGGGCAGCAGGCGCAACCCGTGAACGCGGAGGAACTGGAGCAACTCGTTGCCCCAATCGCGCTTTACCCCGACGCCCTGCTGGCACAAATACTCGCCGCCTCCACCTATCCTGCGCAGGTAGCAGCGGCGGACCAGTGGCTTCGCAGCATGGGAAATGCGTCGCCGGACCATGTAGCTGAGGGGGCCTCGGC